>LWDU01035169.1_pt1 | contig 153175 bp, 134 predicted proteins | sample 727161 | NCBI WGS metagenome assembly LWDU01 (sample SAMN04566230, study PRJNA314399) | hydrothermal vent metagenome | isolation source: deep sea hydrothermal plume seawater | place: Mexico: Gulf of California, Guaymas Basin | collected 2004-07-11
GCGAATTTGAGGGCCACCCTTCGGGCAAGCCGCTAAATGGCCAGCTGCGTTGTTGCACTTGCTCGACTTATGCCCAATAGGTCTTCGCAAGCGCGCCTACCATCTGACCATTTAGCGACTTGCTTAAAGTGCTATCTATACCGGATACTACACTTGCATCCTGTACAGGTGGCACTCCACTAGGCTCTCAAGCTGGCGATCATTTCCTGCCGGGTTTCGCTGTCAACAAAATGGAACCCACCGTCAATACGCTGGGTAATATCGCCATAACGGCTCTTAATCTCGGCCACCAGGCTGCCTGGTTCACCCATCACACCAAATATGTTTAACATTTCATCGGTGATAAGCTCGCCCATTTCCTGCCATTTGCCCTGCTTCGACATGCCATTGAGATCTGACTGTAAATCTCCCCAGCCGTGTACCCCTAGCACCTGTTTATATGCCGGTGTTGAACCATAAAAGGCAATCCTGTTTTTGGTGGCAGTTTTATTCGCTTCGAAGGTTTCTTCGTCCTTGCCTGAAATCAGGAAGGGCGTATAGGAAATTTCGAATTCATCCAAGGATCGGCCGGATCGATTAAGACCTTCCTGCACTGCCGGTAAGGTCACTTCACGAATATACTTTTCATTGCTAAACGGATGGATTATCAACCCGTCAGCCACTTCACCGGCTACCCTGGTCATGATCGGACCAACCGCTGCGAGGATCACCTTTGGAGCACCATACTCTTTGTTTTCTGGTGTAAAAGCCGGAGTCATCAATGTGTGATTGTAGTACTCACCCTCAAAACGGAGAGGTTCTCCCTCATACCAGTTTGCCCAAATCGCGCGCATTGCCATAATCAGTTCTTTCATCTGCTTGGCAGGTGCACCCCAGGGCATGCTGAACCGTTTGGTGATATGCGGTCTAATCTGGGAGCCCAGTCCCATGGTGAACCGACCCCTGGAATAGGCATTGAGATCATGCCCCAGGTTCGCCAGGACCATCGGGCTACGGGCAAAAGCAACCGCTATGCCTGTCTGTAATTCTATTTTCTCACTGTGTTCTGCGGCTAACATCAGTGGAAAAAACGGATCGTGGTTCATTTCCGCTGTGCCTGTACCGTCATAGCCATCGGCTTCGAGCTTTTTAATTTGCTCCGGGATCTTGTGCCAGTCAGGTGTTAAATGAGAATCAACTTTCATGTGGTGCTCCTATTCTTAATAATTTCTTCAGGTTCCGTATCGTCGACTTCGCCAACAAATTCAACATGTCGCATGAGAACGTACTGATAAGCTTCAATCAGCGCATTCCAACTCGCCTTGATAATATCGACATTGACGCCGATAGTGCCAAAAATCTCTCCCTCGAAACTGTGCTCAAGATACACCCGCACCTTGGCTGCAGTTTCCTGGCTACTGTTAATCACCCGTACACTATAATCAGTCAGGTGCAGATCCTCCAATACTGGAAACTGGGTGACGAGGGCTTGTTGGAGGGCTTTGTTTAGCGCGTCAACGGGGCCGTTGCCTTCTGCGGCCTGTAGCCGGATGTCGCCAAGTACCTCAACCTTAACCGATGCTTCGATGAGACCGTCAGTGTCCTTGTGCTCTTCGTTCGAAGGGCTATAGATTCGATAGTACAGTGGTTCGAACTGAGGTTGATACTTGCCGATGTGCTTTCTCACCACAAGATCGAAACTACCGTCCGCATTCTCGAATGAATATCCGGCATGCTCCTTCTGCTGCACCTCTTCGAGAATGGATTTTACCGCCGCAGAGTCATCCAGTTCAGCATAGCGATTGGCCAGTTTCGCCCGCAGGTTAGACCCGCCGGACAATTCGCTGATCAATATTTTACGAGAGTTGCCTATCAATTCCGGTTCGACATGTTCGTATGTGCTCGGATTTCGCTGTACCGCACTGACATGCACGCCTCCCTTGTGTGCAAAAGCCGACGGGCCAACAAAAGGCTGGCCTAACGGACCTGTTATGCCCAGGTACTCCCACACAGTTCTTGAAAGATTAGTCAGACCCCGCAGCTTGCCTTCCGGTAAACATTGATAACCAAGTTTCAATTCAAGATTACCGACAACTGATGTTAAATCAACATTTCCACATCGTTCGCCAATACCATTGATCGTGCCGTGTACCTGAATCACACCTTCTTCAATTGCTCTTAGTGTATTGGCGACGCCCAGTCCACCGTCATTGTGAACGTGGATTCCCAGTTTAATACCGGGTATTTCTTTTCTCGCTTCCCGAATTGCATTGGCAAGTTCGTGGGGCATTACGCCCCCGTTGGTGTCACACAGGATCACCCTTGAAGCACCGGCATCCACCGCCACCTGAATCGTTGCCAGGGCATAACCCGGATCGCTCCTGAAACCGTCGAAAAAATGTTCTGCATCATAAAACACGGGTTTGTCAGTAGCCTCGGACAAATGACCAATAGAACCTGCGATCATGTCGAGATTCTTATCGCCGCTTACTCTCAGTGCCTGTTCAACATGTAAATCCCACGACTTACCAAAAATGCAGGTGATATCAGCTTTGGCCGTGACCAGCTTCTGCAGGAAAAAGTCGTCGGAGGGTTTAACATCTGAACGGTGGGTAGAGCCAAAAGCGACGATCTTCGACGTCGTTAATGCCAGATCCCGGGCGCGGATAAAAAATTCGTCATCCTTGGGATTGGAACCTGGCCAGCCACCTTCGATGAAGTCGATCCCCATGGCATCCAGGGCTCGTGCGATATCCAGTTTGTCACCCAGGCTCAGGTTAATGCCCTCACCCTGATTACCATCCCTCAGGGTCGTGTCATAAATTTCTATTTTCTTCTTAGCCATTGCCTTCTCTGCCCGGGATCGGTTTGATACTACAGGTAGCCCAGACGCCTCGCTGTTGCATCAATCCTTTCTTTTTCCGAAAGCAAAGTGTCGAGGGGATCATAGGTCGCTGCCAAAAGTGCTTCACGTGCTGAATCTTTCATGGATATATCATAACTGTTGTTCGCGCAGATAACTTTCAAACTCTCAAGGTCGATGATTAAGTCGGCTTCCGCATCTAACTCGATCGATTCAACCAGCTTCTGCCGATCTTCCTGCCGCATTACAACACAAGGGATCCCAAGGGTCGTACAGTTACCATGAAAAATTTCTGCAAACGATTCGGCGATCACTGCCGAAATGCCAAATTTCTGCAGTGCCTGGGGTGCATGTTCACGGCTGGAACCGCAGCCAAAGTTGACATCTGATATCAGTACCTTCGCTCCCTTGTGCTGGGGCTGGTCCAGGACATGATTTTTAGAATTGCCCTCTGCATCGAATCTTACGTCGTAGAATAGCGATGGACCGAGTTCATCGAAGGTGACACATTTAAGAAATCGTGCTGGAATAATTCTATCCGTGTCGATATCGTTTCCCGGTACGTACACACCCTTACCGTTGATTTTTGATATTTTCATTGTCTTTACTCCAACCCAAACACGACTCGCGCGTCCGCAACTTCACCCTCAATCGCTGCTGCAGCAACCATCAGAGGGCTCATTAGTATTGTTCTCCCTGTTGGGGACCCTTGCCTGCCGATAAAATTCCGGTTGGAACTCGATGCGCAAACTTCATCACCCACCAGTTTGTCGGGATTCATTGCCAGACACATAGAACATCCCGGCTTGCGCCACTGGAATCCTGCCGCTTCGAATATTTTATCCAGACCAAGCGCCCGCGCAGCAACATCTACCTTCTCTGAACCCGGTACTGCAATGGCCTTTACATTCGACGCCACTTTCTTGCCTGCAAGAAACTTCGCAACAGCTTGAAAATCACTCAATCGACCATTGGTACAGCTGCCAATAAATGCAACATCGATACCCGTTCCCTTAATAGGTGTGTTGGGTGGCAACTGCATATATTCCAGTGCATCAGTAATCAGGCTCCTGTCCAGACCTTCAACTGCCTGTGGATCCGGGGTTACTTCGGTGATTGATATGGCCTGCGCTGGGGTAATACCCCAGGTAACGGTCGGCTCGATGTCACTTGCCTGAATCTCGACTTCATCATCATAAGTCGCATCGGCATCAGATGCACAGGACTGCCATTTATCAACCAGGGCATCAAATTCAGCCCCTTCCGGAATTCGTTCTTTGTCCTGCAGAAACTCGTATGTCGTCGCATCTGGATTAATGTACCCGCAACGCGCCCCGCCTTCGATGCTCATATTACAGACCGTCATTCGCTCTTCCATGGACATCGCTTCAATCACTGAACCGGCATACTCATAGGCAAAACCCACGCCGCCATTGACGCCCAGGATACGAATAATATACAGAATTACATCTTTTGCCGTAACGCCTGGACCGAGCTCTCCCTCGACGCGAATTCGTCGCACCTTCAGCGGATCCATCGCCAGAGTCTGGCTGGCCAGAACATCCCTGACCTGGCTGGTGCCAATTCCCAGGGAAATACAGCCAAATGCACCATGGGTAGATGTATGGCTGTCACCGCAACAAATGGTCAGTCCAGGTTGAGTCAGGCCCAATTCCGGCCCAACGACATGCACAATCCCCTGGGATCCGGATTCAGGTGCGAAAAACTCGATACCATGCTCCGCCGTCGCATCACTGAGTACCTGGATCATCTTTTCAGCCATATCATCAGCCAGTGGCCTGGTCTGATCATCTGTGGGGATAATATGGTCTACCGTGGCAAACGTTCGATTCGGGTACGCAACTCGCAAACCCTTGTCACGTAGCATGCCAAAGGCCTGGGGGCTGGTGACCTCGTGGATAAGGTGCAAGCCAATAAACAACTGGTACTGACCACTGTCGAGCTGACCCACGAGATGGTTATCCCACACTTTTTGAAAAAGATTCTTAGCCACGAAAAACTCCAGAAATCCATGCCGATAATGAAGGACGGCGAGTTTAACACGAAAAAAAGGACGCTTGATTCCAATTGGGAATCGTCGAAATTACCTCTACAGGCGCAGAACGGCAGGCTGTTGGACTTTTTGGAATCAGAGATTCCCTAGAATAATTTACGACGCGAGGCCTTCAGCACTTTACTCGTCACTTTTGAGTCCGGCATCACCTCGTAGAAAACGGCATCACTTTTGGATCGTGTCAATCGCTCGTTTTTCCACAACCCAATCTGGCCCTGGCGAATAACAAGGTCCCTCTCCTTACCATTAACATCCGGGAATTTGCCAACGAACATGGTTTGAAGGCTGCCGTCAAACTTCATTTCGTATTTTTTTAGTCGGATTTCAGATTTTAGTTTTTCGAATCCCGGATCCGCAAGCAATACGCCATTGACGTTGTAACGAACAAAAGCCTGGCCCTTCTCACCCTTGGTCTGTTCGCCCTCCGCAATCTTGAGGACTTCAACGTTATTAGCGTTATTCTTAAAGACCTCCCTTAAATTCCAAGAGCAGGAAGACAGACGATCAGCTTCACCTATCGCCGGTGAAATCATAATGGGTCTGTTTTCGTCGAAAAGAAACAGAGCCTTGTCGTCGCAATAGGAGATGCCAATACCAATCTCCAGCGTCGGCAAGCCGGTTTGTTTGGAATGGCTGTTCTTCGAGTAAACGATTGACACTATGTCTCTGGCGATACCACAAGCTCGGGCTACCGAGTACCATTGCTCCGGTTCATTATTCTTCTCATCAATATTGAGAATGATTGCATCTCCCTCAATAAAAACCTTCGACGCACCGTACTTTTCTAACAACTCGTTTATGGGGTTAAAAAACCTCAGGCTGAAATAGGATGCAGGGTTCAGTCCCTGCCTGACAAGTTCACCTATCACCTTGGTAGAGCCCCTGACATCTGCCTTGATGATGGTATGTTTGATGACCTCTTGTTCTTCGGCGTTTAAATCCATACTGTCACCAGGACCAGTCAATTCATACAGTTTGCCACCTGCCCTGGCCAGTTGGATTTCCTCCGGGTCAGAGATGATATTGATTCGATTCAGCGCACTATGACCAAACCTAAAAGACTTGATATGCAAACGGTATCGGCTCAGATCGACCAGCAACTGGAGGAACTTACTGTCTGATTCTTCAACAAATTGTTTGTTTAGTTCTTTTGCCAACCTGTCGAGACGTTTGATCAGTTTTTCTGCACCGCTTTTTGATCGGTCAATTCTGCCAAGTATCTTTCTGGTATCATTCCCAGCGACAAAGGCACAGGCTGATCGTAGATCGATTATTCTTTCATCAGCGGTCGACCAGTTTCCTTTTAACAAATATCCGGCCATCGTTTCTTTCAATTCACTGTCCGTGATAAGTTTCTTGCGAACTTCTCTTAAGCTCTGCTGCAACTTGTTCACAGCAAACTTCAGCCTTAAACGGCGAAATAGCCCAAGGTGATTTTCAGCATTAGAAAGTAACTTTTCATGGGCAGTTCGACCAAACAGCAGACGTAAATGACTGGGCTGCTCCAGCCAGCATAGCTCTTCAACAATCCTCTTATTCTGGTTTTCGCTGGGACCCAGTATATTCTGCGACAGGAAGAGCCCTCGAAATGTGTCATACACTTCTGAAGCGGGGAAGCCTTTTGGGTTGCGAGTTTTCAAAGCCGTCACGTTCAATTCTGAAATCTGTTTTTGTATCAGAAGTTCGAACGTGCTGTTGAACTCGTTAAACCCTTCGCCGCCTTTTGGCCACAGGGCATAAGAATCCACCAACAACATCAGGTCCTGGGGATTAGCCGCTGCCAGCATTGGGTTGAACATTACTTTGAGCAGGTCTGCACCTTCATCACCTAATAACAGGCGACGCACATCCTTTAACCTGTTGCTCTCTTCCTTGCGCAATGGATCCAGTACTGCCCGGTTGGCCAGGAACAGAAATTCACCGTAGTGCTTTCGCAACCAGGAAAATCTTTCCTTCGAGGGTAGAAGATTGCGAGAGCCAGAGAATTGTTGTTGGGCGACACTCTCTTCCAACTGGCTCACTACCTCGTCCAGTTGCTTTCGAACTTCAAGGAGTACGAACTTAATAATGCCGAACTGGAGAAACTGGATTTCATCGGCCCCCAGGTCTTTTTTCGCCCGATGAAGCATCGTCTTCACCATATCGGCATATGCTTCACGGAACACCGCTGAGTTGGATGGTCTGGGTCGTGTTTCGGCAACGACCTGCCTTACAACCTCTTCGCTAGTTTCTTGTGCCCTGGTCACAAAAGTACTACTCAGATAGACATCAACATGATAGTTGTCAATACCACGTCGAAGCTGGCTACAATCCAATGATAGGGGTTCGATGTCCCGAATTTGGCCGATTATGCCCTTTCTTGAAAAGATGTAATCAGTCATGTAGTAGAGTTCCTTGCCCTGTTCCAGTCATAGACTCGCCTGATCGCCCGCGGTTAGGCGCCTAACCTGATTGGCTGCCGCTTCCTGCCCCACTCACCGGGCAAATTTTCAAATACGCCGTTGATCACCATGTTGCAGTATTTACAACAGCCTTGATCCGTCGAGGTATCTATCGCAACACCCCACTTTCCCAACTGATACCAGTCACGTTCAATCAACAGTGCTTCGCAATTGCTGCAGAACGTCGAACCGCCATCAACATCATGTACATTACCCGTATAAACATACTTTAGCCCATTAACTCTGGCAACGTGCCTGCTCTCACTCAGCGTCGTGGCCGGGGTGCTGGTTTTGTCCAGCATGCGATAATCGGGATGAAAAGCCGAGAAGTGTAATGGGATATCCAAACCGAGATTATCGGCAATCCAACGCGTCATTTGATCAATTTCCGCCATGGAGTCATTTTCACCCGGAATCAGCAAAGTTGTCAGCTCGAACCAGACAGACGTCTCGTGTTTTAGATACAAAAGGGTATCCAGTACATCATTCAGGTGGCCTCCGCAGATTTTGTGGTAGAAATTCTCGCTGAACGCCTTGAGATCAACATTCGCTGCGTCCATATGGCGAAAAAACTCCCTTCGCGGGTCCGGGCAAATATAGCCAGCAGTCACGGCTACCGAGTTAATTCCAGCTTCCTTGGCAGCAATAGCGACATCGATCGCATACTCGTGAAAGATCACCGGATCGTTATAGGTAAAGGCGATGCTCCGGCAACCGGTCTCTTTCGCGGCTTGTGCAAGTAATTCCGGCGACGCGGCGTCGGCCAGGGTATCCATTTCGCGCGATTTGCTAATGTCCCAGTTCTGGCAGAATTTGCAGGCCAGGTTGCAACCCGCGGTACCAAAAGACAGCACAGGTGTTCCCGGCAAGAAATGGTTTAGTGGCTTTTTTTCAATGGGATCCACACAAAAACCGCTAGAGCGACCATAGGTCGTGAGTTTGATTTCACCATCCAGGCACTGACGGACAAAACACAACCCCCGTTGACCTTCCCGAAGTTTGCACAAACGCGGACACAGATCACACTGGATTCTGTCATCTTCGAGCCTGTGCCAAAACCGAGTGCTTTTGACCTGGTCTGTTGAAGTGTTGATTGACGACACGCGACTTTTAAATCTCACTCAAGTCATTAGAATGGGCATTATCGCACAAATAGTGGAAATTCCGCCCAGGTCACGATGAATAACATCCGCCAAGCCGCAGTCTCTGGCAGCTTCTATCCATCAGACCCGAATCTGCTGCAATCTTCTATCGAACAGCTGCTGGCCGAAATTGACAACCCGGCAGATAACCCGGTGCAAAAAGCACTTATCGTTCCCCACGCAGGATATGTCTACTCCGGTCCCATCGCTGCCAGTATCTACGCAGGACTTACTTCAGTTAGGTCACAAATAAAACGTGTGGTTTTGCTAGGGCCTTCACATCATGTTGGTTTCAAAGGCATCGCGGCCTGTTCCTCAGACGGATACCAGACGCCGCTGGGACTGGTCGACATTGATCAGACAGCCGTCGATGCCATCATTGACCTACCCAATGTTGCTTATCTGGATGAGGCACATTTAAATGAACACAGCCTTGAAGTGCATCTACCATTTCTGCAAATAGTCCTCGACCGTTTCGAATTGGTTCCCCTGGTCGTCGGGGATGCCACCAAGCAGGATGTTGCCCGGGTATTGGAAAAACTCTGGGGCGGACCAGAGACACTGATCGTGATTAGTTCTGATTTAAGCCATTTCCACACCTATGCTGAGGCTCAACAGCTTGACAGCACCACAGCGGATAAGATTCTTAATCTACAAAGCAATTTAACCGGTAGCGAAGCTTGTGGTTGTCGTCCCATCAACGGACTGCTTTACCTTGCCGAGCAACGTGGATTCGGCATTCGTCAAATTGACGTTCGAAATTCTGGCGATACGGCCGGATCCCACGACAGGGTCGTTGGCTATGGTGCCTTCTCGCTGACACAGGAACCTTTGACAGGGGAAGCCATGGTGAGACAGGAACCGAAGGAAGACGCTATTGAAAAACAGCGGTTCTCTAATGACCTGCGTGCGCGAATACTTAAGATAGCGCGGCAGGCAATTCTCCACTCTCTACAGGGAAAGGGCAATTTCCAGCTTAACCTTGATCTTTTTCCTGACCCGTTGAAAGTCGATGGCGCTTCATTTATCACTCTCAATCTACAGGGTCACCTGCGCGGTTGTATTGGCAGCCTGGAAGCACATCGCTCACTGATCCTCGACATTGCCAACAATGCACAGGCAGCTGCATTCAAAGATCCGCGATTCAAACCATTGTCTCTGCAGGAATATCACGCAATGGAGCTACATGTCTCCATCTTGAGCCCTCCGGAGTTACTGCCTGTGAACTCCAGGGAAGAATTGCTGGCGATTATCCGCCCGGGAAAGGATGGGATCATCATAGAAGAATCCGGCAGACGAGCCACCTATCTACCCTCCGTGTGGGATCAGTTACCGGATCCTGACCGCTTCATTTCGGAACTCCGCAGCAAAGCGGGCCTCGACGCCAGTCAATGGGGACGTTGCCAGGTGTTCAGGTACACCACCGAGGAATTCATGTAACGAGGGGAACAAGCCTTTTTATGTTCGCGCCTGCTTGTCGAGTCGTTTCTCGACCAGCCTTTGCACCCGGGCATGCATATTGGCAGTTAAGGTACAACGCGACGACAAAAACAGCAGTGGGGACTACCGCGTAGAGTATACCTAACCACCTCAGCTCATCAGGACCATTGACGGATCCGCTGGCCGCAGAAAACCCCACCAGGGACAGGATGGGTAAACTCAAGCCCCCAAAGGAAGCAGCACACTTGGTAACAAACCCCAGGATAGAAAAATAGCTCGCCGGGCGTGCATGGCCAGAGCGCACCGTGTCTAAATCTACCACATCGGCGAGCATGGCTCTGGGAAGGTAGGCAAAAGCGCCAAAACAAAAACCTTTAAGTGCAAACAGCACATAAAATTCCGTCACCTGACCATAGTCCAGGCTGAAACAACCCAATGAAACTGCACCGACAAAAATCATCGCACCCGCAAGGGATATGTGTTTACCAAACTTTCGAGCGATAAGGTCCCATACCGGTATGGCAGCCAGACCCACACCAAAATAGATGACATACAACCTGCCAATGCCCTCGGCACCGATGTAATCCTGGATAAAAAATAGTGACAGGGTATTGCGAAAGTTCTCACCGCCAGCGATCAGGAATTCGATGGCCAATAACCGTGAGAATAACTTGTTCTTGTACATCATTCCCAACGATTCCTTTAAGCTGGTTTTCGGTACCGACACAACAGGTACTTCAGGCACTCGCCAGACCACGAGGAAAGCAGTGAGGGGCAGGATCGTTACAATCACAATAGAAAAGTTACTAAGAACGAAGCTCGCGGAAATGTCATTCCACAATTCCTGGGACAACAGCACGATAAATGATGCTGTCATCAACCCAACCATCACATATTTTTCCCGTGCGGACTGAATCAACGTCCGGGTATGGTACTGCGCTGACAATTCCAGACCCCAGGCAGCGTAAGGGAGACCGAATATTGTTGTTGAGGCCCGCAACATGATAAAAAAGACGCCAAGGTATACTACTGTTACGCCAATACTGGGATTGAGTAGCATCCACACAGCGAACATGTAAATTGGAACGCCCACAACCATCCAGGGACGTCGTTTACCCCAGCGAGTCTGGGTTTTGTCGCTAAAGAAACCCATCACCGGGTCAGATAAAGCATCGAAGATCGCAGCGGAGAAAATAACCCAGCCTATCAGAGACAGGCTGATGCCCATTTCTGTGCTGTATAGCCTGGGTATCCAGACACCAATCGGATAGCCAAGAATCGCCAGGGGAAGACTGACGGATCCGTAGATCCAGACCGTCGATCTCGAGATATCCAGTGCCCCGGAAGACCCATCGCGTGCTTTAACCATCATTGCACCATCTGATTATCAGGGTTTAACAATACGAGAATTGATACGACACGCATTCAACTATAAGAAGAGTAAATAGCTAAGCATAAGTTACAGAAAAGGGTCAACTGGAATAATGTCTTTCTTCTGCCCTATCCAGGCACCTTAACAGCCTCGACAGCCTTGACAGCCTGATACGGTGCTACCATAGTTCGGTTTTGTAATATTTAAACCTTACAGGGGTGTGACAATGAGTGAGTCAGCAACGACATCGGATAATCAGGCAGAGATCAATCAGGAGATGCAAATCATCCTGGACAGGCAGAAAAAAGCCTACTTACGGGAAGGCGCAGTAACGGCAGAGACTCGCATTGATCGCATAGACCGGACGATTGAGCTACTCCAAAAATATGGCACAAAACTTTGCGATGCCATGGCAGCTGATTTCGGGCACCGGTCGATTCAACAGTCAAAGATGACAGATATTGACGGATCCATCGGTCCGCTGAAAGATGCCAAAAAGCATCTGCGTCAGTGGATGCATCCGCAAAAACGCAAAGCCATGTTCCCTCTGGGTATTTTCGGTGCGCGAGCCAGGGTTGAATACCAGCCTCTCGGGGTAATTGGCTGTATCTCACCCTGGAACTTTCCGGTGCAACTCACTTTTGGACCCCTGGCTGGTGTGTTCTCCGCTGGCAATAGAACAATGATCAAGCCCTCGGAATTCACTCCTGCAACATCCGAGTTAATGAAAGAGATGTTTGCTGAAAGTTTTGATCTCGAAGAAGTGGCCGTGTTAACCGGAGGACCTGAAGTCGGTAGCGCCTTTAGCAGCCTCCCCTTCGATCATCTGCTGTTTACCGGAGCGACGTCCATCGCAAAACATGTTATGCGGGCTGCTGCAGAAAACCTCGTACCGGTGACCCTGGAATTAGGTGGAAAGTCACCGGTGGTTATTGGTAAGAGCGCCGATATCGAAATGACTGCGGCCAATGTAATGACTGGTAAAACCATGAACGCAGGGCAGATTTGTCTTGCACCGGATTATGTGTTTGTACCTGAAGATAAAGCTGAAGATTTTATCAAGGCGGCAAAAGCCTCCGTTGCAAAAATGTACCCCAACCTGAAGGACAACCCTGATTACACGTCCGTGATCAATGAACGACATTTCGACCGGATTTCAAGCTATATCGAAGATGCTCGCGAGAAAGGCGGAGAGGTGATTGAAATCAATCCTGCGGAGGAGGATTTCAGCCAGCAAGAACACCATCGCATTCCACCAACACTCATCATCAACCCAACGGAAGATATGAAAGTAATGCAGGAGGAGATCTTCGGGCCGGTGTTACCCATTAAGAAGTATTCTGATATCAACGAGACCCTGGACTACATTAATGATCATCCTCGACCGCTGGGGCTTTATTACTTTGGGCAGGACAATGATGAACAAAGAAAGGTACTCACCCATACAACATCAGGCGGTGTGACGGTTAACGATGTGGTGATGCATGTTGCCCAGGAGGACCTGCCCTTCGGTGGTGTCGGACCCAGCGGTATGGGTTCCTATCATGGTCATGATGGTTTTAAAAACTTCAGTCATGCCAAGGCTGTGTTTACCCAGTCAAAGACCGTATCGAAACTGGCAGCAGCTATGCGGCCGCCCTATAAAAAGGCTTCGTAGAAAAGCTTGCTCTACCAGTCCTAGTGTAGTGTCCTAGCTGTTCCCTGGCATCAATATAGATACAGAATTGTCGTGGGCATTAAAGAGATACAGACCGCTGCCATTACCGCGCACATTCAAGAGTGCCATGTCGCCATTTTTCGAATAGTTCAGCACGTCGACCCGGCCACCATTGAAGGCGTTCGCCAGACCTCTCAGCCGCGGCACCTCGACATGCTTGGAGAAAAAATGTGGTTTGTTTGACCCGTCCAGATGAACACCAACAATGTCGCGGCCCGATGAAAAAATCAGGTCATCTGCGCTGATGTCGATCTTGGGGTGTTGATACAAAACCCTGGTTTCCCCGGTTTGCACATCCAGGTAGCTGAGTCCATTGGTACCATGTTCCGGCTTGGTGAAATAAAACACACCCTTGTTGGCGGAATCAAAACCAACAATGGGGTTCTTGTCTATTTGTTGCTTGCGAGAGACATCCGTCGGGAAACTCCCCACTTCAACCCAGTCCTGCCTCTCACGGTCCAGATGGGAGATATTCAAAAAACCCTTGCGGTCAATTGAATAAGCCAGTCGCAGCACACCGGCATTATCTGCTACAAACCCACCAGAGGTGTAAGGGCTGTTAAATTTATCCTGCAATCTACTGTCAAGTACACTCGAACCGGTGTCTTGTTTGTATCGCTTGTAGATATCAAGTGAATAGGCAATGGGGTTGCTCAGGGCCAGGCGACGGTTTCGAATATCACTGCGAATCACCCAGATGCGTTCATCGTCTACTGAATTGGAATCGAGAAAGTCGTAGTTTGCTTTATCACCTGCTGAAAACCCCGCCACGGCGAATTTCAGTGTGTTACCAATATTTAACGCGAACAATTCACCCTTCAGTACCGGGTAATCAACGAGTGCATTTTTTATGGCCATGTTAACGACGACGCGTTCGTTATTCGCCCACCAGAATCCGAGGATATCCTGGTTACGATTGGTACCGAACGCGCTGACAACCTGCATGGTCTCAATATTAAATATTAACAGGTTAATCTGTTTGTCTACTTCTGCTGTGAGGGCAAAATGCTTCCCGTCCGGTGATAACAACGCTTCGTTATAGGCATCACGCTCACCTGGATTGTCGTCTTTAATTCCAGCATTGGCACCAACGACAAACATCATTGATGCGCTTAAGACAAAAGCCTGGCACCATCTTATTCCGATTTGAACCTGCGAATTTCTCATATTTGCCTCATTAACTTCTTCTTCCTTCCCCCTTAGACGCAGGAAGCTGAGACATAGTTTGAATAACAGGCAAATTTTTTTCAGGCAGACTCGATGAGCCGAGACTCATTCGGGACAAGACGATGCAATTTGTTCTTCTGGTGTTTAACGACCAGTAAATTCAGGCTTGCGGCGCTCAAGGAATGCCTTAACACCTTCTTCGAAATCTTCACTGGCGAACATTCCACTCAGGTGCACCATCAAATGATCCACAGAAGTATTGTAAGATTCTTCGAGACCCATTCTCATCATACGCTTGGTCGTCTGGACAGCCAGCGGGGCGTTATCTGCAATATCAGTCGCCCATTCCATGGCTGTTTCCATCAGCTTGTCATCTGCAACAACGGTGTTGACCAACCCAATTTCCTGGCACTCCTGGGCAGCGACGACCCGACCCCGGTAATACAACTCAGATGCCTTGGCCCATCCTATCAGGCGAGGTAACAGCCAGGTACCGCCACTCTCCGGTACCACATTTCGTTTCGCTGTGACTGCTGCCATCTTCGCGGACTCAGCCGCAAGTCTGATATCACAAAGCAGGGCGATGTCCATTCCGTAACCTGCGGCTGCGCCATTCAACGCACAAACAATCGGCGTATCAATACTCCACATAACTGTGATCGGCGCATCACGCAAATCGAATAACTGTCGTGGGCGATTACTGCCCTTGCTGTCACCGCTGCCGATGCCACCTTCTCCAACAGCAACCAAATCGAGCCCCGCGCAAAATCCACGGCCCGCACCCGTTAGAATGATGCAGCGAATTTCGGGATCCTTATCGGCTTCAACCATCTTTGCAGACAGCTCCTGGAGCATATCGCGGCTGATGGCATTGAGTCGTTCGGGACGATTCAGGGTCATGATTGCAATCGTGTCTTTCTGTTCTACGAGCAATTCCTCGGTGGTGGATTCACTTAGTGCCATTTTTTTGTCCTTGGTTGGTAATTTCAGTTACATCGTTCCTGTGTCTGATAGAAACTCTACGACATCTTTGACCACAGGGCTACTCCGACGATGCAATTGTGTAAAGCTCAATAGAATACCAATATGATCGGTGTTTGCGTATACCTCTCGCTTCGCATCCCCTCCGGCAGCCTGGATCTTCTCCATCAGGCTCCTGGAATGCCCGCGCCTGACTCGCATGTCTTCGTGACCGTGCAGTAGATACATGGGCGGCGCATTCGCGGAAACATAGTTCACCGGCTGGGACTCCGCGTAGCGTTCCTCGGGTGAAAACAAATCCCAATGGTCATCCTCGGTAAACGGGAAAAAGTCATAGGGACCCGCCAGTCCGATAAAGCCATGAATAGGTCGCGTACTCTCAGACCCGCATTGCAATAGACTATCATTCAGACAAATGAGTGCACCTAACTGAGCACCTGCTGAATGCCCCATCAGATAAAGTTTTTGAGTTTTGGGCAAATTCTCCAGTGCCCATTTTGTGGCATTTACTGCGTCTTCCTGGATCGTACTAAAACGAACCTCGGGATACAGTCGATAATCTGGAATGATCACGTTAAAACCGTTGCAGGCCAGTGTATCTGCGACGAAACGATAATCTGCCTTTTCGCCGCTGCGCCAGTTTCCACCATAAAAGAACAGCACCGTGGGCCGGTCCGGATTCCCCTGTGCAAGATAATAGTCCAGCCTGTTTCTGACTTCATCCCCGTAGTCTATATTTCGGCGCAGTTGATAATCACCACGCCTGGCGAGGGTATTGACTATCCTCAATCCAAGATTCCGGTACAGGGTTCCGGTGACTTCTTTAATTTTCAATGGTTTGTAACTTTAAATTCAAGTAGTATTGCGCCGCGTTCGTGTAACAACAAAGCTTGCAGGCCCAGACGTTACCCAGCCTTCCGCAAAATCACAAGCACGAATTCGAAACGGATGTCCTCAAGTCTACCGATCCATAAGCCAGGATTGGTGTAGCAATAAAACCAGTTAACCCAATATCTACGATTGAGATTTTACTCGTCTTGAAGTTAAGAGATTTACTTACGCTATTTGTTCTGCTCAGTTTCTATTGCCAGACCCTGAACGCTAAAACCTATTCGATGTCTCCGGTAAAAATCACCCGGGCGGATACTGCGGAAATAAAAATCGTCCTCGACGGCAAACTGGAAGAGTCTATCTGGCGAAACCTGCCTGCCCAGGACGACATGGTGGTTGTGCAACCTGATACGCTGGAAGATGCACCACTTGAGACAAGGAGCTACTTTTTTTATACCGACAAAGGGCTTTACGTTGGCGTCTGGAATGAACAGGACCCTGACCTGTTGATTTCCCGACTCAGTTCCAGAGACAAATTCATATCCCGGGATAGTATTTCCATTACTATCGATCCCAGTGGGCAGGGTTTGTACGGCTACTGGTTCTCAGTGAGTTTAGGTGGCACGCTCGGTGATGGCACGGTCATTCCGGAACGACAATACTCAAACCAGTGGGATGGCCCATGGCAAGGTGCGTCGGCGGAGCATGAAGAGGGCTGGTCAGCAGAGTTTTTTATCCCCTGGTCGATGATGACCATGCCGAACGCCAGCAACAATACCCGAACCATGGGTTACAGCATTTCAAGATCCGTGGCTTACAAAAATGAGCGCTGGGCCTTTCCCCCATTGCCAAGAACAGAGAAGGTGTTTCTGTCGAAATTACCAAAAATCCAACTGGATTCCATCAATCCCAAGCAGCAGTTTACTTTTTATCCTTATGCTTCTTCCAGTTACAACAATGTGAGCGAGGATGACCCGGGAAATTTCAAGGCAGGATTCGATGTGTTCTGGCGCCCAAACACCAACACACAATTAACAGCAACGGTTAATCCTGATTTCGGCAACGTGGAGTCCGACAATGTGGTTGTCAATCTCTCCTCGTTTGAAACCTTCTTTCCCGAGAAACGTGCCTTTTTTCTCGAGGGCCAGGAGATCTTTGTCACCACACCCCGCGCCAATGGCCGTCACGGTGTTCCCACCACCATCGTCAATACGCGCCGCATTGGCAGTCGGCCCAAGAGCACCGATATTCCTGGGTTCGAACTTCCGGCTATCGAAGCAAACCAGCCCTCGGAACTCTACGGCGCGGGTAAAGTGACCGGACAACAGGGCGATTTGCGATACGGCGTATTGGCCGCGTTCGAAGATGATACAGAGTTGAACGGCAAGCTGGATGGTGCTGACTTCTCTACGGTTCAGGACGGTCGGAACTTTGCCGTTGCGCGATTTCTCTATGAGGATACCAGCCGTGGTTCACGACATTCAGTTGGCTGGATTTCAACGCTGGTGGCGCATCCCGAGGAAGATGCAGTGGTACACGGAGTAGACGCTCATTACCTTTCCCGGGATGGCCGCTGGAACACCGACGCCCAGATGATGTTCTCAAATGTTGACGGCGCTACGGGCAATGGCGCGTTCGTGGATCTGAGCTATACACCAAAGAGAGGGACCACCCACGATTTCTCTTTTGACTACTTTGATGATGAACTGGACATCAACGATTTCGGGTTCCTGAGAAGAAACGATAAGATAAGCGCCAGATATCGCTACAATCTGAACGAGAGCAACCTGAAGAAGCTAAAATCCAGGTATACAGGGATAGGGGTAGGCTACGCCCGGAACAGCGAAGGCAAGATGATCGGAGGTGGTTTATCTTTCAACCAGGATCTGGAATTCAGCGACAATTCCACTTTGTTTTACAGACTCAACTATTCTCCGGGACGCGTCGAGGACAGGGACAGTCTTGGCAATGGCAATTACCGCATTCAAAGACGCTGGAATCCGGGGATTAAGTACAGAACCGATCAATCCCGCAACCTGAGCCTGGGAGCCGGTATTTTTTACTCCGATGAAGATATCCGGGGCGGCAGAACATTCGAGTATGAACTGGAGGCCGCCTGGCGCCCAACAGATCGTTTCTCGTTACTTGCGAGCGTCTCTTATGCCGATAAGAAGGGCTGGTTACTACACGACTCCGACCGCGACTTTACCGCCTTCAATGCTGACGTCTGGCGACCAAAAATCGAAATGAATGTCTTCTTCTCAGCGAAGCAGCAATTCAGGGTCACGGCACAATGGGCCGGCATTAAAGCAGAGGAAGATGGCCGCTGGGAGGTCCCTATCGGCGATGGATCACTGGATCCAATTCTAATTGGCCCAGGCGACAGCCCACATGATTTTTCCATCAGCCGGTTGACTTTTCAGGCGCGATACCGCTGGGAAATTGCTCCCCTATCAGATCTTTTTGTGGTTTACACCCGTGGTTCCAATCTCTCGAGTATGCCGGAAGAGGATTTTGGTGATCTCTTCTCCCGTGCATGGACCGACAGGGTCGTCGACGTGTTTATCATCAAACTACGCTACCGCCTCGGTGGTTAGCCATTGACTGCTGATGGTTGATACTTCCCTATGGGTCTTCGGCTACGGTTCTCTTATCTGGCGTGCTGATTTTCCCTTCAGTAATAAACGACCAGCCTGTATCAAAGGCTGGGCACGCAGATTCTGGCAAGGATCGACAGACCACAGGGGCGTACCAGGTGCACCTGGAAGAGTAGTCACCCTGATCGAATCGACCGATGAGATCTGTTGGGGCATGGCTTACGAACTACGGACTGATTCACAACAATCTGTCATGGCCGCCCTGGATCATCGTGAGAAAGGCGGCTACGAGCAACTGACACTCCCCTTGTTTTTTCAAGACGGGCCAAGTATTCATGGTACCACCTACCATGCTGGTCGGGGAAACCCTGACTATCTGGGTGAGGCTGATGTTACCGGCATCGCCCGGCAAATACTTGATGCAACCGGTCCGAGCGGCTCGAACCTGGAATACCTGTACAATCTGGAAGCTGCATTGAGGGAATTCCCCTCACAAGATCCGCACGTGACAAGTATTGCCAACAAGGCACGTAATTTACAACAGCGCAGTCTCTTGTAAAAAGGCCAAGTAAATCCAAGTCGGGTAAAGCCAAATTGCAATCCTGCCATGAACCCCTTACATTGCACCTACGCAACTCCTATAAGAATATCCAAGAATAACGCTATGAAAACCATCGACTCCATTGAAGGATACCAGGCTGAAATGACGGACTGGCGACGAGATATCCACGCCCACCCGGAGATCGCTTTCGAAGAACACAGAACTGCTAAAGTGGTTGCGGACAAACTGGCCAGTTTTGGAATCGAGGTTGAAACCGGCATCGCCGGTACCGGTGTTGTCGGTACAATCAAGAAAGGACGAGGTAACCGGGCTATCGGCTTACGTGCCGACCTTGATGCACTCCCCATTCTGGAAGCTAACGACTTTGCACATGCTTCCAAATACCCGGGTAAAATGCATGCCTGTGGTCATGATGGCCACACTATCATGTTGTTGGGTGCGGCCAGGTATCTGATGGAAGAGGCAGACTTCGAAGGTACTGTACACCTGATATTCCAGCCCGCAGAAGAGAACGAAGGTGGTGGCCGGGCAATGATCGAAGCCGGTTTGTTTGAAAAGTTTCCTGTGGAATCCGTTTTCGGCATGCACAACATCCCCGGTATGCCCGTTGGAACATTCGCTATCAAGTCTGGTCCCATGATGGCAGCATTTGACATATTCAATGTCAAAATAGTGGGCAAGGGCGGTCATGCAGCCATGCCACAGTTCACAATTGATCCGATAATCATCGGCAGTAAAATTGTCGAAGCCTATCAGACAATCATCAGCCGCTTCATTGATCCGCAGCAACCCGCCGTGTTAAGCGTCACCCAGTTTCATGGCGGAGATGCTTACAATGTGATTCCCAATGAAGTCGAGATCAATGGATGTACCCGTTGTTTCTCACCCAAAGTGCAGGCTCTGATGGAAAACAAGATGAAGCAGATGGCGACGGACATCTGTAGTGCCTTTGGTGCAACTGCTGACTTTACTTATGAGAAAAGGTACCCAGCCACGGTCAATTCCGAATTAGAAACCGACATTGCCGCACAGGTGGCGTCCAGCATAGTTGGCCCGGAACGGGTCAATCTGAACCCCAAAGCAGCCATGGGTTCCGAGGATTTCGCTTTTATGCTGCAGGAGAAACCTGGTGAAGGGTCCTGCTCTGTCCACAACCCGGGTTATGACTTTAACGACAAGGTACTGCCTATTGGTGCCTCGTACTGGGTCAAGCTCATTGAAACCTTGCTGCCGCCTATCAAATAGAGTCGGCAAGGACAGATGTGAATCAACGGGCGTCGGACATTTCCTGGATCAGCTTTTTTATTTCGTCAGTTGCAATACTCCCGGGTGCCTGCCCTTCTCTCGCCGCTGTTGCAGCCAGTACTTGTAATACATGATTTGCAGGCGTTGGAATATTGTGAAGTCGACCCAGCGTAACGATTTCTCCATTTAAGAAGTCACTTTCGATATCACCTTTGTTGTTTGCCAAACTCTGCCAGGAAGACCCCCCTGCCCGCCTTTGTCCCTCTATACGTTTCATCTGTACCAGGTTGCCCCGGCGATTTTTTTCTTCATCGTCACTGGCCCATTCGATACCTGCAGCTTTGTAAACTGCCAGTGCTTCTTCATGCATCTGCCTGGAAATGTCCGCTGTCTCGTCATTTATCTCACCCACTGCCTGCAATGAATTCCCCAGATTCATCAACAGCTTTTTATATTTCCATCGCATCGCATGGTCATCTGGTTTTACACTGAAACTGCACCGTTCAAGGCACTCTGCGACTTCAACAATCAAATCATCAGTTCCCCGGGGATACCGACCCGTGTCGAGAATCCCGTAACTGGAACTGGAAATTGCATTACATTCCACCACGCCCGGTTCAAAGTGATTTGCAGGTAAAAATACCAGCATGGCATAGACATGCTGGAACAACCGAATCGCCATACGTTCATTCTCGACCCCGTTCTGACAACAGATTATTGGTATAGCCGAACCGGCGACTGCGCGCAGGTCCAGCATCGCGTTCCAGCTATGCTGTGACTTCATCGTTAAAAACACGACATCATCCGCCTGAAAATCAATCTCATCGGGATGGGCAACGACAGGGATGGGTTGTACGAGCGTTTCTTCCGGTGCACGCAGAGTTAATCCGTTGTCCCGGATGGCATCATGATGAGCGCCCCTTGCTATCAGCAATACCTGGTAGCCATGCTGAAATAAACGTGCGCCGATGGTACCGCCGATACCACCTGCACCGTAGATAATAAATCTCATATTCTTCTTCAATCGATAATTGTTTGGGCAGATTATCCGTAATCGGCCGTCAATTTGATAGTTTTGCTACCCGCCAATCATTTCTAACTCCGCGCTACCTATTCTTCCATTGAAAAAGTCGGTCCGATTAGCTTTACTAAAGCCATGAAACCAGACCCCACAGAACTGCAGAATGTCGCCGTTTACGGTGACTCAAAAACAGGCTGGGATGAAAACACTCCCGTTAACGAAACTGTCGATGCGGACGGCAATCCTTTCCCCGAGTCAGTGGGATTTGGTGTTCCGGACCCCCATGCACCCAAAACGAGAGCCTACGACGATCCGAGTGTCGTCAAATTACGCCAGCATCTACGTCAAAACAATGGCATTTACGGCCTTGAGATATGTGCCCCGGATGAAGTCGATCGCATCGCCAGAATTTTCCACCGGGATGGATTTGTCGTGGTTCGGGATCTGCTCAACACCGACCAGCTCGACAAGTTCAGGGTAGGTTGCGCCCGGATGCTCCGGCAGATCCTGGAACTGGGAGGTGATGGTGATCGCAAATACATGACAGAAAGTTTCCGGCTGCCACATCGCTATAGTTATGGCACCTCTTCGGCGTCGCGTCAGCTGATGCATGATCAAGCCTGGACAGATGTCATTGACCTGCCAACAACCACACCGTTGCTGACAAAGATATTCGGCTCCGATAACTACCGTGTCTGGGGCGGTGGAGGCGATCTCTGTCTGCCAGGTGCCGTTGAATACCAACATCTGCATTCTGACCTGTTTGAAAAGCCATGGATTCCCGAAGCTCGAATTGAGCAAGCCGAACAACTCGGGCTGAAATTGAAATGGGAAGACGAAACAGAAGAACTCGATCTACACACAAAACAACACATCATGGAACTGACACCATCGATGGTAACGATAAACTTTGTGATGTCAGACCTGACCTGGGAGAATGGCCCTATTCGGCAGATACCCGGTACCCATACTGCCCGGCAATACCCACCTAAACCTGTGGATGAACCGGAATGGATGCGACTCTCGACGCTGGTTGGGGCTAAAGCCGGTGCAGGTGTTATCAGGGACAACCGGGCATGGCATGGCGCCACACCAAACCTGAGTAAGGAAATCCGCGCCCTGCCGAATATTGAATATTCTGCACCCTGGACACCGAGAGAACAAAGTATGATTACCATGCCTCACGAAATCTGGGAAACCCTCTCACCCCACGCTCAAAAGCTTTGCCGGTATATTAAGTCAGACCCCGGTGAGTGGCCCAAGGGTGCCGGTATGGCGTATGAGAACGGAACGCTTTGAAATGTTTATGCTATTTTATTGACCTGAAACCCTAATCTCGGAAAATGCACAGCCACCTTTCCTACCTGCGGGTCCTCCCGAAGAAGCGCGAGTTCTTCCAGAGACGCGACCAGTAACTCCCCTGAAGTGGGTTGCAGTCCATAATCTATGGGCATGATTTCAACCGTGTCACCTGACGCCAAACCATCACTACCCATCGCTGCGATTTTCGGCTGGGTCACTGGTTCCACATTCTTCGCAACTTCCAACGCATCAAGTGCACTCATTTCAATCAGGTCTCCCTCACCAAATGCTGACATTCGTTCGCGCCAGGCCAGAACATTTTCAAAAGGTTTGAAACCATCCCTGAGAACTTCATTGTTGTAGACAAACCAACAACAATGGTAGGTCGAGAAATCAACGATGCTTGGCTGATCACCAAACATAAACGAGTGGTTGGCTAATTGTTCGTCCAACCGCTTCATATGCATCAACCAGTAGGGTTTTACCACCCCTGGCTCCATGGGTGCATCCTTCGAACCTTTTCTTAATTCTGCCCTGTCAGCCACAAACGCAGCTGCCACCTCAGGATCTGAAAACAATTCATGGTTTTGCATCACCTCAGGCTGAAATACCATGCCTACGGATACCATGAAGAAAAACGTGTCAGTCCAGTGCGCCATTGCACCCAGTGACGCTTCGAATTCAGCGGGATAAATTGAATTATCAGGAAACATTCTATCGATCAAACGGCAGATTATTGCTGTATCGCAATAGATATCAGCACCTATTTGTGCCACAGGTGTTTTTCGGTATCCACCAGTGAGTGGCATCAATCCAGGTTTGGGCATAATCACCGGGATAATGACACTTCGGCAGGCTTGTTTCTTGTAGGCCATTAACAGGCGGACTTTTTCAGAGAAGGGTGATGCAGGGTAATGATGTAATATAAATTCGCTCATTTTTGGACCACCTTTAATTATTTACCGTTGGAGACCGGACCTGGGATCATAGCACTACAGCAAAATATTTCTTATAGTGGCTTACAACAAAAACTGTCATTAAAAACTGTCACTAAAACAAGAGTACGGAGCACCCATGAGACTGTCCAAACCAAGAATCAAACCGCTGAACGAGGAAGACTGGAACGAATCCCAGCAAAAGGTTTTCGAAGGTCAGAAAATGCGGGGCAATGTACAGAATATTTTCCGCACCCTGGCAAATCATGAAAAACTGGCCAAACGCTGGTTGGTTTTTGGCAACCATATACTGTCAAAATCCACCTTACCGCCCAGGGAACGAGAGATCATCATTTTGCGCATAGGCTGGCTGTGCCAGTCAGGTTACGAATGGGGCCAACATGTGGTTATCGGTAAACGGACAGGTATTACCGAAAAAGAAATACCCATGATCAAGCAAGGTGCCGACGCTGGCTGGTCAGAGCATGAAGCCCTGCTGATTAAGGCAGCAGACGAATTACATGCTGATGCATTTATTTCAGACGATACCTGGGCTGGTTTAGCCAAAACCTACAGCGATCAACAAATGATGGACCTGGTGTTTACCTGTGGTCAGTACACGATGGTTTCAATGGCATTGAATTCTTTTGGTGTTCAGTTGGACGACGACATCGAAGGGTTCTAGCAAAGTGCTGAAAAAGCTCTTGCTAGAATGCAGGCATTTTGAATAAATAGGGGTGTGCCACAGCAAATATGGCATAAGTAGCAACTCCGATAACGATGACCTTAGCATCTGCAGAGGCTGGTAATCGCTCTTGCTGCATCGTTGCACCGCGCTGGTTTGCCGTAACGATGTGAATCATCGCAAACAACGCCATCGGCGCAAACAGAATAATACTGGCCTGGTCACCGTTCGCTGCAAGGTGGGTTAATGCCCAGATCATGACCGCCCACATCATCGGGTGAGGGGTGAAGCGTTTGATGTTACCGGGAACATTCGCCCCCACAATCAGAACCAGTGCTGGCACCATCATCACCCAGGCCAGATACCGCGCCCATTCTGGCGCGTCAAAGACAGGAATATAATCCGCGACCGCTTTTCCGTAGATGATGAGCCCCAGGCCAACCAGGGAAATGATTGAGTAGACGCCTTTATAAGGGCCTTCTCCCAGTTTATTGAAGATCGCTGTTCGTAGCGGAACAACCGATGGCATCAGATGAATCAATACAAACAAGCTCACACCAATAACCAGTATTGTCATTTCACACTCCCTGTCGGATCTTTGGGTACATAGTTCGTTGAGTCGCTGCTACGGTTCGCATTGCTGTTTCCGTCAGCTTACTCCACTATCTGTGTTGATACGAAGGTTAATGGCGCCCTTAGGCGCCAGGCCGAGACGACAGTAGGGAACAAAGAAATGATTGTAGGTATTCACCACATCGCTATCGGTGTTAACGATATTGACAAGGGGCGAGCATTTTACTGTGAAGCCTTTGGTTTCGAAGTGGTACAGGAGGCGAGCTGGGATAGAAACAATCCCCTGGCAGATCAAGCCATTGGACTCAAGGATACAGCAGCTCAAATGATCATGCTCAAAGGTCCGAACGCCTTTATTGAACTATGGCAATATTCCAACCCGGATCCCGAGGACAAACGCTCTCGACCCTGCGACTATGGCTATCCTCATTTTGCGTTGCAGGTGGATGATATTGAAAGCGAGTATCAGCGACTACAACAATGTGGCATGGAATTCGTGGCCGACGTGGTGAACTTTGGTACCGCTTCTGCTGTTTATGGCAAAGACCCGTTTGGTAACATCATCGAAATTTACGAAATCCGTACGCCTGACCTTGCGCAGCTTGAGAGACACAAGGGGTAAAAAACCTACATGTCATCCAGATTAACGCTCTTGTCAATCTGCGCCCATGCAATTTTTGCCATGTTAAACGCGCCAGCGCCCGCCATCTCTGCCTGTTTGCTGGCAGCAGTGCCATCCACCACACGTTTGGCAATTCCCTGCAGAATCGCAGCAAGGCGGAACATATTAAACGCCAGATAGTAGTCCCAGTTGTCGATGCCATCCCGGCCTGTTCGTTTGCAGTAGGTCTCTACATATTCCTCTTCTGACGGAAGCCCCAGCTTTTTCAGGTCCGCATTCCGCAATGCATCGCGATAAGGACGGCACAAGTAGGCAAAGTCAGACAATGGATTGCCAAGGGTGCTCAGCTCCCAGTCAAGGATGCCAATGACTTCATTTTTCTCCTTGTGCATCATCATATTTGCGATCTGTAAATCACCGTGAACAATACTGCAGGAATCATCATCGGGGATATTTTTTGGCAGATATTCGATCAGGTTATCCATGTAGGGATTGTCGACGGTTTTGGTGTATTCGTACTGCCCACCCCACCGCTTGAACTGTCTGGCGATATAGTCGGTGTGCTTACCAAAGTCTGACAAACCGACAGCCTCAAAATCCACCTGGTGTAATTTGGCAACCGCTGCGTTTGCCGTATCCCAGAACTCACCCTTGGCTTCTGGCGTATAAGGGCCCAGAGCTGCATCCCAGATCACCCGCCCGTCCAGGTATTCCATGATGTAAAAGATGGTACCAATGACAGATTCATCGTCACACATGGCATAGGTCTTTGCTGTTGGGACATCAGTAGCTTGTAAGCCCGTTAGCACCTTGTATTCACGGTCAACCGCGTGGGCGCTTTTAAGCAGATTACCCGGTGGTTTGCGACGCAGTACATATTGCCTGCCATCAGCATTTAACAGGTAGGTCGGGTTAGATTGTCCACCGGCAAACTCTTCGACACCGAGTTCACCCGAAAAGCCCTCAACATTAGCTTGCATGAATTCCTGCAATTTTTTCACATCAAACTGGTGTCGCTCCTGCACCTCAATCGTGCCAACATTATCCAGGGATTCAAAATCTGACATGGAACTCTCCTACTACAAAATCAGTTGATTATATTTGTGTCACAGTTCAAATGCAGCCAACGGCGGTATCTGCATGTAAAGAAACGCTTCTGCGAACCGGCGACCTGAAAGAGAAAACGCTGATGACAGAAGAACTCCTTGAATCTAACTCAGGTTGTTCAGTAAGGTACTCGCTTTGCCAGTGCTTTTCTATGCTGGTATGCGCTATCTTTAGCGTGCGCTATCTTGAACGTGCAAAACAATAACCAACAACAAGCACAAGAGGATCCATGGTCGAATCAACGGACTCGGAACAACCACAAACAGCTGACAATAACAAAGAATCCGGACCCCAATCTGAAATAGGCGGTCGCTACGCCAAGTATGTTCTTGGGGTTCTCATCCTGGTTTACGTCTTTAATTTTATCGACCGCCAGATCCTCTCCATCCTGGCCGAGGATATCAAGGCAGACATAGGCATCACAGATGCGGAAATCGGCTTCCTGTATGGCACTGCATTCGCTGTTTTTTATGCTGTGTTCGGCATTCCGCTGGGCAAGCTGGCCGACACATGGATTCGGAAAAATCTTATTTCCCTTGGTTTGCTGTTCTGGAGCGTGATGACCGCCCTATCCGGCACAGCCAGAGGGTTCGGAGCCCTGGCAACGTTTCGAATCGGTGTGGGTATCGGTGAGGCCTCTGCGACCCCAGCCGCATTTTCAATGTTATCTGACTACTTCCCGCCACGCCTGAGGGCAACCGCCCTGGCTGTGTATTCCAGCGGTGTCTATATCGGTGGTGGTATCGGTATTTTTCTGGGCGGAATTATTCTCGATAGCTGGGCATCACTCTACCCTGATACCAGTGTTGCACCTTTCCAACTGAAAGGCTGGCATGTTGCCTTCTTTGCGGTGGGTATACCGGGCATTTTGATGGCACTGTGGGTCGCAACGTTAAAGGAGCCCCTGCGAGGACAAAGCGACGGCATTGTCACACCAACTGAGCCGCACCCATTTCGAGAGACCTTTAAGGTATTGGCCGCATTGTTACCCGGGACCAATATCTATGAGCTACTCAGGAACGGCGCGGGTGTAAAAGGCGTGATTATTAACCTGGTCGGGTTTGTCGTTATCCTCATCGTCTGCGGGTTGCTCTACAGGGTGACCGAATCAACCGCACAATGGGCAGCGCTGGCGATTGGTCTGTATGCTTCCTTTTCCTGGGCACAGAACCTGGCCTATTCAGACCCGGCGACCTTTGGCATGATATTTCACAGCAAAGCTATTATGTATTCTGTTATTGGTTTTCCCTCGATTGCTTTCGTTGGCTACGGTATTGGATTCTGGGGTCCTCCCTTCTTCCAGCGGGTTCACCAGGTCAGCGCCGCCGAAACCGGCATCGTTCTGGGTTTAAGCACCGCTGTCGGCGGATGGATGGGCGTCACCCTGGGGGGAGCGATAACCGATCAATTGCGTGAAAAATATGCCCGTTCAAAATTCTATGTAGGCATGGCAACAGTTATTTTCTGCTTTCCCGTGGCTGTCGGTATGTTAATGACAGAGAATTTGACGGTGGCTTATGTGCTGTTTTTTTTCTTTTCCATCACATCGGCCATGTGGATTGGTCCTGCGGCATCAACCATCAACGATCTGGTGATGCCCCGCATGCGGGCAATTTCGTCGGCATTCTATATTTTGATGGTGACTTTTATCGGTCTGGCCCTAGGTCCATACACCATTGGATATCTCAGTGACACGTTCGCAGCAAGTGGACCTGACTCCGCCGAGGCACTGCGCCAGGCAATGATCTGGGGTACCTCAATGCTGGGCCTGGCACTCGTCACACTCTATCTTGCTTCCCGGCATGTCGCCGTCGACGAAAGCTCGAAGCTGGAAAGAGCGAGAGCGCTGGGAGAACCTGTTTAGGTTGTTACTACCCCTAATTTTGGATTTTCTTAGTCCAGTCCTCAATAACAAGGTGTTTCTTCAGTTGCAGAAATGCTTTGTCATTTGTAACAAGTATCGCGCCAACGGCAACACTGTGTGCTGCTATCAACATATCCATGGCACCCAGATTTTTTCCTTCTTTTTCACAGGCAGTTCTTAACTCGGCATAAGCTCTTGCTGCTTTAGAATCCCAGGGGAAAATAGTAACTCTCAACAGAAACTCATTGACGGCAACCGGTAAGTGTTTCGCTTCCGGTTTTTTTGCAACACCTCGTAAAAGTTCTGCTTCAGTAATGACAGAAATGCAAATATCTGACAGTGCAAACTGCTGCAAATTCTCTCGAACTCTTGCTGGTTTACCTTTTATGATGTAACTCACGGTATTTGTATCGAGCAAACGGATATCCGCCATCAAAATGGATCCTTTTCCTCTTCGATCTTGTTCTCTCTGTCATCCATGAAGTCTGCCGGTATCTCTTTGCTATCAACTAGCTCGAAAAACTCATCCCAAGTACCACCGGGCTTTTTGCTAATAATGACATCTCCTGTCTCAGGGTCTTTGCGAATGAACACCTCGGTACAATCAAAACGGTAATTTGCGGGTAGCCGAACAGCCTGACTGCGGCCATTTTTGAATAATTTTGCTGTGTGCCTCATTTAGTAATTCCCAGTCAATCGCATACTCAGGTAATATATCAAAGTATATCACGAATTTGTCATATATCAAGGTCTATTACAGCACAAGGAAATCTTAATCAATGAGGGCGTTGGGCCAATCGGTGACCATAACCGGATGATCGATATACTCAATATCCAATAGCGCGAATTGACCTTTCTTTGTTGATACGTCGTACACATCGCGTACAAAACCTGGCGGGGTTCCCACATCATGAACGATGGTGGGTTTACCTAACTTGATACCACCACCAACCTGCGTCACTGGCACTCGCATCAGTCGATTGTACGACATAAGGTACAATGAGGTGCCGTCGGCGAACCACTTGGGTCAATTTCCGTTGGCAACAGGAACCCGCTGCCTGAGGCCGCCATTAGGAAATCGTTCGACCCACACTTCCGGCGTTCCTGTTTCGTGGCGAGTTACCGCTATCCAGGCATTGTCAGGTGAGATGTGCCCGGAAGTGGTAGCAATCACGTCATTTTGTATCACACTCTTCACACCATCGTTCCTGATGAAGTAAAGGTCGCCCTGGGTCTTCTTATTGATAACAACATAGAGTATACCGTGGCTATTCCTTTTCATGACCCATGGACGCCGCATAGGGTTCGTTGAAATAAAGGGAATTAAACGACAGGGTCTGAGTCGAAAACCAGACGTCATCACCGTCCGTAATCGTACGGCCCCAGTGATGTTCAAATACCTGCCCATCCTCGAAGTCTTCAAAGCGATTGCCTTTCTTAACCAGCGTTGCCCTTTGCTTGAAATCTTCTCCGCTCATATTTTCCCGACTCCAGAAGGTTCTTCCAGGACTGTGTATCGCACCAAGATTCTCTGACCCCTGTCGCCTCCTTTATCAAGCTACCCTGGCTGCACCATTAAAAAAGAGCTGCAAGCTCTGGTTGTACCGAAAGAAGGTATCAATCTGCAGCTGATCCGGGCCATCGACAACCATGGGATCATCGGGAAAGGTGAGATAGTTGAGCGTGTGCTCAAGATCCGGTTTCCCGTTACTGATGATATTTTCAATCATCTCTCTCCAGATTTCCGCCGTCGCCGTTATCGTGAAATGTTCGGCGTCCGCGTCGTCAATGCTTTTAAGATGGCGGATTGACTCCACACCGTAAGATCGGAACCGGACTTCGAAAAGCTCAGGTGAATCCAGTAGTTGCACCACCATGGTACAGTCAATGGATCCAAGAGGTTCAAAGGACGATCGATCCTCACCCATCGTTTGTGCCAGCGCGGCAAACCATTCCATTGAGGGGAAAGTAGTTGAACTGTTCATTTTCAATTCCTCGGTGATTATGCAGCAAGTCCCAGATCCGGGATCTCCAGCGGGATTGTAATGCGTGAGCTTCGATCAAGACCGGCTACCTTCAATCGGCTCATGTATTCTTTAACCTGTTTCTGGTAGATGAACGCCATTCTGGCCATGCCGAGTTCAATGTTTTCCATCCCGCCGCCTGCAAGAATTGCGCGTGGTTCAGATGTCTGGGGCTCAATGGTCAAAGCGAAAATCGCCTGTTCCCCAAGGTCCAGAATCTTGTGGATTTCCGCTTCTCTCTCGGGATGTCTTTCCAGCAGATACTGTAGATGTTTTACACCATAGGCCACGTGACGCGCTTCGTCCTGCATGCACATACGAAATATTGTCTTTTCTACTTCCGTTGGCGCGAGGAATTCACCTTGTCTGAACAGCGTCAGTACAAACCCTTCGCCGAATATGTGCATCAGGGCGCTTGCTGTGGTGTAGTCCTTAGCAGTGAGTATTGCACCCAGCAAGTCCTGGTTGGCTGGTGATGCGCTTAGCAGGCCACCACCATTTGCCAGGGCTCTTTTCCTGAACACGTCCAGATGCCTGGCTTCATCCATGATCTGAGTCGCGAGGAAAAGTTTTACCTCATGAAAATCATGATTGATCCTGCTTAACCACTGCGCTGGCATGTCACCGGCGACGAACTCCACTTCCGTTAAGCCAGTGCACATTTGGCAGACGGATTTTTCGATATCATCCGGGAGCTTTTCCAGCTTGTCCCAGGGAATATCCGTAACGGAATTCCATTGTCTGACAACAGCCTCGTCGTAAAGGGCTGCCGCATTTTCAGACCAGACTTCTGACATTTCGTTTAAGGTGTATTGATCAAGTCCTGGCGTTTCGTCGGGAACGTAACAGCCTCTTGGTGCCATGCTGCCGTGAAGGGACCCATGCTCGGGAACTTTTGCATAGTGCCCTTTCTCAATATTCACCAGTCGCAAACCATCTGCGCTGCGCTCGACTTTCTGCCCCCATCCCTCGGGGTTTGAGTCCATCCATGAAAGGTCAAAGTTTCCTCTGGCCATCTCCCTCATTCCATCAATGCCTTTTTCTACTGTTGCTGAGTACTTAGCCATTTCGAACGCCCTTTGCATAAAGGGAAAATTTAACTCCCAAGGCAATGGTCATTTCCATGCGGTAGATCAATTTTAGTGTTGTTACTCGAAATAATTTCCGAAACGGAAATGAGTCTCTGCGACGCAGTACGCCCCGCTGATCTATGTCAGCGTCAAAGTAGTAGTTGCTTGATCAAATAGGCTACAGGTACCCGTGGGTGGGGAGCCCCCAGGAGAACACGCCATGAAATCTTGTCAAGTTAGCCCTTGGTGGAAGAGCCTGTTTAGGGAGCCTGTTGAACCCGTATTCGGTTTCCCTAGCCCACGTTCCAGGTATGGCCACTTCTCAGCAGATCGTTCACGTTCGCTGAACCTTTACTTTCCCTGACTTTGATACGCTGGGCATAAACGTCAGTAATGTAAGCATCCGCGGGTCTGTGGTATAGCACGCCAACCGGGATTGGATATTCCGGGGCTCGTAACTCTACCAGCATTTGTGCCAGGACCTTGTTGGTTTCATCGTGAACCAGTACATCTGCCTCAGTGACCCCATCTTCACCGATGGTCACCACTTCGAGCTTCAACTTCTGGGTGTTGAGTCTCAAGCCTTTGTCATTTTCCTTACCGAAGATCATCGGTGCGCCATTTTCAACCACCAGACGGGAATCCGCTGCCGTCTTTTTGTTTTTAACATTCTCAAAAATCAAGTCGTTGTAGACCGGACAGTTCTGAAGAATCTCAACGAATGACGTACCGGTATGGGCATGGGCACGGGTCAGCACACTGGTTAGGTGCTTCATTTCAGTATCAATAGACCGGGCGACAAATCGTGCCCCGGATCCAATGGCAAATGTGCAGGGAGACAGGGGTAAATCTACAGATCCATCGGGCGTTGAAGGCGACCGGGTACCGACCTTGGAAGTGGGTGAATATTGTCCCTTGGTCAAACCATAGATCTCGTTATTGAACAGCAACAGATTCAGGTCAACGTTCCGTCTTAGAACATGAATCATATGGTTTCCACCAATACTCAAGCCGTCACCATCACCCGTGATCACCCAGACATCCAGTTCCGGATTAGCCAGCTTGAGGCCAGTGGCGATTGCCGGTGCACGACCATGAATCGTGTGGAAACCATAAGTGTTCATGTAATACGGAAAACGGGAAGAACAACCAATACCGGAAATAAAAACACTATTTTCTTTCGGGATCCCCAGTTCAGGCATCAGTTTCTGAATCGTCTTTAAAATCGCATAGTCTCCGCACCCGGGGCACCAGCGAACTTCCTGGTCCGTCGCAAAATCTTTCAGCGTTAGTTTTTCTGGTGCGTTCACTTCATTGCCTCCAATTGAGCTTTGATCTCGGCGTCGATTTCCTTGATCTTGAAAGGTTGCCCGGACGTTTTTGTCAGACTGCTGGCATCAATCAGATATTCGGAGCGGATAATTTTTACCAGTTGGCCGGTGTTCATTTCCGGAATCAGGACCGACTTGTATCCAGCCAATAAGTCACCCAGGTTTCGTGGCAAGGGCCACATATGGCGAATATGAATATGCGACACACTGAGTCCTTCTGCCCGACTTCGCTTCACCGCCTGGTGAATAGCGCCGAAAGTCGATCCCCAGCCGACGACGGCAAGATCCCCTTGTTCGGTACCGAGTACAACCTCCTGCAGAGGAATGTCGTTGGCGATACCATCAATCTTCGCCTTGCGGATATCGGTCATTTTCTGGTGATTTTCCGCATCATATGAAATATCACCAGAATCATAATCTTTTTCAATACCGCCAATACGATGTTCAAGACCCGGTGTGCCAGGCTTGGCCCAAACCCTGGCAAGGGTTTCAGGATCACGATTGGCAGGTGAAAAACCTTCCGGCTCAGTCTCAAACTCCACCGGAAATGGCTTGTACTCGTCAAAATCAGGAACGTGCCAGGGTTCCGAGGCATTGGAGATATATCCGTCACTCAGCAATATAACCGGTGTTCGATACTTGGTGGCAATACGGATCGCTTCGATCGCCACATCAAAACAATCAGAGGGATGAGACGATGCGATAACCGGCAGGCTCGTGTCCGCGTGGCGACCAAAAATAGACTGATTCAAATCAGACTGTTCCGTTTTGGTTGGCAAACCCGTGGATGGCCCGCCTCTTTGGGTATTCACAATCAACAAAGGCAACTCTGTAGCACAAGCCAGGGAGATTGCTTCAGCCTTCAGTGAAATACCAGGTCCTGAACTTGAAGTTACACCTAACGAACCTGCAAAGGAGGCACCGATAGCGGCACAAACAGCGGCTATCTCATCTTCTGCCTGGAACGTCACCACATCAAATTGTTTCTGGGACGAGAGGCCATGCAAAAGCCCGGATGCCGGTGTTATGGGATAAGACGCAAACACAATCGGCAAATTCGTCAATATTCCGCCAGCGATAATTCCGTAGGTTAGTGCTTCAGTTCCTGTGGTATTGCGATAAAGACCAGGCTCAACAGCAGCCCGGGGTACCTTGTATACCCCAACGCCCGTTGGCAGTTCGGCTGTTTCACCATAGGCGTGACCAGCATTAATCGCCGCCACATTGGCCTCGGCAATATCTGGTATTTTTGAAAACTTGGCACGCAGCCCTGCGATTGCTGAGTCTCGACTTCGATCAAATAACCACATGGTTAAACCAAGGGTCCACATGTTTTTGCACCTGGCGGCGAATTTATGGCTTAGCCCGAAAGGTTTGACCGTAGCCAAAACACGTTTGGTAATGCCGATAGCCATCAGCCGATAGCCATCTAACGAGCCATCTTCGAGAGGGTTACTTTTGTATCCAGCCTTGGTCAGGTTCTTGGCCGTAAACGCATCTGCGTCTGCGATAATTAGCCCGCCTGGAACCAGCTCGTTTAAATTCGTAATCAATGCGGCGGGGTTCATGGTTACCAGCACATCGACATCATCACCGGCGGTGGTGACATCTTCTGAGCCAAAGTAAATTTGAAAAGCCGAGACACCAAAGGTTGCACCGGCCGGTGCGCGAATCTCTGCCGGGAAATCAGGAAACGTAGCCAGGTCATTTCCGTAAATTGCCGTCGCCTCGGTAAAATTGTTACCTGTTAACTGCATCCCGTCCCCGGAATCCCCAGCAAAACGAACCACAACATCGGACAACATATTCGCCGAATTTTGTTCGCGAACTTCTTCAACTACAGACATAGTCCATTCCTAAATTAACACTTGCAATCTATCTTCTTCCCAATAAGAAAGCACATCACAGGCAGGATTCGACCTGCTACTGGACATGCAATATTTAATGGAATTTACAAAAGATACTCACATTTACGGCTCGTGACCTCAAACAACTGCGACTGGTGATCACAGTTACCCCTTGGTTCAACGCTTCTTTTGGAAGCCATCCCCCAAAACCCCGTGATTTTAACAGATAAATCAAGGATTTAAAGTTCTCTTGGTTCTATATAAATTCCGTTAATGGGTTGCTAACAAGCTACTCGTTACCCGAAACGTCCAAACGATGGCTGATACAAGGCGAATTCCGGGGATTTTTCGCAATCCATGCAAACATCCAGGGACAGGTTGTGAAACTGAGCCCGATCACGGGCGAAAAAAAGGCGACTTGGTTTTAAAACAGGCGTATGATTTTGCTCCCATTTTGCTCCTGTTAAATCGAAGGAAATTACACCATGAGATTCAGTTTCTGGCCACAACCCTCCCAATCATTCGAGATCATGCAGAAATTGGGTCACCACGTAGAACAATCCAGTTGGGACGGCATCTGGCTCGCTGATCACTTCATGCCTGATGCCAAAGACACGAGCAGCCCCATGCCTGAAGCATGGACAACACTAGCTGGCCTCGCCGCGACCGTACCGCGAGTAAGACTCGGCACCCTGGTAACAGGCAATACCTATCGCCATCCCGCGGTACTGGCCAAAATGGCTGCCACCGTTGACCATATTTCAGGGGGTAGACTGGTACTCGGTCTGGGGTCCGGGTGGCAGGAAAATGAACATAAGAAATACGGCATCGACTTTCATACCGTCAACGGCAGGTTACGACGCCTCGAAGAAGCCTGCCAGGTAATCAAGGCCCTGTTTACGGAAGGAAGTGCCAGTTATCAGGGTCAATTCTACCGACTGGATGAAGCGCCTCTGGAGCCAAAGCCGGTGCAGGCTAAACTGCCGCTATTGATTGGCGGCGGTGGCGAGAAGGTGACACTCCGGATCACAGCCCAGTACGCAGACGAATGGAACGTCTGGGGGACCGTCGATACACTGAAACACAAGATGGCAATTCTCGATCAGCATTGCAACGAGATCGGACGCGATCCGGAAAACATTCAAAGATCCGCCGTTGCCCTCCTCTTCCTGTCAGATGACGCTTCATTCGTTAAAAAGATGCGAGACAACGTTGCCCGCGCAACCATTGCAGGCAGTGTTTCTGAAGTGAGAGATATCATCGCCGCCTATCAGGAGATTGGCGTCGACGAAGTGATCATTCCGGATTTCACTCTGGGCCTGGATTGCAACGAGCAGAAAATGGATACCCTGGACAAGTTTATTGAGGATGTGGCTCCCGTCGCTCGGTGAGGCACCACCTGGGCCTAAAATGATATGCCTGGAAACCTCGCAGACCGGGTATCTTTAATCGGTTGGTTGGTGGATTGGTGGTATGTGAACACCACCGACAACTTGGTCTGCTCGCTCAAGTTACGGCCCGCCGCATGAAACAACCGGCTATGGAAAAATAACACGTCACCCTGCTTCAACTCGACCTGAACGGACTGCGCTATCATCGATTTGTTTTCTGCCAGATCCGTACGCAGAAACAGGGAGGCATCAAACCGGCCTGGTTCCAGCTCCAGATGATGGGAACCCGGAATCACCCGTAAACAACCGTTCGCACGGATTTCGTCTCTAACTGCCAACCACACACTGATCAGGTTCTCTTCATCAAAAGACCAGTAGCGGTTGTCCTGGTGCCATAGGGTTGCACTACTGTAGCCCGGTTGTTTCGTCATGATACAGTTGTGATGACATTGGGATAACCGGATCTCTTCCGCCCCGAACAACCGCCGCAGGGTTTGCTTTAGCTCATCACAGGTTGACCAGTCCCGAAATACTGAACTTCTTGAATAAGCATGCAGCAGGCGTCGAATCGTTTGTCCACCAGAGGAATCCCGGGATTCTGGCGAACCGGGATACTGGACATCAACCTCGTATTCGGCGGGCGCCAACTGTTGCCTAAGGTGTTCCAGGGCAACGGCTCGGATGTTTTTACAGATATCGGGATCAACCATTGCCTGTTTCACAATAAAGCCGTCGCGCATAAACCTGGCAAGGTCAATATCTGATAATGACTCGGTTGCAGAATTCACTGACGTTGCTCCCCGGTCGCTGTCTGAAAACCCGCAGCCTCTAGTTCCCAGCTTTCTTCAATACTGTCCCGGTATGCGGCAAGTCGACCCGCGAGTTTTTTGTCCGGCGAGTCACGCAGTATACTCGCCAGGCAGCGAGCGACCTTTGTTCTCAGATGAACATCGTCAGAATTCAACATGGGGCTCAGGGTATTTTTGATCGACGGGGCTTTTGAATCGAGAAATATTTCACACAGACCCTCCACGGCTCGGCGCTGTTCTGATGGACGCCGTTCATCGCTCGAGGTCTCTTTAAAGTAAGCAAAAACCACATCGTTTTTATAGAGCGACAATGCCACCATTGCTCGACCCCGGGTATAGGCAACCATCGAATCATCCTGCGCAATATCAATCAACGTAAGGTAAGTATCGGCGGCCAACGATTGAAACCTTTCCGGGGAGAACTGCCATTCGTAACCTGACAGCAGACGGAGCACCTGTGCTTTCTCCGCCGCTATGTCCTGGGAAGCCTGTAGTGGTACGATCACACAAAGCAGTACTGGCAAGATGAACCGTCGCATTTCAATCTGTCGCATTCAATAATCGGGATTAATCATTATACCCTGCCCTACTATCCGGGGAAGTCTAATCAGAGGTTCCCTCGCCAAAATTATTGTACAGTGACACTCTTGGCCAGGTTTCTTGGCCGGTCAGGGTTTAAACCACGGCTCACTGCAACGTAATAGGCGAGCAACTGACACGGTATGATGGCACTGAGTGGAGAGCCATCCCCAGGCATTGTGATCCACACGTCAACTGGAGAGTCAACAAACTTACCGCCTGATTCAGCGTCAGTGATGGCGATTACATAGGCGCCTCGCGCCTTTACTTCGTTCGCTACCCCCAACATGTAAGTATCTCCTTCCGGGACGAAGAGAATTACGGGAATTCCCGGTTCAATTAAGGCAATGACACCATGCTTCAGCTCTCCCGCACTAAATGCTTCGGCATGCAGATAACTTGCTTCTTTGATATTCAGAGCGCCGATCAGCGCAGTGGCAAAGTGTTCACCCCGGCCCAATAAGAAAAGATGCTCCTGGTTAGCCAGGTACGCTGAAGTTCCCTGATACATTCCCAATTGTGATACGACCAATTGCTGACTCAAGAGATGGCTCAATCGATCGATATGCTGCTGCGCTTTGCCTCTATTGCCACAGAGGGTATTAGCCAGCAGATAACCGAACGCAATCTGTGCCGACGCTGATTTAGTAGACAAGACACATTCTTCCGGGCCCGCATGGTTGTAAAAAACAAAATCTGAGACGCGGGTCATTGTTGACATGGGCATATTAACGAGGCAGGCGATTTTCATGCCCCATTTACGCGCGATTTGAATCGCGTGCAAACTATCGGCAGTTTCACCACTCTGGCTGAGTACGATCAGGACATCATCCTCTTCGACAAGGTTGTGTATGTTTTCGATGTCGTAAGCAGCAACATCCATTGCTTTGATTCCGGCGATCGTTCTTAACAGCCAGCCAACTTGTCTGGCTGTGTATGAGGCCCCACCAGCACCGGTAACAAAAACCTGCCGTGACCCCTTGATGACCTCAACGAAAGGCTGAAATTCCAGTTCATCAAGAGCCGTTTGGGCGGGAATCGTACGCCACTGTTCAAGCACTTCCCGCAACATACAATGCTTGTAGCCAGATCCGGATGATTCATCATCAACCGGTTTTAGCTCATGGCTGATCGAGCTGGTTTCAACCCAGTGCGGTGCAACAGGATTACCCGCTGGGTCGACAATCAACAGGTTTTGCGCCTTGATCGAGACAATCTGGCCATCCAGCAAGGGCACCGAACGAAAGGTCTGGTCACCAAAGGCAAGAATATCCGAGGCGACATAGAGTGCTTTGCGTTGATCGGGTTCAATTCCACCACCGACAGCTGCTTCACTAACAACAAGGGGCGACCCTTGTCTCACCCCCAGCAATTCGCCGTCCGCAAACAAAAACAGCAGGGTATTTCGCCCCTTTATCATCTTTTGTAACGACATCAGGGCACACATCCGGTCTGCTCGCTCTTCCAGTGCCATCGACATCAGGTGCACCAGGACCTCTGTGTCGGTCGTTGTCTGGAATTGAGTGCCTTGTTCAAGCAATGACGCCTTCAGGGAATCAAAATTACTGACAATGCCATTGTGCACCAGGGCAAATCGTCCCAATGGGTCTGAATGCGGATGGCAATTTTCCACACTAACCCCACCGTGGGTTGCCCATCGGGTATGTCCAAGCAAAACTCGACTATCAGGTAATGAAATGAGCCCGGGTTCAAAATGATCGATACTTCGGCAAGCGTCCAAACCACCAGCCTCGGTGATATAGGCAAACCCGTAACTGTCATAGCCACGATACTGCATCCGCGACAATGCCTCGATTACTACCTCCTGACCCTTGTCAACACTACTACATGCAACTATTCCACACATTGTCACTCCTAAATTGACATCTATACTTCTCGAAAGGCAATATATATGCATATATATTAAGAATAAGCCTATTTGTCATCAATTATTTGACATATATTGGCAATTTGGAGCTCGCCGATGATTATCCATGAAACCTTGCAACATCTGGGTGTTTCAAACAAAGAAACGGACATCTATCTCGCCCTGCTAAAGCAGGGACCTTGTTCAATCAGGGATGTAGCCAGTGCATCAGGTATCAACCGCGGCACCACTTATGAACTTCTAAAATCCCTGAAGGAGAAATCGCTGGTCAGCTATTTTCCTAAGGGCAAACGTCGATATTTTTGTGCCGAGCCAGCCGAATCATTGCTGAATATCGCACAGGAGCGACAACTCCAGCTCAACGCTGCCGCCGAATTACTCCAATCCGAAATCGTACCGGACCTGCAAATGTTAAAGCCCCAATTTGACTCCCCAACTGTTCGGCACTATGAAGGGGATGACGGGGTCGAATATGTTCTGAAAGACATACTGCGGACTGTCAGTACACAAGAAAACAAGGAGTACCGTGTGTATAGCTCAAAATTGATTCGCAAGTACCTGTATCGTCCTTTCCCTAACTTCACTCGCCAGAGGGTACAGAAGAACATTTACGTCAACGTGATTGCAATTGGTGAAGGAGGTGAAGACGCTCCCCTCGCCAACAGAAAGTGGATTCCAGCAGAAAACATCAACCCCGGTGCCAGTTACGTCGCAATATACCCACCAAAGTGCGCGATGGTCTCACTCACGAGGGGAGACTACCCCACCGTGGTCATTTTAGACTCCGACAGCATCGCACAGGCACTGAAGCTGTCATTTGATACATTATGGGAAAGACTCTAACGGACTGCCAGGCAATAAATGACGAAAATATCCACCTAAATCAGGGCTTCCATCGATATTTTAATGATTATTTCTATCAGTACTTTATAATTTCCAGATACAACATGATTTATCAATTCCGCGTATGACAGTACTATCCAAGTTAACAAAGCTGCTCGAAACCATCGACAGCGCACTTGAGGAAGTGGAACAACAACTCCTTCAGGAGTTTGATCGTATTCGTAACACCCTGTCTGATTCCCGCTTTGAGCCCATCGACCGGGGTATAAAAGTTGCGTTGTGGGATGTTGTTGAGGAACTTCGCCACATGCTTGAGAACAGTGGTGACAAGGTAAATTTGGAGTTACAGACCCGTCAACACGAAACCGTCTTCGCCCGTCTGATCGTGCTGCGACAGCTACTTAATTCCAGAATCCCCACTGCTTTTCTACATGAAGCTCACCAAGAACTGGAAACTGCCCGCAAAAAAGTGGAGAGGGAGTTAGCGGTCCAGCGTGGCGAAACCAGTGTCACCGAGGTGGCAGACGAAGCACAGAACAGAATAGAAAAGCCCGGCTTCTTTAACTTCTTTAAGAAATTGTTTTCCACCAGGCATCCCGAAAAAGCTGGTTCCAACAAGTCTTTAGTGGAGCAGAAGCGTTTTGAGCTAATGGAAATATACCTGGACAACGGGATCTATTCACCTTCCAGGGACCTGGCAATTATTTCAATTCGAATGATCGAAGCCGAGGAAAGTGGCGAACTGGACGAGTTGTTAGCCAGTGAAGACAAGGAAGCCAAAATGAGACTCGCATCCGGTAAAGCCCAATTCAGATCCCGTGAACTGAGTGGGGAAGCCCTTGAGGCTATAGAGAAAAAAGAAAGAGAAATGGCACGATCCTACGGTAAAGCACGCTTCGAGTCCCGTGAGTTAAGCCGTAAAAGACTCGAGGAGCTTGACAAAAAACAGCAAAACCCTGCGACCAGGGGTGACATAGCCCAATCCCCTGAAGAGATCAGAAAGAAACTTGCTACCCGGGACAGAACTGCAACAGGAAAAGCCTCATTCAGTTCAAAAGATATCAAACATGAAATGCCCGCAGTACCTCTCAGACAGGATGAGATCCCGACAAAGCAAGAATCACCTTCGAGCAAAGCGGTATTTAAATCAAAAGATGTTTCGAAGCCCCGCAACCCAAAATTTAAACGTTAGTTTGTTTGCGTTACTCTCGTCGCAAATTGTCTTCGCAAGTTACCGTAGCAGATTGCCCGTCACAAATGGCTGTCGCCAATAGCTACTGTAAATAGCGTGCTTCGAGATGCGACTTGAAATAACCTGCGTCTAACGTATCGCCTGTTGCCGCCAGCATCAGTTCATCGTAATTCAGGTACTTGCCTTTACCGTGTACCTCGGTCCGTAGCCAACTCAACAAAGGCGTGAAATCACCCCGACTGATACTGCCAAGCAAATCATCCACCTGTCCCATCGCCGCCGAGAATAACTGCGCCGCGGTCATGGCACCCAGGGTATAAGTTGGAAAATACCCGAACAATCCAGAGGGCCAGTGAACATCCTGCATGCAACCGTCGTGAAAATTACCCGCCGTTGAAAGATCAAAATATTCCTGCATTTTGGCATCCCAGGCATCAGGCAGTTGCCTGACTTCCAGTGAACCTTCAATCAGGTCTTTCTCAAGTTCATAACGCAGAATAACATGCAGTGGGTAGGTCGCCTCATCGGCATCAACGCGAATATAACTTCGTTTCACTTTTGTATACAGTCGATGTAAATTTTCAACATTCCATGCAGGATCATTGCTCAACCCACCAAGAAATATCCTCTGGGCGATGGGAGTGAGAAATTGCAGAAACTGCTTTGTCCGGGCTACCTGCATCTCCATCAGCAATGACTGGCTTTCATGGGTTGCCATACTCAGCGCCCTCCCCACGGGCTGATCCCTCCATCCTACAGGCAATCCCTGTTCATACATTGCATGGCCAGTTTCATGGATTACACCCATTAATGACGTCACGAAGGTATCCGTCTGGTAGCGAGTGGTAATTCGCACATCATCTGGTACACCGCCGCAGAATGGATGGTGGCTGACATCAAGGCGACCATGGTCAAAATCAAATCCCAGCGACTCCATAACCGCCATACCCAATTCCCTTTGCTTGGCAATACTGAAATCACCGCTGACGGGTAACAGTGTTTCTGAAGATTGTTTTTCAATCACCGCTTCAATAAAGCCGGGCAGGAAACTCTTTAAGTCGCCAAACACCTCATCTACCCGGGCAGAGTTAACATTGGGCTCATAAGTATCCAGCAGTGCGTCGTACTTCGACAACCCAGTAGCTTCAGCACGCACTGCTGCTTCTTTTCTCGACAGATTAACAACCTCCGTGAGCAACGGTTCCATATCCGCCCAGTTGTTATCAATACGATACTGACGCCAGGCTTGCTCTGCAGCGGTCGTCGCCTGTTCCAGTCTTGCTACCAGATCCGCAGGCATACAGGTTGCCTCTCGGTACACGCGCTTGATCTCGCGTAGGTTTGCGGATTGCCAATTATCGAGATCTTCTGTCACAGCGGCTTCAAGCCAATCTGCGATTTTTGGATCTGTCTTCAGGCCATGAATCACAACCTGCAGTGCCGACAGTGCCTGACCCCTCACTTGCCCACCCCCGACGGGCATCATCGACGCCTCGTCCCAGTTGGTAATAGCCAGAACATGCTGCAGATCGTTGATTTCCCGAAAATGATCATGGACATTCTGGTAAGCGCTCATATCAAACCTTCTTCACTTAGGTCGGCATCGCGACGCTATCTGTTTCAAACAGGTGCGCTGAGTCGTTAAAACGCCTGACGGTAATTTGCCCATCCATCAGGACGATATGGCTAATGGACCCATTGTCACAACCATTAAAGGCAAAGGGAGTTGATCCCGTCGCTTCAGCGAGTATGTGGCCCACAATACCCCCGTGGACAAAAGCGACAACCAGCTGGTCGGGGTGCTTCTCCGCAATTCTACCCAGGGCTCCGGACACCCGGGCGCGCAAACTGTCATGGGACTCAGCTCCGGGAATCGCATCCCATCGCTGCTCGCGTTGCATTTGTTGATAAACGGGATCGTTCTCATAAGCCTTAATTCGAAACACACCACCTTCCCACTGTCCCAGATGAACCTCTCTCAGTTCCCGTTCCTCAACGGGATTCATAACCAGGTGTCGCGCCAGGGGTGCAGCGGTCTCGTGAGTTCGGCACAAATTCGTCACGTAAATAGCATCTATCGGCTGATGCCTTAGACGCTGGCCGACTCGTTTCGCCTGTTCGCGCCCTGCCTCTGCCAGCTCCGGATCACCCTGACCGTCGATTAACGGGAACGGTTCACCAGGTAAGGCAGCCCTGCTTTCGCCATGACGGACCAATAGCACCTCAGTGGCACCGGGGGGTCGGCTAAAACGTTGCTGGCGATATTCTTTCATGGTTTATCCTGGCGTTGTATGCCCGGAGATACTACCAGATTCCAATTCACATTTTGTGTTCAGACCGGCAACTGGTTTAGGATCAATTTTAAGAATTCGCTATGAGGATTGAAGATGGGTTGGGATAAAGAAATCGATGAGCTGAAACACCGGAATTCGCTGGCAGAGAAAATGGGTGGTGCGGATAAAGTAGCGCGCCAGCATGAGTTCAACAAGTACACGATCCGGGAGCGAATTCAGAAAATCGCCGACGCTGGCTCTTTCCATGAAATCGGCAAGCTCGCTGGCGTTGCAAACTACGACGAAGATGGCAACCTGGTCGATTTTACTCCCTCCAACTTCATCTTTGGTACGGCAGAAATAGAAGGGCGACCATTAATCGTATCGGGGGACGATTTTACAGTCCGCGGTGGCAGCGCGGATGCCTCAATTCCCGGAAAAAGAGCACAGGCAGAAGGCCTGGCGGCAGAGTTACGATTACCGCACGTCCGCCTGGTAGACGGCATGGGAGGTGGCGGTTCGGTAAAAACAATTGAAATGTCCGGACGCACCTATATTCCAGGACTGAGCGGATGGGAAGTTGTGGTTAACCATCTGGGGATTGCGCCATCGGTTTCACTGGCACTGGGCTCCGTGGCCGGAATTGGCGCTGCCAGAGTTGCAACCTCTCACTATTCCGTCATCGTAAAAAAGAGTGCACAGATGATGATTGCCGGTCCTGCTCTGGTTGATTGGGCAAGTCTTGGGAATGTCAGCAAAGAAGAACTGGGCGCAAGCAAGATCCACACGCGTAATGGTGCGATAGACGACGAGGTGCAATCTGAGGAAGAAGCCTTTGAAAGAGCGATGCAATTTCTTTCCTACCTGCCCACCAGCGTGGATGAATTATCGCCTCGATCCGAAAATTCAGATCCGGTGGATCGGCGAGACCAGGCACTGCTGTCAACTGTGCCAAAAGATGCCCGCAAGGTTTATAAAATGAGGCCCGTGATCAACTCCGTGGTAGATAACGGTTCTTTCTTTGAGATAGGCAAGAAATGGGGCAAGTCTGTTATTTGCGGTCTGGCACGTCTGGATGGCATCGCCGTCGCCGTCTTCGCAGAGGACCCGATGGTTTATGGTGGTGCCTGGACCGCCGATGCCTGCCGTAAACTCCTTCGCCACTGTGACCTGGCCTCAACATTTCACCTGCCGCTGGTTCACCTTGTCGACTGCCCTGGATTTTTAATTGGCAAACAATCAGAAGACAGCGCCACTATACGAGTCGGCTCCCAGGCACTGGCGGCTCTTGGCCAGACAACCGTGCCATTTTGCAGTGTCGTGATTCGGAAAGCATTCGGTGTTGCCGGTGCTGCCAATAGTAAACCCGGCAGCCAACATTTCCGCTTTGCCTGGCCTTCCGGTGATTGGGGTTCGTTGCCTATTGAGGGAGGTATCGAGGTCGCTTACAAGGCTGAAATCGCCGAGGCCGATGATCCCGATGAACATCTCGCAAAAATTAAGGAAAGACTCAACAGGCTTCGCTCACCTTATCGGTCTGCAGAATTTTTCGAAATCGAGGAGATCATTGACCCGAGGGATACGCGGGTTAATTTATGTCGTTGGGCAAATCTGGCAGTAAAGACTTTGAAAACAGGGCCAACCTCATTCAGCTATCGGCCCTGATTCAGGGTTTAGGCTTTTCTCCACCACTCTCCGATGATCTTCAACTGAAGGCGGCTGCATCAAGCGCCTTTGCCGATTTGTGAGATCAGGATACTTGTCCGGATCATATCGAAGTTTGCTCCAGCTGGAATGAGGTGGGCTGTATTTGTATAACAAGGTGCGCCGTTCATGTGCCAGCTGCCAGGGTGCTGTGCCGTGAATAAGGGCTTCAGTAAAGATCAACACATCGCCCCTGTTTAACGCCGGTTGCACCACATAGGGCTCACTCCTTCTAAAATCACGAACGTCATCCGGTAAATTACGGATAAAGTTGCTCTTATGACTACCCGGGATGCATGTAAATCCCCCAGCACCCTCGGGTGACGGGGTTAGATTGTAAGTCACCACTGTCAGCCCGTTACGCATAGTACCGTCCTGATAATAGTACCAGTGGTCTGTTTCAAACAATCTCGGCCCACCGTGCAATTGCATCTTGCTGTCACTTTTGTCCATAAATAGACAATACTCATGATCTATCCGGACTTTTCTCCCGACCAGTTCCACAACATATTCCAGCACCACGGGGTGATCCATCAGGTCAATAAAGGGTTGCCCCCACTCGGAAATAAAGTCTTTTCTTCGAAAGGCAGGATCGGAAGGTTGCCGTGGCCAGGTTTCATCGGCCAGACGTGAATAATGGTCACATTCATCGTGACTCAGTACATCAGGGATGACGATAAAACCCTGGATATCAAATTTGAACTTCTCTTCGTCACTCAACGGCATACTACAAATGACCCTTACCCAGTTCGAGTTTACCTTTTGCCAGGTTAATCCGGAGTAGATCGCTGGCGCCTTCGACCAATCGCAAGGATCTGACCTGCCGATAGAGTTTCTCCAACGGATGACCGGTCACCAACGCCTGGCCACCGACCAGTTGCACGCCGCCATCAACGACTCGCCCGGCAGTTTCGGTACAAAATACTTTTGTTGCAATGGTCTCGTTGACAGAGTTCTCACCGCTATCCACCCATCGAGCAGTGCGATACAAGGCACTGCGACCCACGTAGGTTTCAATCCGCATATCGGCGAATCGCATTCGAACCCCCTCCCTGTCACCGAGCGGCGTACCGCTACGGTGCGGAGCCTTTAGGTGTTGTTCCACGAATGCCAGCACCCATTGACACATTCCCATGGCCTGGGCAGAAACCATCAGGCGTACGTTACCAATATTACCCAACGCCCGGGGCATGCCCTCCCCAATCTTTCCGATCACCTGGGCTTTTGAAACCCTGACATTTTCGTACTTCATGGAACTGTGACCGCCTCCTTCCATGGAGGAAAATTCCCTTTCAATCGTGACCCCTTCTGCTTCACGATCCACCACAACCATTGCAGTGCCCGCTTTGCTGCCGTCTGCCTGCTCTACATTGACTAATATCGAAACGAAGTCTGCGGATGATCCCCCGGTAACATAGGACTTTAGACCCGTGATTAATAAATCATCCCCATCGATTACAGCATAGGTAGGACGCGTGGCAGTATCTGGCTCGGTAAAACCAAAGGCACCACGTTTTTCGCCCCTTAACACAGGTTCAAGATAGTCAGTCCTGAGTACGCCCTCTGCTGAATGGAGCACACCAGGACCCGGGCCAAATACAACACCCGACAGGGGTGAATTGGCAGCGGCCAGCATTTCCCTTAATATTGTTAACTCGAGGGTACCGGCCGGAGAACCGCCAAAGTCTTTCGGTTGTGTCTTGTAGAAGAATCCGGCTTCCTTGGATGCCTGTCGAACTTTCGCCTGCAAATTCCCGAATTTCTGGTCACTTATTTCGACGGGAATGGGTCCGAGGTACTCACTGATGAACTTTTCCATTTCGGATTGTGTCTCGAGTAGATCCTCAGGTAGATTGTCTGGCATTTCGTTACTCCAATTACTTCAACTTGGATTCACTTTATCAAACTAGTAGCCGATGAGCACTGATAACAGAAACAACACTCTCGGTGCTTTCTATACCACGGGTGGATTACGGGAGTTAGTCCCAATTTATCCTTTGTACGCCATTATGTTTGGCGCACATGGTATTTCGGCTTTTGAGCTGTCTTCGCTATTTTTCATCTGGGCCCTGGTTGGTCTGGTGACTGAAGTGCCCTCCGGAGCCTGGGCAGATACCTACTCACGAAAGTGGATCGTCGTCGCCAGCGGCCTGTTTAAGTCGGTGGGATTTCTCTGCTGGTTTTTGTGGCAGGATTTTGCCGGTTATGCGCTTGGCTTTGTTTTCTGGGGACTGGGATCGAGTTTACGATCCGGGGCATATGAGGCACTACTACATGATGTACTCGCCAGTTGGGACGAGAGCAAAAAGTTTACGCTGCACTATGGCAGGATCAGGTCTCTTGCTACTTTCTCTGCAATGTTCGGTGAAATACTCGGCGGCTTCCTGATTATCTATGGTTATGACCTGGTTCTGCTCGTGAGTATGCTGGTTCCACTGGTGGCAACAATTCCGTTTATACTGTTCGTCTCTGATGTCAAAAAGGACGGGCCTACGGCAGACCCGGACTACCTTACACACCTCAAGGGAGGTGTAAGGGAAGCCATGGAAAACAAATCTATTGCATTTATCTTCCTGGCAACCACATTCCTGATTGTTGCCTACGGTGTATACGATGAATACGTGCCGCCAGTAATGTTCGAGAAAGGATTTTCGCTATCGACGGTTGCTTTTTTGGCTGCTCCTGTCTTTATGGCGCAAGCCCTCGGTGAGTTTCTGGCATACCGCTTCTCTGGGCTCAGCTTCGATCATCTGTTGTTACTGATGATCCTGGGCAGTGTGTTTTTGTTGCCGGTGTACTGGTTGGAGGGATATTGGGTTCCCCTGGTCATGATGGGGTTCTTCTTTACCTTTGGGCTGGCAAGCACATTATTTGCGAGCCAGTTACAGAAAAAAATAGCCGGTGCTTCACGGGCGACCGTCACATCGCTGGTAGGGCTGGGAGACAGTACAGGTGCGATGATCTGGTTTATGATCTTCGGGGCAATCGCAGAATTCACATCCATGTCAGGGTCGACCAGCCTATTCACCTTGTTGATTATTTTTGCCTGCCTGGCAGCCCGCAAACTATTGAGACTATGGAGAATCTAACTCCATACAGGGTTGTGTTCACCTAGCTTCGGGGATGGGATACTCCAGCGAGGCGGTGTCTCAGACATGGTTAACACCGGACCCAGGAATCCAATAGAACCGTGAGCGGATTGCTGTTCCTGCAACACCGCTTCAAGCTCTGAAACGTCGATTCCCAACTCCTGGTCGCCGGATTCGACTCGCGGCTGTCGCTGCAAAAACATTGCTGATTGACATAGCGCGGCACGAACATGGTAGGAACCACCCATCCTCGCTCGTAAACCAAGCGCAAGTAGCGTTCCATAGGCCGCGAGATAACCCGTGGAGTAATCACATGCCGCAGCAGGTAGTAAACTCGGTCGGTCACCGCCATGTTCATGGGCAATCCCGGTCACCGTCTGCGCCAGTTGTTCCCATCCCGCCCGATCCTTAAATGGACCCTCGTAGCCATAACAGTTCATCGACGTGTATATAATGCCCGGCCTGATTTCTGCCAGTTGCTCTGCGGCAAGTCCCAGTTTCTCCATCGAACCCGGACGATAGCCCTGGGAAAATACGTCTGCGTTTCTGACCAGGGATAGTAACTTATCCTTCTCATCAGCAATCGTCAGATCAAGATAACAACTGCGTTTACCGTGACTGGTATCTTTTACGAACCGATCGACCTGGGGCAGATGTTCGGCGGTCACCATCAATACATCAGCACCGTGCTCAGCCAATGTTCTGGCACAGGTGGGCCCTGCCAGGATGCGTGTCAGGTCCAGTACCTTAACACCCGACAATGGCCTGCTCGCCTTTCCAGAGTCGCTCAGTGGGACAGGGTCACTGTCTCCAATCCTGGTAATCTCAATCACCGGTCTCCTGACCATCAGTTCACCATGGGGGTGAGACAACCATTCCTGCTGACTTCGAACCATGGCACCGCAGGCATTGACCTCTGCAACGGCATTTTCCAGGTCCAGTGCGTCCCATTGTAATAGCGCTTTTTTGACTGCCTGCAACTCGTAGTCACAATCCAGGATCTTGAGGATTCGTTTCGCCAGGTGTGGCATGCCCATATGAGGGAGGAAATGCCTGCCATCCCTGGTTGGATGTGGCAAGGAGATACCCGCTCTTGTTTGCCTTGCCAGCCAGGCTTCTTCTGTCGCGGCACCATGATCCTTTAAGTACTCGAAGCTCTTTAAGGTGGCGGCCGCATGAGTCACATCAATACCCAGCTGTTGTCGGTTTCCGGTACGCAGTTCCCACAGATCGTTAACCGCGACGCCGATGGCGGAAAAAATCGCCGCCGTCGAATCACCCAGGCTAAACCGGGTCGGCAGAATCGGGTCCTGGCCCGTTACCATAATCTGCTCTGACGGCATCTCGAGTTGTCGCAGGGACATCAGTTCTTCAAAAGCAGCATTGCGCATCACGAATTCCATGGTCCGTTGAGGTACCCATATCATGCCTCGAACCGAAGTTGCTGGAAAGAGCATCATTTTTCCTCTACTTCCCAAACAGTTATGCTGCACTGCGTTCATCATTTCATGGTTAGAGAGGAAAATGGATATTTATCATATCTGGTGTGACCTGAAACCCGGTGTCAAAGATGTGGATTTTGTTGACTCGGTAGATCAGTATCTAGGCGGGCTGCAGCAAGCCGGTAAGCTGGAAACATTCCGTATCACCCGACGTAAGCTGGGTCTGGATGGGGTTGGTCTCGGAGACTTTCATATTCAATTGGAATTTACCGGTCTGGCCCAGCTCGATGATGCTTTTATCCAGGTATCCACTCGAGATGATCCTGTGGAAAGTTTTCATCAGGCGGTAAACAGTAAGGTGCAGAACGTTCAGTTTTCTCTTTACCGGGATTTTCCCGACCAGCATCGTAAACAAGGAGAGGAAAAGTTCTGATGGCTATCAAAGGCAGTTGTCGCTGCGGATCCATCACTTTTGAAATCGACAAGGCCAGTGGTCCCTTTGAGCTATGCCACTGCAATCGATGCAGAAAAGTCTCTGGATCAAGCGGGATGGCGGGCGTGGGCGTGAGGACCGAGCATTTTCACATGCTGACCGGAACTGAACTGGTGAAATGTTACACCGCTCCCCTGCTTGATTCCCCACCGGTCTACCAGGTTTACTTTTGCTCCAACTGCGGCTCCCCGGTTCCGAACCCCAGCCCGGATGGTGATTGGCTCGAAATCGCCGCGGGACTATTTGATGCACCGCTGGGGGCAAAGCCAGACAAACATATTTATGTCGAATTCATCCCGCACTGGGATACCATCTCGGACTCATTACCCCGGTACACGAGCAAGGAATTAGTCGAGTACCGTCTCACCACCAACAACAGGTAAGGATCAGATGGCAGTATCAGATCACGTTGATATCGAGCAATTTATGGCGGGTGTCGAACGCCGCAACCCTCACCAAACGGAATTTATCCAGGCGGTGAGAGAGGTGGCTGAGGACATATTCGAGTTTATTGAGAACAAGGAAATTTATCACGAGTACCAGATTCTCCGGCGAATCGCAGAGCCCTACAGGGTAGTCAGCTTTCGGGTCTGCTGGGAAGATGACAGAGGCAACATCCGGGTGCAACGAGGTTGGCGAGTCCAGAACAATAATTCAATTGGTCCTTACAAGGGCGGGTTACGTTTTCATCCAGATGTGAACGAGAGCGTACTGAAATTTCTGGCATTCGAACAGACTTCCAAAAACAGCCTGACTGATCTGCCTAAGGGTGGTGGCAAAGGCGGTGCTAACTTCAATCCGAAGGGAAAATCAGACCACGAGGTGATGCGATTCTGCCAGTCTTTTATGACAGAACTTTATCGCCATGTCGGTGATGATGTTGATGTGCCCGCAGGAGATATCGGTGTCGGGGCACGTGAAATCGGTTACATGTTTGGCCAGTATAAAAGGATCACGAACAAATTCACCGGTGTGTTAACAGGCAAGGGACTGGAATTCGGTGGCAGTCTCGTCAGAACTGAAACCACAGGCTATGGCGCCGTTTATTTTCTGCAGAACATGCTTGAGCAAGTTGGCACCAGTATTCTGCATAAGACCGCTGTAATTTCCGGTTCCGGCAATGTGGCTACCCATGCAGCTGAGAAAATCATCCAACTGGGTGGCAAGGTGCTCACCCTCTCCGACTCAAAAGGGTTTATCCATGACCCTGATGGTATTGATCAGGTAAAACTGGATTGGATCAAGGACCTTAAAAATGTTAAGCGTGGACGCATCTCTGCCTATGCAGCCGAGTTTCCCGGCGCTGAGTACCATGAAGGCAAACGACCCTGGGGGATTGCCTGCGATATCGCACTTCCCTGCGCAACCCAGAATGAACTCGATGAATCCGACGCCAGAACCTTGATTGACAATGGCTGCATGGGTGTTTCGGAAGGGGCTAACATGCCGACCGACCTTGAAGGTATCAAAGTATTTAAGGCAGCGGGCATCTGCTATGCACCAGGTAAAGCATCTAATGCGGGAGGTGTTGCCGTATCTGGCCTGGAGATGAGTCAAAACTCTGCTCGCCTGCACTGGAGCGAAGATGAATTGCAGGAACAGCTTCGCACGATCATGAAAGGGATCCATGACCGCTGCCTGGAACACGGCCTGAAACCTGATGGTACTGTCGACTATGTTAAAGGCGCCAATATTGCCGGGTTCGTCAAGGTGGCGGATGCAATGATTGCTTTTGGGGTGGTTTAGCAATATATCCAGTAAATCTGTGTCAAATACGCAGTAATGTGGTCTCGCCATGACAGAGCCATTGCGAGTTAAGGTGTAGCGCCTCTCGCAACAAGAACAAGAACAAACAAGAACAAATTGAAGGGTCTTTTTACAATGAGACATATGTTTGCTGCGCTGATGCTGGTTTCTTTTTCAATCCAGGCTGAATTTGAAATCACATCGGCAGATTTTGATCGCCAGGCCATCACCCTGGCACTTATACAGGAACCGCCACAACTCAATAGCATGAGGGCGACGGATACCGTTAGCATTTTCGTTTTAGGTCATATCATGGAGGGCCTGGTTCGTTATGACAGGCGCGGCAATATTGCACCTGGCGTCGCCGAACGATGGGAGATAGATGCCAAGGGAGCAACATTCTGGCTGCGGGATAATGCACTGTGGAGTGATGGTGAACCGGTAACAGCACACGACTTCGTTTTCGCCTGGCAAAATGTGCTGGCACCGGAGACTGCCTCTGAATACGCATTTATTCTCTATTCGCTGAAAAATGGTGAAGCGATTAATGTTGGGGACCTGGAACCTGGCGATCTGGCAGTGAAAGCGATAAACGATAAAACCCTGAGGGTAGAATTCGAAAGGCCGAGCGGATATTTTTTAAAGCTGGCTGCGTTTACCACCTACCTGCCAGTGCGAAAAGACTATTTCGAATCCAAGTTAGATCGGTACGCTGCCGAGGCGACCGATATGCTGTACAACGGGCCATTCAAACTTACCCAGTGGGTTCACTCCGCATCTTTGAAGATGGTCAAAAATGAGCGCTACTGGAATAAGGAGAACATATATCTGAATGAGATCAACGCCGCCTATATCACTGCAGACTCCAGGGCGCGGCTCAACCTGTTTACAGACGGCAAGATTGTGCACACCCGATTGGACGGAGAAACTTACAAGGACGCATTGACACAGCGATTTCGCATCAGGAGTTTCGCCACCGGCACAATATTCTACTTGGGTTACAACCATCGACCAGAGCGAGTCACCAGCAATTTGAATTTGCGCAAAGCCATCCAGCATGTTTTTGATCCTGAAGAATTTGTCAACAAGGTGCTCCAGACCCCTGGCAATCTGCCCGGTAGAAGTATTTTCCCAGTTTGGTTGGACGGAGTCGATAAGAAGTTACGCCAGGAATATCCGGCACCTGTGATCGAGGTTGATATTGAGAAGGCGAAAATCTTCCTTCAGGCTGCCAGACAAGAAATAGGCGTAGACAATATCCCCCCGATGGTTTTGTTGGTGAGCGATACACCAACCGCGACGAAGCAGGCTGAATACCTGCAGGGCTTGCTCAAAGACAGGTTGGGTTTGGACATTAATATCGACATTCAAACATTTAAGCAACGACTCGCCAAAATGACGGCGGGTGAATATGACATGGTCGGTGCCGGTTGGGGGCCTGACTATGACGACGCGATGACATTCGGAGATTTATTCGCTTCCTGGAATCTGAACAATCGTGGTCGATATAACAATCCGGAGTATGACAAGTTTGTTCGTATCGCAATGAACAGTTCAGAACCCAAAGTACGTATGGATGCCATGGCTCATCTACAGAGCATTTTAATTGACGACGCAGCGATATTGAATCAGTACGAACAGGCTGTTATTTACCTGTTGCATCCGAAACTGCGGGGCGTCGTTCGCCGCGTAGTGGGTCATGATCCTGACTATACTTATGCCCGGGTCGTCAAGTAACAGCTTCACCTCAGTGGTTTACAACGCATTAAAATGCGGAAAAGGATAACAGCATGGATAACGACATAATAGATAGAAGTGAATTCGACTCCTCTGGTAATTGGAGCTTTTCCAACGCCTTTCATATGATGAAACTATCCTACGCTGTATATGCTGGAACCACAGATAATATTGGGTCATCGGAAGACTGGTCGATTACGGAGACTTTGGTCAATAGCGCCGGTTACGGCATGAAAAAGATAGAAGCGCATGAGGGTATTTATGAACCCAATGCGATGATTTGCTGGGACGAGCACAATGTTTTCTTAATATTCCGGGGAACGGAACCGCTGTCCTGGAAAGGGGCGACAGATGCTGATTTATCCAAGAAACCATTCTGCATTGGGGAAATTCATCGTGGCTTTGCCACATCTGTAGAATCAATCTGGCAACAGATCATGGAAGCTCTGAAAGAAGTCTATGACGCGGAACACAAACTATTATTTGTAGGCGGCCATAGTCTAGGTGCCGGGATGTCTCAAGCAACCACGTCCAAACTGGAGTTCGAGGAATCTATCAATCCCGCTGCAATATACAATTTTGGGTGCCCCAGGGCCTTTAATGTCGATGGTGCCGATCTTTATAATCAAAGACTGGGCTCAAAAACGTTTCGAGTTGTAAACAACAATGATGTGGTTTGTAACGTCCCATTCGAAAACATGGGGTTTTCTCACGTCGGTCAGTTTAAATATCTAACATCCGATGGGGAGTTATGGGACGATCCCTCCTCTTGGCGGCAGATTGTCGATAGTGTATTGGGAGGTGCCCGGGCACTCACTGAATTGAATCCCATTGATTCCATTACGGACCATTTGCCACAAAATTATACAGCGTGTCTTAAGAGCTAGCTTTAACATGAAAGTGCCGATGATCCGGTGAGCAAAAATTCCACCGTGAAAAATCAAGCAGGTGTTTACCCTGGCTTCCTAACTCTGCCTGAAAATGGCTGTATTGGAAACAATCCTCAAACGGGTGATGTCGTTGAATCGTTTATCAAAATTCGTCTTTATGTGATTTAAGAATAGTGCGCCGAATTCGACCTGACGACGCCCCTGATTAACGCCTCAAAATCTTCCATAATGATATAGATACAGGGTATCAAAATCAGCGTCATGGTCGTCGCAAACAAAATACCAAAGGCTAACGCTATCGCCATGGGCATCATCAACGCTGCCTGAAAGCTCGTTTCCAGTAACATTGGCGCCAGCCCTACAAAGGTTGTCAGCGACGTCAGCAGGATCGCACGAAACCTCGCGACACCTGACCTGACGGCGGCATCCTTTCTCGACGCACCGGCTTCAACTTCCCGGTTGACGAAATCAACCAGGATAATACCATCGTTAACGACGACCCCGGTTAACGCAATCAATCCCATAATCGTCACACTGCTAACCGCGTAGCCAAGAATATAATGCCCCAACAATGCACCAATCAAACCGAAAGGAATCACTGACATGACGATCAGGGGCTGGACATAAGATCGCAACGGAATCGCCATCAAGGCGTAGATAATGAACAGTGAGACGGCGAAATTCTGGGCGAATTCTACCAGTGAATCAGATTCTTGTTCACTTCCCACGGTGGGTGACAACTTCACATGGGGAAATTCCTCCGCAAGAAAAGCGCTGAAGGTCGCAAAAACTGATTTATTGATCTCAGCCGGGGTAGAGGCTTCGGTGACGACGTTGGCTGACACGATAATGACCCGTTCACCATCCTGACGAAAGATTCGAGCCGGTGCATCTTCATATTCCATCGTTGCCACCTGATCGAAGGGTACCTCGTCTCCCATCGGGCTGCGAAACCACATGCCCTCAAGATTACCCACAGACTGCCGCTCGTCTTTGGGATAACGAACCATGACGCGGATTTCCCTCCGGTCCCGATTCACCCGCTGCGCTTCGACCCCATAAAATGCCTGCCTCACCTGGGTGGCCAGTGCGACCTGGGTCAGTCCCAGGGCTTCGGCACCGTGTTTGATTTGTAACTGTAGTTCTCGAGGTCCTGTCTCGTGAGAACTCTCAATATCATAAACGCTGTCATAACTCCTTAAGTGTGACATCAAGGCTGCCGCTGCTGCAGCGGTCTGGGCAGAGTCTTTGCCGGTTAACTTGAACCCCAGGGCAGGCCCGCCGCCTGAACGAGATCGAGACTGAATACGCATGGATTTTGTGCCCGCCACTTCACCCATTAATTCTCGCCAGCGACGCGTGACTTCTTCAGGGTTAATATCCCCGGCACTATTCTGCACAATATCAGCCACGGCTATGATCGTGTTTTCCGGCGTCAGGACCGTCATGTTATTACCAACGATACTGTGCTCCAGATTGAATTGTTCGCTGACCTCTTCGCCTGCCTGCAGCAGTGTTTCCCTGAGCCTTATGGCAATGGACAGACCCAGTTCTTTCGGCACACCTTCGGCTAATTCAACTTGCGCCATCGCCATCTTGTCGGGGATTTGGGGAAAAAATACATACCGGATAATACCACCGGCAAACATCCCGCCGACAAGAATCAGCATGGCAACAAAAATGGCGACGGTGACATAGCGATACTTGATCGCCAGGACCAGTGTGGGCTGGTATCGGTTGACAACAAAGGACCTTAACCTGGCCGCGACCCAGTCCTGAACCCTGTAAATCGCCCGGGTAATCAACCATCGCGGCGGCTTATCGCTGATATGAGCAAGGTGTGCCGGTAAAATCAGTTTCGATTCGACAATCGAAAATAGCAGACACAGTATCACCACCCAACCAATCACCCGGCTAAAGGCGCTGAATCCGTCCGTCGAAACCACCATTGGTGCGAATGTGGCAATGGTGGTCAGCACCCCAAATGTTGCCGGAATCGCCACTCGTTTCACGCCGATGATCACGTTATCGATCGATTGACCATTTTTTTCAACTTCCGTGTGAGCGCTTTCGCCAACGATAATGGCATCATCCACGACGATACCGAGGACCACAAAAAACCCGAAGATACTCATCATGTTAATGGTCAGATCGAACCCCGGTAACGGCATGACCATACCCGCGCCCAGGAAACTGATGGGTATGCCCAACATGACCCATCCGGCGAGTTTCAATCGCAGGAAAAACCCCAGCACAAGAAAGACCAGCATCGCCCCCATCATCAGGTTCCGTACCATCAGATCAACACTCTCGTCAATGAACTCCGACATATCTGCCCAGGTATCCAGTTTCACGCCCGCTGGCAATGATTTTTGTTTTTCTTCCACATAGCGCCTGGCGGTTTGCGAGACGTCAATCTGGCTCTGGTCGCCAACCGCATGAATTTCGACCATGACGCTTTCATCGCCGTTGAACATCGCATAAAAAGGCACATCGACAAAATCATCTCTGACCTTGCCAATATCTCCAATGGTTAAGCGCGTGCCGTCGGGTCGAGTAATCAATACAATGCGTTCGAATTCTTCGCCTTTGTAAGCCTGACCCACCGTTCGAATTCGAATGTCGCCACTATCACTCTCGATCGCGCCGCCAGAAATATTGATGGAACTGTAACGGATGGCACTGGCCACCTGGTTGAGCGTCAGACCATATCGGCGCAACTGTCGGGATGGAATTTCAACCGATATTTCGGTAGATCTCACGCCCTGGATATTGGCCTTGGAGATTTTCGGCAAGGCTAACAATTCATCCCGAATTTCTTCCGCCAGCGCTTTCCTTGCACGCTCGTCCAATTCACCGGAAATCTGGATTCGCAGCACACCCTGTTGCCAGCTCGCCGGTGTAATCACTGGTTTTTCTGCCTCCGCAGGGAACTGACTGATGGTCGCAACTGCTGCCTCGACCCGGTTCATCACCTGGTCAACGCGATATCCATCATTGGTTGCGACCTTGATATTCGCAAAACCGCCTGATTGAGTCGCAAAGGTATCCAGTGTTTCGATGCCTTCGACATCTTTGAGAGCGACCTCCAGCTTCATCAGGATGCCCTGCTCGACTTCCTCCGGCGCGCTACCAAAGAAGGGAACGGAGATGTTGATATTAGTGACAGGGAGCTTCGGTTGAGCTTCCTTTTTAAGCAGCAGCAGGGACGAACCGCCGACAAGAATAATCAGCATCATCAGCAGGTTCGCGGCGACGTGATTGCGCGCGAACCAGCTGATCAAACCCTTATTCGGATCAAGGTTCATCGACTATCCTCACTCGCGTTCCGGGCAATGGATTATCAATCGGCGTCACGCAGACCCTCGCCCCGGCTTCCAGGCCTGCGGAGACATAGGCCATATCAGCATCGATGTAGGCCAGTTGCACACTCCTGGGACGAATGCGTAATTCATCGTCGATAATCCAGACTCGATTACCAGGTTTCAGCATATGCCTTTCAATCGGAATAACCTGTCGAAGGGTCGGGCCAGGAATCGTCACATCAACAAATGACCCAACGCGCAATGGTTCTGTTTCTTCCCCGGCTTCTTCCCCGAAAAGATAACCATAGGGATCTTCAACCCGGGCAATGGCGTACAAGGTGCGTGACTGGAGGTCTAACACACCCTCTGTTCGCACCAACTTCGCTGCCCAGACCTTGCTACTGTCGCTGGTCGTGACGATGACCCGTACCGCGTTAGAACCATCCAGGCGCAGACGAGGCAGGGATAACTTCTTAACTTGCGGAGCAGACAGCGGTAGACGCACCTCGACAAAATCTACCGCAAAAATAACCGACAATGGCGTTCCAGGGTTAACGTATTGACCCAGATTGGCGCGCTTTTCCCGAATCAGACCGGCATAGGGCATCCGAATTTCCGTTCGGTCCAAATCACCATTGGCACGTACCAGCTGCGCTTCAGCGGCCACCACCTCCGCCACCGCGCGCGTTAACTGGGTCTTCCTGAAAGCCAGGTCGGTTGCGGCGATATCGGGATTGTCCGCCCTGCGCTGTTCAAAATCGCCGCGCTCGTATATCGCCAGGGATTTTTCCTGTGCCAACTGGGTCTTGGCTCTGACCATTGCAGCCTCAGCACGCTTGAGTTCGGCCATATGGTTACGCGGATCTATTTTTAGAATGACATCGCCCTTGTTCAAAAACCCACCGCTGAAAAAAACCGGCGACACTTCGACGATGCGACCGGTGATTTCAGCAACCAATAGTGTTTCTGTATGGGGCGCCACTGTACCACTGGCGATGACTTTGATGGATACATCCACCGGTTGGACAATAAAGCTATTGACCAGTAATGTCGGCGGCTCTGGCGGTTTTAAGCTGGCTTCTGGTCGCATGATGACCATCACCCACGAAACGCCAATAGCACTCAGTATGATCAGCGCAGGAATGCCAATTCTTATAATGTACTTCATCAATTGAGTATATCAAATCGCAACTAACGTGGCTGGGATCTAAATCCGCAAGAACAATTTCCACCAACTCGAATCCAATTGGCACCCCTATGAGCTTCAACACTATCCAGTGTGGTTTGTTACGGTACCCTTATTCAACTTGGCTGTTAGTATTTCTCGAAGACTTGGCACACTTTCCTCCAGAATTATTTATGGCTCATGACCTATAACACCGATTAAAGGCTACTTGTCTCCCTCAAGCAATGCCTTCCACGCATCAAAATCTTCTCCCAAGTTATCAGCTCGGTGTACTGCTACGATTCCTGTTTCCGATACCAAGTCGTCCAGGTAGCTCGTGTACTTGGCGCCATAAGTATTACGATTGAGATTCCACCATGCTCGAACGCCTGGCCATACAAGCATTTGATTGCATAGCGTTCGTTCGTAACCTTTGAAAGATTCTTGATCCAGCACTCCTTGATTGTATTGATAATATTGGCTCTCGAAGTCAAGGAAGAATCCAAAATTTCTGGTAAGTCGAAGCATCTACGTTTTGAGAACCTAAAATGCATTAATCGAATGCTTCACCGGTGTCCGAGCCTGCGACTGCCAGAAACCAGTCCTGCCAAACAGAAGTGTTGTTTAAGAATGTCGAAGCATTGACTGCTTTTGTGTTTTGTTTCGTCTGAAAAGCCAAGTATCCAACCGTTGCGATTACCCCAAATGCACCAACGATTTCTCCGATTGCTGCCGCAGCATCCCAGTTCATAGTGACACCTCACGCCGCCATAATTGGCGCGTAGTCGTAGGCGGAGCATTCACTCCAATGTGTATGACACGTAACGCCCAGGTAAGCGAGTGCGCGTAGCGCAGCCGCTTAACCTACTTGTTACGTATGATAAATTTAAACTGCGACAACTTTATTTGCGCAGGGACCTTTCGGACCCTGACCTACTTCGAACTCAACGGCCTGACCGTCATTCAATGTTGAATATTCGCCCCCCGATTGAATTTCCGAATGATGAACAAACAAATCTTTACCGCCATCTTCTGGAGTAATAAAACCGAAACCTTTATCTGCATTAAACCACTTTACTGTACCTTTACTCATAACTCTCTTTACCTTTGGTGAAAAAATAATTCTGTTTTTGCTATCACCATTACAAAATCAGCACTTGAATCTAGTTCAGCACATAAAGTCCGCATAACCGGATTCGCCATGTTTTGAGGCGCGTAGCAGCATAGCTGCGAATCGTTCTAACGACCGTAGGGAATGATAACAGTATTTTGTTTTGCAAGTTGATGTTATGCCCATTTAACTGATTCTGGTATTTCGCGCTCTAGCCCATAAAGGTGTCGAATGATCTGGCCTTCATGCATGACTTCATGTTCTGCCAAGGCCATCAAGTATTCTTCGCGCTCTTTCGTCCAGTCTTTGACACTATTAATCGCTTCCAAAACTTCTGTAGAAGAGCTGCTTACCTTTTCACTAAAACTTGATTGCGAAAAATCTGTAGTGAACAATTGAACCCTACCCAAGATCCAGCTTCTATTGCCTTCGCATAACTTTCCTCATTTTATATTGCATAGCGTTTACATAAAGCGCTCGCGATTCTTTGCACGTCCAGCCACATACGGCGTTCATTAATATTCTTGTTATATGTTTTCTTTAAACTTTGGCCACCGATTGTAACCTATGTCTGGGTTGTTTGATTGAAACTCACGGATGAATTCCACCCCTTTGGTTGACAACGCAGACTCTTCACAATCAGGCGACTCTCATAATATTTCTCATCAGAATTATCAGTAGCGTTCCGCCATGGGCCATGGCATAACTATTGGAAGCGCCAAGTATGGTAACTGGCATACTGATCAGAGCCCAGAGCCCTGATTTACACAAATCGTTCATAGCGGATTAGTCCCAGCCACCCAGTGGCGAATTGATGGCTGTGCTAGGCACTCTTTACTCTCAGGTTATCAAATAACATGGATAAGGCTTCGTCTGATTCTTTACCAATTTCCCAGCAGTCTGCTATCGCTTGACCCAACTTCGCAGCTGACCAACAGCTGGATACTACATCAGCACCATAACTGTACAATTGGATTGCCTCTTCAAATTCGTCTTTATCCACGATTAGAGCGGCCCCTTCTCTATCCTCTGTTTTGGATACATCAAGTTCTAGATCGACATATACAAGCTCGGAGTCAAAGTCTTCCATTGGGGCAATGACATTTAGATAGATTTCACGTAGCTGACAGTTTGGCTCGTATACTTCCAGGAGGTTCAGTCTTGCGCTATAAACAAAAAAAGCGCGTACATCCGCATCTTGTTCATAGAGCAATTTTTGACCATCAGAAACAGGTGTTCCCAAGCGCGTCCAAACTACACAGCCTTGATCGGTGCGAAGCTCCAATTCCGCTTCACAAATTCGGTGAATTGACCCGTCCGATTTAAGTGCTTTGACGAGAATTTTGTGCATACTATCGATGCCTAACGCCTCAGCGAGCCAGCTTTAAGCTTAGCGTAAGGGTTTTACTTCCCTTTCATTGTCGAAAAATCGTAGTGCTCTCTCATTTTCTATCACTCCAATATGCTTTTTCCTCGTCTTTGTCAGCTTTCCTCGCCGGAACAATTCTCACGACCGCCCTTCTCTCTGAAACAATGACAAATTACCAGAGTATTCAGTTTGAAACTTACACCCAGTAATAAAACCCGATCTTCATCTTCAGAATTGTCTGGGTAGTAGGGGTTATCTCCGCCATTTTGCCGTGAGACGGTTAGACGGCCCCTTCCGTCGATCGCGCCGCGTGGGCTATTACACGGCAAGCGATGCTACTAGTCTCCCAATCCGAGAATTACCTTCAAATCAGGGATGGCTGCTGCAATAGTAGCCCTGTGTCCATCAGGCTTCTCGCGTACCGTTGCCCCACGCTTTTCCAGGAATGAAGATTCCTCTGGTTGGAGGCGACCGACCTGTTCATCATCTGCACCAAAGATCTGCGTAACGTTCGACAAGTCGACATGTTCAAGGAGTTCCGTGTAGCGCCTGTACCCCAAGCCCGCAGCCAGTCTCATCATATTGCGATCACTGACTTCGCTGTCACCGCCCATTCCAGCTTCCTCTAGCGTTACGGTTACGACAGTCTCTCCACCTACAAAGCCAACTGGATTTCCCCTGGCGACTCAGTCGCGACGACGGATATCCTTTTTTGATGATTGTGTAGGATAAGAAGAGAGTCTTCTGATATCAACGAGTTGTAGTCATACATTGCTGTGTAAATTTTTCTCTGAACTATCAATAAGACCTGGGCATATTCAGCACATGCTCACCAATGAAACTCAGAATCAGGTTCGTCGATATGGGCGCTATCTGGTACAGACGTGTTTCGCGGAACTTGCGTTCAATATGATATTCCTTCGCAAAGGCAAAACCGCCAAAGGTTTGCATGCACACATCCCCGGCTCGCCATGACGCCTCAGAAGCTAACATTTTTGCCATGTTGGCTTCGGCGCCACAGGCTTCTCCGGCATCGAACATATCGGCTGCCTTCTCTACCATTAACGAGGCGGCTTCAATATCAGCGTAACAGCGCGCTATGGGAAACTGGACACCCTGGTTTTGTCCAATCGGGCGATCAAACACCACCCGTTCCGTCGCATAAGCACTGGACTTATCGATAAAGTAACGGCCATCACCAACGCATTCAGCTGCAATCAGTATTCGCTCTGCATTCATGCCATCCAGGATGACCTTAAAACCCCTGCCCTCTTCGCCCAACAGGTTATCCGCCGGAATACGCAGGTCGTCAAAAAACAATTCGCAGGAATGATGGTTGATCATCGATTCAATCGGCTGGATGGTTAAACCGTTACCCTCTGCGGCGTGAACATCGATCAGGAATGCCGACAGACCGGCTGTTTTCTTCTCAACATCTGCTTTCGGCGTGGTCCTGGCTAACAACACCATCAGGTCGGAGTGTTCGATCCGGCTGATCCAGACCTTTTGACCATTAACAACATATTCATCACCTTCTTTTCGGGCGAATGTCTTCAAGCTGGTCGTATCCGTGCCGGTAGTAGGTTCGGTGACCCCAAAACTCTGTAATCGAAGCTCGCCCTTGGCAATCTTTGGCAGATAGTGTTTTTTCTGAGCTTCGCTACCGTGCCTCAAAACTGACCCCATCACATACATTTGGGCATGACAGGCTCCTGCATGGGCACCGGACCGGCAAACCTCTTCCATCACCACCGCTGCTTCGCGTACACCAAGTCCGGCGCCGCCGTATTCCTCAGGGATCAGGACGGTCAGAAACCCTGACGTAGTGAGTTCTTTGACGAACTCCGTTGGATATCCCCTGGTTCGATCAAGTTCAAGCCAATAGTCTTCTGAATACTGGCTACATAACTGCTGAACTGATTCTCTTATTTCCACAAAGTCCTGATTACTCACACACGGGTTCCACTGTTTTATTGACGCCGCAGATTCTACCGTATTATTGAATTGAAGCGGGTGCTTTTCGCCGGGTGCTCCGGATCTTTGTCGATGATAAGATCAGAAGCTCGTAAACAAGCTCGCAATAAAAGGGGAACAGCGATGAACCAGTGGCAAATAGGCAAGGTGAAGATCACGCGCGTTGTAGAAATGCAGGTCACCGGCGGTAGCCGATTTATTCTTCCCCAGGCAACCAGGGATGCCATCAAACCCATCGGTTGGTTGCAGCCACACTTTGCAGATTCAGAAGGAAATCTGATCATGAGCATCCACGCCCTGATCGTGGAAACACCCGACAAGAAAATTGTCGTCGATACCTGCATCGGGAATGATAAAAAGCGCAATATCCCTAACTGGACCAATCTGCAACTACCTTTTCTTGAAGATCTCCAAAAAGCCGGTTACGACAGGATGGATATAGATACCGTACTATGTACCCATCTGCATGTTGACCATGTCGGCTGGAACACGATGCTTGTCGATGGCATGTGGATACCTACATTTCCCAATGCACGTTACCTGATGGGTGATACAGAATTTAACTACTGGATTGACCAGGAAGATACCGATTACGGTGATGTGATTGGTGACTCAGTGAAGCCCGTTTTCGAGGCCGGACTGGTTGACCTTGTGGATCTTAATCACCAGGTTTGTGAAGAAATTTATCTCGAACCCACCCTCGGACATACACCGGGTCACGTCAGCGTGCATATAGAATCTGAGGGCCAACATGCGCTTATCACTGGAGATTGCATCCACCACCCCTGCCAGATAGCGAACGTCGACTGGTCCAGCAGTGCAGATTTTGACGCGGAGCAGGCAATAAAAACCCGCAAAAAGCTGCTGGCGGATTATTCAGACAAGGACATTCTTGTGATTGGGACCCATTTTGCGACGCCCACTGCCGGACACCTCAAAAAAGATGGGGATAATTACTGGTTAGAGGTCTGAATGCGAATCCCAATATCAATCAGACTCTGGTTAGCGATGGACAGTACCTGCCCAAAACGATCCATCACGAACCGATTGAATAATGGCAGCAACATGATCCGTTCTTCGTAGCTCAGGTTCAGCTTTTCCGTCGCGTACCAGAAACACCGTTGGAAATTTACGGGTAACAACGGGTGATAAACCAGATCCTGACCAACCAGGGTACTGAATCTTTGCCTCAATTCTTCGAGTAAAACTTTGAAGTGATCCGTGTTACCGGCAGCACGGGCTCTAAGGACTATACTTAGTTCAGCGCCCGGGTCAGCAACAGCGCACTCGTCCTTCGCTTTAATCAGATTTGCCCAGGAACGATTCATCAGGATCGAAAACTCTTCCCGGTACACCCGGGCCCGGGTTTTCAATGCCCGGGTGATATTAAATTGACGCTCCAGCAGATGTTGCTCATGCTCTGCTTCCTCGAACAAGGCATCGGCGGCGTTCATGGTTAACCCGTTAAACAGGTAGGTCATTCTCTCATCGACGGCGCCTTTAACGCGTCTCACGGCGCGAATATTAAAATTACGGTCCGGGATTGGTTGTTGCATGTGTTGTGTGACAAATCGACTGGCTTGATGGGACATAGTGCTCAAAATACGCGGTAGCTCTCTGTAGTGCAGATGAAGTAATTAGATCACTCTACCTGCTAAATTCCTACCAATGGATCAACTAATGTCTCAAACCGTGCACTTCATCACATATTGATTTCGCTTCATCGGAATTTCTCCTAAATCAATGCGAGTTGGCACGTCTAATTGGATTGTTGCCGCAGCAAAACCGCGTTACCAACGCAACAATTGCCGATAGTGTATGATGGCTTCCTTTTTTTGTGCGTACCTAGATTGAATATGACAACTACAGAAAACTCGCTGACCTATCCCTATGATGAGCCCCCGCCTTTTGGCACAACCAGGGAAATTGCCCCGGGCGTCAGATGGTTGCAGATGCCTCTGCCCATGTCACTGAAGTACATCAACCTCTACCTCATAGAAGAAGACGACGGCTGGGTAATCGTCGATACCGGTATTCGGGGTGAAGAAACCCGCGACCTGTGGACCAAAGTTATCGACAACGAGCTCGGCGGTAAACCTGTGTCACGCGTGATCTGTACCCATATGCATCCCGATCACACAGGGCAGACCGGATTTCTCTACGAGCTATGCCAGGTGCCCTTGTACATGAGTTACTCAGAGTACTATCAAGCCAAGACCATGAATAACATGATGCGAGAAGGTGGAAGCTGGCAGATGTCAGAATATTTTCTGCGGGCTGGCATCGAGCAGAGCTTCCTAGAAGAGCTACGCGATATGCGCAGTAGTTTTGCACCTGACGCTGAAGACCTGCCATTACCGTCTTCGTTTATTCGCTTGTCCGATGGTGACACCCTGACATTGGGTAAACATGACTGGCATATTGTCACCGGTACAGGTCATTCACCAGAGCATGTCTGCCTGTATTGTCCAGCGCTGAAATTGTTCATTTCCGGAGACCAGATCCTGCCCGTAATCACCTCCAATGTCAGCGTTCACCCAACCGAGCCTTTCGCTAACCCGATGGTGGGTTGGCTCGAATCCCACGAGAAGCTGATTGAACTGTTACCCGACGATCTGCTGGTGTTACCAGCACATAATTTACCCTTTTATGGCATTCACGAACGTCTGCAACAATTGATCGACCATCATGAGGATCGCATGTTGATCCTGGAAGAAAACTGTATCGAGCCCCGGATCGCCGTCGACCTGCTACCCTACCTGTTCGCCCGCAAGCTCGAAGACTTCACCAGGATAATGGCACTGGGTGAATGCATTGCCCACCTGCATTGCCTTATTACACGCAATCGAATAGAACGGATATTGGATGGCAACGTGTACAGGTACAAGTCAATCGACCCAACCCTGAGCGAACGGGCAAGACCGGGTCAACACGAAAAACCGGACGACGCACCGGGTATGGTTTAAGCGGGTAAACCCGTCTATCGCTTTTCGATACTGCCTACGGGAACCTTATCCACAAAAAAACAGTCGTCAACCGATCGCCGGGTAGGCTTGCCGTATTTACCCTTCGGCCAGCCAATAGGGATCAACGCACAGCTCGGTGTATCTGCGGACAAGCCCAGATACCGATCTATCTCTTCGGCGTAGGCTCGATGGGCGGTTGTCAAAGAAGCGCCCAGACCCACGGCCCTGCAAGCCAATAGCACATTCTGAATGGCAGGAAACAAGGCCTGGCTCTGGGGCGCTCCGCGGCGCGTCCAGCCTGCAACAAACAGGTGCACGGGTGCCTCGTGCAGGTGCTCAGCCAGATACGTCGCAGCTTTCATATTACGTTTTTTAGCCTCCGGGTAGTCAGGTCGCGTCGCTGCTTCCATAGCCGGTGCTATATACTGTAAAAATGTGCGGCGATATCTATCAGCAATGTAGGCTCGCCGTTCTGCGTCCATCACGGCGATAAAATACCAGGGCTGGCGGTTACCACCGCTGGGAGCGAAAGTCCCGGCTTCACAAACCTTTCTCACCAACTCAACCGATACTGGGTCGGATTTTAATCGTCGAATGGCCCGGGTAGTACGGAGCCCATCCAGAAGCTTTATATCTTCGCCAATACTATCAATATCTAATCCAGTTGCTGACATCTCAGGCTCCAATGAATGTCTGGTTGTGTTTTACTACTCGCCCTGCTCGCTGGAGCCGATCGAGATGCATGGTCATGCTCCGTCGCTCAACCTAACTCCCTTCTGAACCGGGTCTGAAAACAATTCGGTGGGCAACAATATCTTCAAAGGGCCAATGTCCCGATCTTCTAGCAACTGGTTCATCACGTGTAACTCCTGTTCTTATTTTTTGGTGACGTAACTAAATGAACCGATCGGACCTGGAAATACAACCGGGCTCTCTATGCCATCCTTGCCAACACTGGCGACGCCAAAAATATAATTGTCGATAACAACATTCTTCAGGGTTAACTCAGTGACATCGCCGGACTCACGGCTCCATTGCCATTGGGATGCCGTTGTGAGTCGCCAGTAGACTTTGTAGTTAACAGCGCCGGGCACTTTCACCCACTTCAGTGTGGTATCCGGCGAAACAATCCCCTCAATAGATACATCGATCGGCGGCGCGGGAGCCAGTGCCATGGCAGCGAGACTGACGGCATTAAGCGCCGTCATTTTTGCGGCGTAATCAAAGTTCACGCCGGATAGAACGTCGCCATATTCACGGCCATTCTCGGTTCGAATATCCTGGTGCTGCCGATCATAATGCTCGTTGGTTTCCATAATTCGAACCGCAGGATAACCAACTTCATTAAAGGGCCGATGATGCCCACCACGACCGAAACGATCCAGCCGGTAGATCATCATGACGTCCAGGTTTCGAATGTAATCATCTGCAACCTTGTCAATGTATCGGGCCACATTACGAGACGGTGAGTCTACTTCGCCTCCTGTGAATCGTCGGGTCCTGGCTTCAATGCTGGTTTCCATGGGGCGCGTTGCTTCAGAAAACACCCTGGCTGTTACGTTGTTTGTCACGCCGTTTATCCCGGTGATATTTCCTATCATGTCGTTGTTGAGTACAGCCTCAATCTGCCAGTCATCCTCGCGAGCCTGTTCAGCCATTATTTTGCCACCGAACAAACCTTGTTCTTCTCCGGACAGACCGACGAATATTATCGATGCCGGAAACTCATACTGACTCAAAACCCTCGCGGCCTCGATAGTACCCGCCATACCAGAAGCATTATCATTCGCCCCCGGAGACTCATCCGATGCATTCAAAGGGTCTGAAATTCGCGAATCAATATCTCCTGACATGATGAGGTAACGGTTCGGATCTGAAATGCCGGTGAGCACAGCAACCACATTAACTACTTCTGTTGGCTCGGGAATTCTTCGCTGATTTTGAAACACACGACTCTGGGTATACACCTTGAGACAACCGCCACAGGCTTTCGAAATAGTTCTGAATTCTGCCTCGATCCAGCGACGGGCCGCCCCTATCCCCCGGCTGTCGGACTGAGTTTCCGAGAGTGTATGCCGGGTGCCAAAACTGACCAGTTTTTCAATATCGCGCTGAATTCTTGTCGCTGAGGGTGCGTCGGCGATTTCGTGAAGCCTGGCTCTGGATGCTTCAGCGCCCGCAGAGACTGCAAACAATGCCAGATAAACAATGAACTGGATTCTGGTGATCATTACAATTTTTTCTCCTTCTCAGAGGCCGTACTTTCTACAACATCCGGTGCCGGTTCAGTTTCAACGGGCGCTGATTGTGATGCCGTTAACGCACGACCCATTCCACGGTACCCCCACCAGGACAAGGTGCTGAAACAAGCGGCCACTAAAAATATGCCAACGCCTATTCCTTCGAAGTCCGGCAGGAACACAACGTCGCTCCAGCCCAGGTACAACAGGATACCGACAAATGGTGCTATCGCCCCACGAATTCCGGTTAGCGTAACATGTGCACCCATATAGGCCGCCAGCAGCTTCTGGCTGGCAAAATCATTATGACCAAGATTCCAGGCGAGTGATCCACCCCCCCGCGCGATCCCGAGAATGAATCTCCCGAGCCCTAACAACAACAGCGATGCACTGAACGCACCTAAAAACACGATTAGCTGGTACAGCACCCAAAGACCACTCTGCCGCGCCCGGAAATGTGTTACATGATTATTGTCGAGATATCTTGCCCAGACAGGCAGTGTCAGCATGGTGACCAGAAAGGGCGTAACAACCGTAATGGCAATACTCAGCGTGTAACTGGCACCCAGTTGATTCGACACCAGATAAATCAAGGGCGCTTCCAGCATCATGTTCGAGGTACCAGCGAGAAACTGATACAACTGATAGCGAGCAAAATCCCTATCCTGCCACAGGATGAACCACAAATTTGTACCCTGACCTTCCTGATCCTCGTTGTTTTCCAGGGCGAGCTGTTTGTCCTCGTCAATCACTTGAATACCGGTGAATGAGCGGACGCCCACAAGACCAATGAGTGCCGCCGCGCAGAATAGCCATCGAAAGGCTTCCGCATTCGCGTCCAACGCGAGACTACCTAACCCCACAACTATCAACATGGTAAGGTTGTTTATGATGATGAGTCGACCTGCGATTCTCGCTCGCACCGAACGACCGTAGTTCAAGCTCCATACCAGGCTTCTTGCTGTAATCTGCCCGGTCATCAGCAAGCGCACGATAATCACTGCTGATACGATCAGCACCACCCCCTCGTCGCCTGACGGGGCAAAGGCAACGATGCCTGTAAAAAACAAAACAAGGTATTGGATAATAACGATCACCGGTACTTTCGGCCGCCCCTTAATCAGCTTCGCCCATAGGAAACTGGACAAGTTGCTGAACATGGGGGCGGCCGTGATAACAGCAATTACCCACGGGGAGACCTGATATAGCTTGTCTGCAATAACACCAATAAAACCACCTTCCATCACCGCAAAGGACATGGGCAAGGTCGCCTCTGTGATGAGTTCACGGCGAAAGCTGTCCTGCACCACTGAGGACTGACCACGTAGTTCGAGAAATGTTTTTAGCAAGGACATTGCCGGATACACTACCTATTGCAGGCTCCGTTGGCAAAGTTCATCATTCCATGTTTATTCAACAAAACGACAAAACTTGCGCCAGGTACTCTTAAACAACCTCCAGCAAACCGTGACTGAAGGTGAATTACAAATCACTTCGTTACCCCTGTGTCCCCGTATATCACTCTACCTGCTGTCGGATCACTTTCCCAAGGGTCGGCTGGAATACGAAGAAATGATGGCGATCATGAATGCACCTGCTTACTGGGCTTTTTGCTGGGCCAGTGGCCAGGTGCTCGCCAGCTACATCATCAATCACCCGCGTGAGTTTCAGGACAAACAAGTTCTAGATTTTGGTTCCGGTTCCGGCGTTGTGGCTATCGCCGCCTGCCTGGCCGGTGCATCCCGGGTGATTGCCTGTGATCTTGATCCCCATGCACTGGATGCCTGCCGAGCGAATGCCGAACTGAATAATGTTGAGTTTGAACTGCTTGATGATGTACTTGCCCTGGAAGGCAGGGTCGATCTGATAATTGCCGCAGATGTTCTCTACGATCAAGACAATATTCCATGGATTGAGAAGTTACCTTCGATGGCGAATCACGTCCTGATTGCTGATTCTCGCGTAAAGACCGACAGGTTATCCGGGTATCGGATACTCGACCGCGTGACGGCAACGACTATTCCGGACCTGGACGAATTCAAGGAATTTTGCGATGTTCGGATTTATCGTAAAAACCAACCAGTTCCTCTTCCAGAACCTTGACAAAGGCTTCTCTAATCCTGACGTCTTTCCGGCAAGTCTCACACTCACGCTGGTGTAATGTGAAATCGTCAACCTGAGAACCTACCAGATCCTGCTCGAAAAAACGGTCAATTATTCGGTGGAACTCAACATAACGATGATTCATGAAATAGCCTTTACTACTATTTTCTACTTTACTACTACTCTCTAGTAGTATGTGCAGTCAGAGCCGGATTTATCTCACCTGAAGCCGGTTTTTTCACGGATAGGACGCATAGCTCTATAAAACCCTGCGATTGCGCTTGTTTCGAGCCTTGTTGCAAAGCCTTGTTGCCCCAACTTTTTGCCTAATCGACTAGCTGGCTGGACCTTGGTATCTTATCGGATTGCCTTGAATGTCAGATGCCTGAGTGAATAGTAAGACAATAAACCCTCCAGACGCGATGCACCTGCCCGGTCTGATACACGCCTGCCTTTGCTTTGTGGGTTTACTGGTTTGGATCAGTGTTGGCATCTTTATATTGGATGCCGGACTGCACGGTATACTACTGGTAGGGTTAACCTGGGTAGCGCTGAATGTGATGGCACTGGGTTTTGACTATCAGCAATTGCGCATCGCGATGTTGACAGGCATGGGGCGTGCCATGCCAGCGCTATTTATATTTCTGTTGATCGGCGTGGTCATTGCCACCTTCATATTAAGTGGCACCGTGGGCACGCTGGTTTATTACGGCTTGATATTCCTGCATCCGGCCATCTTTCTGCCCGCCGGGCTGATTCTTTGTAGTTTGATGTCCCTGGCTACAGGTACTTCATGGGGCACCGTGGGCACAGGCGGAATCGTGTTAATCAGTATAGGTGGCGCCATGGGCATGCCGTTACCGCTGGTGGCGGGGATGATTATCTCAGGGGCAAGCTTTGGTGACAAAATGTCACCCGTCTCCGACACGACCAACCTCGCCGCGTTGTCGGCTGACACTGATCTGTACGCGCATATCAAGAGTATGATGTACACCACTATCCCCAGTTATCTCATCGTACTCATCGCCTTCTCCTGGATGGGTCTTTCCTTTGCCGAACAACAGCTGCCCGACGCTGAGCTCCAGGTTTTACTCAATGGCCTGGATGCCACTTATGAGATTAATCTGCTGATGCTCTTGCCGATGGTTGTGTTAATGGCGCTCGCAATTCGCAAGGTCGCAGCCGAAGCAGCCATGATGGTAGCTTCTCTTGTAGCGATGCTGCTGGCAATCCTAGTCCAGGGTGCTGGCGTCGGGCAGGTACTGACGAGCCTCTTTGACGGCGCCTCGGCTGAAACCGGGATTGAAACCCTGGATATACTGCTGAATCGTGGCGGCATTACGGACATGGCATGGACATTTACGCTTTCCGTGATAGCAATTTCCCTGGGCGCACTACTCGAACACTTTGGTTTCCTTAAAGTGCTGTTCGACGCTGTATTGAGTGGACTGAAACGTCAGGCAGCGATTGTTACAGGCTCAATTCTCACCGCACTAGGCGGCAATATTGTCTTGAGTGAATCCTATATATCGATCATCCTCGGGGGACAATTGTTCAAAGATGCCTACAACAAATCAGGCATTGACCGTTCGGTGCTGTCAAGATCCCTGGAGGAAGGCAGCACCCTGACAACTGCACTGGTGCCATGGTCAACAACCGGTGCCTTCTATACCGCAACCCTCGGTGTGGCGACGCTGGACTATGCGCAGTGGTCGCTTCTGAATTGGATTAACCCCCTGGTAGCCATACTGTTCGCTTGGCTGGGAATTGCACTTTTTCAAACACGGAGCCGGTATGAATCGACCGAGCCTTAACTTCAGCCCCTATTCAATCCGAATAGTTGCTTTGCTGATCTGGAGCATCTCACTGGTTTTGCCGGAGCGACTACCGACTTTCTCCAGAGCAGCCAGCGTTTCCTGACCACTGATAATCTCACCAAAGATGGTGTGTTTACCGTCCAGAAATATCGTCGGAACAAACGTTATAAAGAACTGGCTGCCGTCCGTACCAGGGCCCGCGTTAGCCATACTCAACAGACCCGGACGATCATGGCTGGTGCTGCCATCGAATTCACCCGCGTAGTTGTAACCGGGTCCACCCCTGCCTGTACCCGTTGGGTCACCGCCCTGGGCCATAAACCCCGGTATTACCCGGTGGAAGATGACATCGTCGTAGAATCCGTTTTCAGTCAGGTAGACGGTGCTTGTTACATGCATGGGTGCACTTTGATGGAACAATCTAAAGGACATGGCACCCTTGTTGGTCTTCATATCCCAGAAATAGGATTTACCGGCCTCAAACGACATCAGATCCGGCTGTTCAAGGCTCTGTTTCCATCCCAGGTCAGACTTGTCGATGCCTGAAGCGGCGATTTCAGGTTGCGCCTGTTGTTCATCTGACACTTCAGATTCCATCGGTGCCGTAGCTTCCTGGCTGGATTGAACACCGGTATCTGTCGGACCGGGCTTATCACTGCAAGCACTGACAAATAATAAGATCACAACGCTGAGTACAGAAAACCTTGATTTCATTTTTCCACCTTGATTCTTGATTTAACTAATCTCACAGCAACGCTGCTGCTTTCACATAATATCCGGACTGGCGAAATACTACACTAGGGAAGCTAGAAGTATTCGGACAAACCCAGTCGATATCCCTTTTCAGTTCGTGTGGCCCCATCCCGGGTGTTGGTAAGCCGCTCACTGCCATCTGCTTTGAATTTCAGGGAAAGTAATATCTCAAGTGCCGGAGTATCACCTTCAGCAAGCCAGCACAATGCGGATTCAAATCCCCTTAATTTCAAAATGCTCAAACCCCTGACCAACAATTTGCTACCCATTCCTTTGCGACGATATTCAGGCTTGATATACAACGCGATGATTTCCCCTTCGCCAGCGGAAACAAACCCAAACGGCTCAATGTCTTCGGCCAGGTAAGTAAAAAACTTTCCCGATGCCGACAGATCTATCTCCACATCGTACAGTTTTCGTAGCACCTCCTGATCATCAGCCTGTGCTCGTCGAATCGAGACCAGGTCAAGTGAGATGACAGCCACGGTTTTTACAGTCTACTTATCAACCCAGCACCAGCTCCGCCAGGGTTTGCAAGTGCTGCTCATTCCTCGCACTGACCAGCAGAGAGGTTACCGAAGATTCTCTCCATGCCTGAATACGATCCTTAATCCTGTCCACCGGACCAACCAGGGAAATCTCATCGGCAAACTGACTCGGCACGGCCATTACAGCCTCATCCTTTTTACCCGCCAGGAACAAATCCTGGATGGCTGTCGCTTCTGCTTCAAACCCCATTCGGCCCATGAGCCGGGTATGAAAATTGTGTTTTTTAGCACCCATACCACCAATATACAGCGCCAGATTGTTTTTCACTGGAATCAGGCCTTCTTCAATGTCATCACAAATATTGATTGTTACACCCTGGCAGATCTCAAATTCGGGTCCGGCATCTTTGATCTGGTCTGCATAGACATGCTGACGATAGGGCGAGTAATAAAGGGGTAGCCAGCCGTCGGCGATTTCTGCCGCCATGGCCACGTTCTTCGGTCCCTCTGCACCCAGAAAAATCGGCAGGTCCGCGCGTAACGGATGAGTAATGGGTTTTAAGGACTTGCCCAGACCCCAGGCGCCCTCACCCGTATAAGGCAATGGGTAATGTGCACCGTCAATATTGGCCACGGGCGCTTCCCGGCTCATCACCTGGCGGATAATATTTACGTATTCCCGGGTTCTGGATAGAGGTTTTGCAAAGGGTTGACCATACCAGCCTTCTACGACCTGGGGGCCGGAAACACCCAAACCCAGGATCATCCGCCCACCAGACAAATGATCCAGTGTCAGGGCAGCCATGGCTGTCGCAGTAGGGGTTCTGGCTGACAATTGTGCAACGGCAGTCCCCAACCTGATACGGCTGGTATGAGCACCCATCCAGGCCAGGGGCGTAAATACATCTGAACCCCAGGCTTCTGCCGTGAAAATTGCGTCGTATCCTAATTTCTCCGCCTCAACGGCCATATTCACAGCATTAGGATTGGGACCCGCGCCCCAATACCCCATTTGGATTCCCAATTTCAGATCAGCCATGTCTCTCCCCATCAGATTTGCATTCGAGCATGCCGTAAACAGAATTAAAAAATCAATCACTTTTTCAATATCCAATCACTTATCATAGACGCTTGTAATCGAAGAGAATGGCCTCACATACATACTTTAATCCCAAGGACTAGCGTAATGATCAACGAAGAATCTCCCGAATCCCAACTACCATCGATGCCGAATCTGAATTTCCTGGACGAGAAGCTCTTCAAATCTCGTTCAATCTCTATCTTTGGCCAGATTGATGAGAAGATGGCTCGTTCGGTAACGGAGAAACTCCTCGCCCTGGCCGCTGAAAGCGATGAGCCTATTGACATATTTGTCAGCTCCCCAGGGGGTCATGTCGAGTCTGGCGACGTCATTTATGACATGATCAAATTTGTCAAACCACAGATACGGGTTATCGGCACGGGTTGGGTTGCCAGCTCTGCGACCAATATTTATCTTGCCGCGAAGAAAGAAAACCGATATTCACTGCCGAATACTCGCTATCTTGTCCACCAGCCTTCCGGTGGTTCACGGGGCGATGCCACCGATATCAGTATCCAGGCTGAAGAGATCCTTAAAACCAAAGCACGGATCAATAAACTCATCTCTGAAGAAACAGGCAGGCCGCTTGAACAGGTAGAGAAGGACACGGATCGTGACTACTGGATGTCAGTGGATGAAGCCATCGAATACGGTATCGTTACCAAAGTGATTTCGTCAATCTCAGAGATCCAGTCCTAGGGCAACTTAAATTCGAAGGCGATCGTGGCATGGATACTAGGGTTGCGGAATCAGCCGAGCAGTCGGTTCTTGCAAAGGTTCTGGTGCGAGCATTCGAGGAAGATCCAGTCTTGCGCTGGATCTTGCCCTCGCCGGTTGAATACCAACGGGTCTCTCAAACATACTTTGAACTCGTTCTAAAGCAGTCACTCTCGTCCAAACGCTGCTATACAACGGATGAGCAGTCAGGTGTTTCACTCTGGGAAGAACCAGACCATCTACCTTCCGCGGGATCTCAGTTACTGCATTTTCTTCGACTCAGCTGGTTGCTGCGAGGCGATATCAGTCGGGTTCTTGATTTACAATCCCTCATGTCATCCTACCGGCCACCGAAACCCTTCTGGCACCTGACCTACATTGCCACGGATCCCGCACGTCAAGGCAAGGGTATTGGTGCCAGCCTGATGAAACCCGTAACTAAAATTGCCCGGGAACAGAACATTCCCATCTATCTTGAATGTTCTAATCGGGCCAACCTGTCATTTTACCGTGCCCACGGTTTCCGACTTGTGGACGAAGTGTCCTACCCGGGAGGGCCAACTATCTGGCCAATGTTGCTGGATCGCTAAGCATTACTTTTACCGGCTGCCAGTTTTCACGATTACCCCGATAACCCGGTAACAACCCCTCTAACCATATTGGCGTGATTCGAATCAGCAGATAGTCATCTGGAAAATTCGGATAAAGGCGAGGGTTGTCTGCCTCTCGACGCAATGATCGCTTCGATTGATCGTCTTCTATCAGTTCTGCCTTGCCCATAATCGAGACATAGTTCTTGTCCTGGGGATCAAAGTAAAACAGGGTAACAGCATCATGCTGCCTGATCTGTGCCACTTTTCTTGTGTTCGGCCGGGTCGCAACATGGACGACGAAACTATCATCGGGAATGAAAGCATCGACGATACGAGAGCGGGGTTGACCTTTGCTGTCTACCGTAATCAACGCAGCATATTGCACCCGTTGAATGACATCCCTTGCCAGGCTCAGAATTCCCTGATCATCCTGTTCAGAATGACTGACAGCTGGAAAGCCTGCAAGCAGACAGAAGCACCCACATATCAATATCGGTTTGTTCATCATCGTTGTTGGTCTCCCCTGAATTGGATCATCCGCTCATCGCAGCGGGGCTAATCATAACCCCTTCCCGGCTGCTTATGCCGCATTTGCATTAGTATCACAACCTTGGCAAAGTGATACCAACCAAACAAACACACTGACAACAGGCCTCGACAGGAACCAGGCATATGGCATATGAAATCAAACGTTTCCCTCACCCCGGTACCATTGACGCCGATGGCCATATACTGGAACCAGCGGATCTGTGGGAGAATTACCTCGAAGACCAATACAAGCACCGCGCCCTGCGAATAGGCGTGGATGACGAGGGTTATGAATACCTGGAAATCGACGAGCAACCCTCGCAACGATCACGCAGGGGGTCCCTGGGACTTCTGGGTGCCATGGGTGAAGAGGATATGCGCCCCAGCCCGGAACGACGCTATTCGGACAATATGCCTTTTGGTTCCTGTGATGCGGATCAGCGACTGGATCTGATGAAGCAGGAAAACCTCGAATGTAGCTTGCTCTATCCAACCATCGGCCTGCTGTGGGAAGTAGAACTGACCGACCCTGAACTCAGCCTGGCTTATTGTCGCGCCTACAATCGGTGGATAGCCGACTTCTGTCGCGACTCAAAAGGCAGATTGGTCCCCATCGCGCAGTTAACGCTGCTGGACGTTGAAGGCTCCGTGCAGGAACTGGAGCGCGCCGTAAAAGATGGCTGCAAGGGAGCCTGGGTTAATCCCTTTAACCACCACAAAATAATTCACGGCGATGAGGCACATTACCCCCTGTTCCAGAAATGTGTGGAATTGGATGTCCCCCTCGCGATTCACCCAACGTTTACTCCACATGGCGCTGCGGAAGGAATATTCAAGTGGCCACGTCATGGCAGGGCCTGGGGTGAGGCTATTTGGCTGCGAGCCATTGTCCAACAGGCACTTATCTCGTTTTTTTCACTCGGCACATTGGAGAAATTCCCGACCTTGCGCTTGGGTGTACTGGAAGCCGGTTCAGGCTGGATCGGTGCCATGCTCGACCGCATGGATGCATTCTCGGAGTCATTGAATATCAAACGGTTCTCCGCCACCGAGTTGTTCCGTCGGCAGTGTTTTATTTCCGGCGATCCTGACGAAACGACGGCGCCGCATATTATTGAACATGTGGGTGCAGATTGTTTTATGTGGGCGACAGATTATCCGCATCCGGATCATCCACATACCTGGGTGGATGATTTGACGCGCTATGCTGAGAGGCTGTCTGACGACGCTCGACCGAAAGTTCTGGGTGGGAATGTTAAACGGATTTACAAGTTAGAGTATTAAGAGTGTAGTGTCTTACACTAGAGTTCTGCTGCCAGAAAATCCAGGGTCCGCTGATAAGCACCGGAATCAGTCGCAACAATTGCGGCACTGAAGTCCGTCACCCCAATATCGCTGAGTTGTTGAATCGCGGTTCGCAGCTGAGCCTCTTCCCCGATAAAAGCAAGATCCGAAGGGCCAGCAGCGCCTTCGCGGTCCAGCATGGCCCGATAAGAAGGTAACTGGCCATAAATCTGCAGGGTCTCATCTATACTTTTCTTCGCTGCTTCAACATCATTGGTCAACACAATTGGAAAACCGGCCACGACTACCGGGGTCGGTTTACCGGCCGAGTCAGCACCCTTACCAATGCTTGGAATGATGTGATTCTCAAGAGTTTTTGGACCTGTCATCCAGGTGATGGTGCCATCAGCGAGCTCACCGGTTAGTTTCAACATAACCGGGCCCAGCGCTGCCACCAGCAAGGGAACCGGTTTACCACCTGGAATATCAATCTTGATGTTGTTGACGTTGTATTGTTCGCCGGAAAAACTGACAGACTCACCTTTTAGCATGGGTCCCAGGATACTCAGATACTCCCGCATATGCCTGGCGGGCTTGTCGTAGGAAAATCCCAACATGCCTTCAATAACCACCTGGTGCGACAAGCCAATACCCAGTGAGAATCTGCCGTTCGCGGCCGCGCCTGTCGTCATGGCTTGTTGCGCAATGGCGGTGGGATGTCGCGGGTACGTAGGCGTCACTGCAGTTCCGAGACCAATTTTACTGGTAGCCTGACCCAGGATAGCGAGTGTGGTAATCGCATCCAGGCCAAAAATGTTAGCCATCCACAGGTTGTCAAAGCCCTTTTCCTCTGCCTGTTGAGCGACATTGACCAATCCATCAAGGGTTCCGTCAGGGCCGTCACTAGCACCAATCATTAATCCAGTTCGCATTTTCTACTCCTAATTATTTTGACCAAAAAACAGGGCCGCAGTATGCACCAGGCCACCGTCAAGATCGAGCCGCGTCTAGCCACGGCGCCAGGCATGAAATTTTTCGGCGATGTTCAATATCCAGTCCGGCTTATGGGCCTTGCGCCATTCACTGGCTGCAAATTTATTCATTTCGGCAAGGGTCGGATAAATATGGATCGTCCCCATTATTTTTCCTAAACCCAGGCCGTGTTTCATCGCCAGGACATATTCGCTTATCAGGTCACCGGCGTGGTCCGCAACAATAGTCACGCCAAGAATTTTATCTTTTCCCGGTGGTGTTATAACTTTCACCACACCATTGGCTTCTTCATCCGCCAGTGCGCGGTCCAGGCCTGAAACGTCGTAAGTTGTTACTTCGTATTCAACGCCCTGTGCCTGCGCTTCTTTCTCATTGAGCCCGACTCGCGCAACTTCCGGCGAAGTAAAGGTCGCCCAGGGCACAACCCGGTAGTCCACGGCGAATTTTTTGAACGTACCGAATAGTGCATTGACCGCCGCATACCACGCCATATGGGAGGCAGTATGGGTAAACTGGTAGGGTCCGGCGACATCTCCAATGGCATAAATATTCGGGTAGTTGGTTCTCAGGTATTCATCAACCGCCACCGTACCCCGCTCTGTAATCTCAATCCCCAGTTCTTCAAGCCCGAAACCCGTAACACTCGCCTTTCGACCAAGCGCAATAATCAGCTGATCGAACGCTATTCGCTCCTGTTTACCTCCAATCTCAATCAACAGGAACTTATCGGCTCCTTCGACTATTACCTCGGTCGCGCGCGAATCGGTCAGCACATTCGCCCCTTCAGCCTTTAAGTGCTTGATCATCATTTCTGAGATTTCAGGATCTTCCCTGCTCAGGATGCCCTTTGTAGCCTCTACTTGTGTTACCTGGCTGCCTAAACGGGTGAACGCCTGAGTGAGTTCTGTTCCTATAGGTCCACCCCCCAGCACAACCAAGCGATCAGGTAGTGTATCGAGTTCCCATATATTTTCGGAAGTCAGGTAATCAACCTGATCCAGGCCTTTAAACGGCGGCACAAGTGGACCTGCCCCCGAGGCAATAATGATGCTGCGGGTCGTCAGGATTTTGCCGTTAACTTCTACCGAGTAGGGCGAGAGGATTCGCCCTTCGCCAATTTCACAATCAACGCCCAAGCTTTGATAACGCTCAACAGAGTCATGAGGTTCGATAGTCTTTATGATTCTATGCACCCGTTGCATGACGTCAGCGAATTCGAATGCAGGTTGCATGGTCTGGAACCCCAAATCCTTTCCACGTTTAATATCCCAGGCCAGTTTTGCGGAGCGAATCAGGGATTTACTGGGTACGCAGCCGGTATTGAGACAGTCACCACCCATTTTATTTTTTTCAATCAGGGTTACCTTACCCTTAACAGTGGCGACGATTAAGGCAGCCACCAGTCCGCCAGATCCAGCGCCAATAACAACGACATCTCTGTCATATATTTTCGGTTTCGGCCAGACACGCTGCAATCTGGTGGCCTTGACCTGGTCGCTGATTTTTTTCGCCACCAGAGGAAAAAAGCCCAACAAGACAAATGAAGCGATTAATCCGGGAGACAGGATACCACCCAGGGTTTCAACTTTAGCCAATTGGGTGCCTGCATTAACGAACACCACAGTCGCCGCCAACATGCCAACCTGGCTGACCAGAACATATACCGGCACAGAAATTTTGGTTAAACCCATTAAAAGGTTGATAACCCAGAATGGGAACGCAGGGACCAATCTCAAAGTGAACAGATAAAAAGCACCGTCGGTTTCAATGCCCCGATCTATTTTCTTCAGTTGGCTGCTGAACCGTTTCATCACCTGGTCTCGCAATACAAACCGCGAAACCAGCATTGCCAGGGTTGCGCCAATAGTCGAGGCAAAAGAGACCAGCAACACACCCCACCACAGGCCAAAAATTGCGCCACCAGCGAGGGTCATAATGGCCGCGCCCGGCAACGACAGTGAGGTAACTGCGATATAAATGACGAAGTAAACTGCGGCACTGACTGCGGGATTTTCCTGCACCCGTTGATCAAACTCTGCCTGTTGCGATTTTATGTATTCCAGACTCAGGTACTGACCGACGTCGAAATAGAAAAATGAACCGACCAGCACCAGAAAAACCACGACAACGATGATCCGACTCTTCATTTTTCTAACATCCTGTTATTTTTAAGCACTTGAGTATCCCTCACTTCCGTCAATAAATCTTTTGACGCATCAGAGGAACAGATGTTACAAGTATCCTGACCAGTTTTGACAAAAAAGACTAAGAAAAAACCAAAAAAGCAAACAGAGAATTCATGGACATTGAATACACAAACGATCATGGCAGAATTGACTGGGAAGCGCTGAAACAGGATCTTATTGCTGACGACTTCCACAATGGTCGTACAGCAAGGCAGTTAAGATTATCTTTTGAAAACAGCAAAATCGCTATTTATGTGATGCACGAAAACCGCTGCATCGCGACAGCCCGCGCCCTATCAGACGGCGTTTGTAACTGTTATGTGGTCGATGTCTGGACTCAAACCAATTATCGTAACAAAGGCATCGCCAGTGAAATGATGCGCCGAATTATCAATCAGTCAGCCGGACAGCACATTTACCTGCAGACCGACGATGCGGTTCCATTTTACGAGAAACTCGGCTTCAAGAGCCAACCAGAAGGCCTGTCCCTGGTATCAGGTGAGTGGCTGGTAAACGAAACCCGCTAACCAACTTCTTTCTATCCTAAAACTACAAATCTTCGGCTCCGACGATACTCAGCACCTCATTACAGCCGTCTTCGATCATAGACGCCCGGGCATCCCGCATGATTTTCTCTATCGGGTATTCCTTACTCAAACCATTGCCACCAAAAATCTGTACGGCTTCACTCGCGACGTCAAACGCCACCTGTGTCGCATAGGTCTTTGCAGCAATAGCATAGTGCAATTGCCCCTTATCTGAAGCGTTGTTGAGGATGGATACCCTTCTGGCGAAGTTACTTGCCGTTTCAACCTTTCGATACATGTCGAATAGCCGTAATTTGACGCTCTGGTGTTGACAGATGGGTTTTCCACCCTGAATTCGTTCCTTCGAGTACTGATTTGCCAGCTCAAATGCCGACCTGGCAACACCAGAAAAGGTGACGCTCATCCAAGAGTTCGCCATCGTCAACGTTCCGTGCAGTGCCGTCTTGTAGGTCTCCTGATCAAATATCATGTAATCTGCCGGGATTCTGACTTCGTCGAAGAACACCTCCCCCTGCGGCATTGAACGCTGCCCTATCTTATCGAGGACGCGACCCTTGGAAATACCTTGAAGATCCAATGGCACCACTGCAATACCGCCACCCTCGAAGCCTCGATCGCCGTTTATCGTGCAGTAAAGTGCCATTACCGTGGCAATAGGGGCGGCCGAGACCCAACTGGATTTTTGCCCCCGGATAAGATACTCATCACCATCTTTGGTCGCGATACAATTCGCTTTTATTGTGGAATCATTAAAGTGGGGTTGATTCATCGCAAGGGTGTCACTGCCGTGGTCAGGCTCGGTAATTGCCCAACAGCCGATTTCCTCCGGGTTGCTGCCGCCGAACCTTTTAATCAGCTCTGTGTGGCCGCTCAAATTGGCGAGCCAGCTGACCAGTCCACCACCTTGGGTGGTCAACGTAAGTGCAAGCCCACCATCTCCCCAGCCTAACTCTTCTGAAATGATGGCGTTAATCCTGGCTCTCTCCACCGGTGACATGTCTGAGTCGTCTGTCGACAGGGTATTGATACCCAGTTCCCGATACTGCGCCATGGCTTTCCAGACTATGGAATCTTTTGCGATTGTCTGCTGGGGGTCAGGCATTCTGTCCAGCTCCTGACCTGCTGGTCGCATTACTTCCTCTGCAAAACGGTGTACGGTGTCCACCATTGCTCTTTCTGTTTCGCCAAGATCGAATTCAAAGTCTATTGATGACATGCTTATTCTCCCCAATATCGGTGGTTTACGCAGTGCTAAAGACCATTAGTTTTAACCTGCGAAACCTATTATTTCATTGAGCGAGATCAAGAACTGTCATTCCATAAGGGTCATTTTATTGAATCAGGCAAAGGGTGCCAGGTCAGCAGCGCAGAAGAGGACGTATCTATTGGAGAATGTTGAGTTGGGGACGCCTAGTTGGGGACGCCTAGTTGGGGACGCCTAGTTGGGGACGCCTAGTTAGTTGGGGACGCCTAGTTGGGGACGCCTAGTTGGGGACGCCTAGTTGGGGACGCCTAGTTGGGGACGCCTAGTTGGGGACAGCAAGCTTGAACAAATATATAATTGCGCCAGCTCTGACGCAATTACATTGACATTGATCGATTGTTTCTTAGGTTTATTCCTTCGGTGTTTCAATCATAATACCCAGCGCTTGCGTCACGGTTATCACCACAATGTCACCAACACTCGTCCGGCGAAGGTTATCCGGATTCTGTGCCTCAAACTCCTCTATAGTTCCGTCAGGCGACTTCAGCTTGAAAGTATTGCTCTCAAGATTTATTTCTTCTACTACTGCAGTCATTACAGTGGTATCGAGAATCCCGCCAGCCGGACTCGCCCCTTCCTTGGCCTTCGCCAAAGCTACTACATGGGCGGACTCCACATCGACCGTACCGGGAGCATGAACAGAAACCGTAACCTCCTCGACAAAATTAGCCAATACGCCATCTCCCACAACAACCTGATCAATATTTCGCATTGCATCACTGGCGACGAATGTTACTGAATTCCCTTCCTCACCTTTGAGCGTTACCACACGAGTTTCATGGTTGATCGCTTCAACTACGGCATGTATGGTCAAGGAACGACTTGCTCCAAATGCTGGTTTGCCCTCGTGATGGTCGGCACTGGCAAGAAAGGGAGTGCTTATAAACGCGAAGCAACTGATTAAAACAAAAAGGTGTGATTTTTTCACGAGTTCGCTCCTTAGAGTTGGTAAAAAAAAGATAGCTTACACAGCTTTGCGAGAAAACAAAACATTTAGTTCATGGGGCATCCTTTCAAGGCTCCTCAATCTGAGCTTTCGACTCGTTAGCCGCCGATCCATAGATGCCCTTGGCCATCAGCGAAGATTCCTGTTGACGGCGGTGCTGGTAGACCTCTGCACGAATACCATGGATATATTTATTCTCCGGTTCGGCCAGTGCGGCCATTTCTGCGAGATGACAGGCCAGTCGAGGTGATTCAGCAATCAGCGCCTGGGCTCTGCCTGCGAGCTTGTTGGCACCACCTGCAAGCGCTGACAGTTCGGCAGCCAACTGAACATCCGGTGCAGGTTTCAGATTCGCCGGATTGCCATCATACCAGCCGCCATACAGTCGCCAGATGTTGCGTACCACGAATTCAGGTTCGTCGTAGATTGGTTTTAAGTATGGTTTCTCTAATACTTCCGGCGCTATCTTGACCTCGTTAACGATCTCACTCAGTCTCGCGCCCTGGTTCATCCGATCAATCGTTTCCTTAACCAGAAACTCGAGTGACCCGGCAACATCCTCCAGAACATTGCGGATTCTTTGCCTACCTTCAATAGGCAAACCGTGGGCAGGGAGGAACAGTTCTGCACCCTGGTTGGCCATTTTTCGCATCGCCACCGCCCACTCCACCGGATACCTTTGAACCTTCTGAGGGTTGCCCGCATTGGGGAAACACCAGATAAAAAAATCACCCGCACAGATCGCTTTGTGAGCAGGAATCCAGGCCCAGGTATGATCATCGGTCTCACCCTTGTCATGGTTCAGTATGATCTCCATACCCCCGATGTTAAGCGTCAGCTGCTTGTCATAGGTCACATCCGGAGATGCGGCTGCCTGCGGCAGGAAGCTGTTGCCATCGGAAATATTGTAGCCGCGTCTCGAAAACTGACCAAATTGTCTCTGGTTGATGACCAGGTTGTAGCCGCTGGTAAGGTCGTATCGGTCGAAACGTCGGGGGACATTTTCGTGACCAATTACTTGTGGTCTTGGCACTCCGTTAACTTCAGCATCATTCATAAAAGCGCCACAGCCACCCACATGATCCAGGTGACCATGGGTGTACACCAGGGAGTTAAATTCCTGCTTGCGCCAACCACGGATCGCATTAACCACTTTTTCGCCACCCTGAACACCGCTGGTATCAAACGCGACGAGCCCATCATCCGTATCGAATACAATACAATGAGAAAACGCTTCCACCATTGCGATTTGATCCGAGAGAACCGAAAGCTCAAAGTTGATCCGGTTCATAGGCCCAACATCCTCGGCTGCAGACGTGCCATCGATTACTGCTGTTGATAATGCCAGTAGATCTGCCATTGAATCCTCCGTTGATTCTTCCTTTGAATTGCGTTCGGTTAACCGGGCCACCCTGTCGCAAACTGGGCATCCATTTCGAACTGCTCGCGGATGATGTCCATTCGGGTTTCCAGACCCGCCAGCATCGCCTGGAATGGTCGTTTGGACATAAGTCCCTGCATTGCAGGATCAAAACCCGGCTTCCAGTGTTCACGCCAACCCTCGTCGATCGCCCTTTGCAGGGAGATTAACGCCGCCTGGTCTTTTCCCCTGATCGCAGCAACCGTTGCCCTGCGATACCACGCCGCTGGATCCACAAGACCACCTTTTTCAAGTTGCAGATCCAGAATCTGCTCCACCGCCGCCGTCGTTTTCAGCGACTTCTGCTGCTGACCCATTTCCTTGTATGCGTAAGCTGCAGCAATTTGCGCATCCAGTTTCAATGCAGCATCCCATCCATCACGACCCATATGATCCATTGCGAAGTTACTGGCTTGTTCGAACGCCGCGACCGTTATGTCATAGTCACCATTAAAGTAGGCTGCCAAGGCACGCAGGTATGAATCCGATGCAGTGCGGACGGGTGCCTGCAGAATTTCGTCAATAAAAGGCTGAACCTCTTCAACATTTCCCTCCGCCGCATAGCGATAAACCTTTAGCCAGGTGAGCCGCATCCGGTACTGTTCGGGGAGGGAATCCTCAACCCTCGAGATCCAGTCGTCAGCGTTAGAAAAATCCCCAACATCTGCATAGAGTTTGGCGATTTTGGCTGCGATGGATGGATCATTTTGTAAATCATAGCTCCTCTCCATCTGCCGAATGGCCTCGACGAGACGACCATGACGGTCATTGATATTACCAACCAGCAAATAAGCCCCGGCATAAAACGGATCAGCCTCAACAATCTGGCTGAAAAGCTGCATCGCCTCTGAGTCCCTGCCCTGCTCCACAAGAATCTTGGCAACATTGTACCCCGCCACTGCTGATCGCGGATCCAGTTCAGATGCTTTCTGGTAATACTCCAGCTGCCGATCCGGGTCCGACAGCATGCTCGCGTACCACATAAAGGCCATGGCATAACTCGGATTAAGCTCCATTGCTTTGTGCAGGGCCTGCTTAGCTTGCTCCTTAGTATCCATCGTTTGACTGAGTAGCAAACCGCGGCTCGCCCATGCAATCCCCAGATCCGGATCAATAGCCAGTGCCTTGTCAATTGCCTCCCTCGCAACATCCAGGCCTTTTTCTCTGTCCTCAAATCCATAATTCACCAGCAGTGTATTCGCATCAGCCAAACCCGTATACGCCAGTGCGTACTGATCATCTCCGGCTATTGCACGCTCAAAATATCGTGCTGCATCCCTGAAGCCCTGCTCAGTCCTTTTCGCCAGCTCCGCCTGTCCCATACTGTTGGCAATCATCACTTCCGGGCTAACGGATGCGTGCCGGGGCACATTGCCTGTTCCACCTTTCAGCGTGACCCGTAAATGATCCGCAACGGCAGCAGAAATCTCATCCTGAATTTTGAAAATGTCAGTGAATTGACGATCAAAGCTCTCCGACCATAGGTGCGCACCGGTTTTTACATCGATCAACTGCGCCGTTACGCGGATCGTATCGTCGATATCGTTTTTCCTGACACTGCCTTCAAGTATGGTCGCGACATTCAATTCCTGGCCTATGATCTGAACATTCTTGCTGACACCTTTGTAGGCAAAAGAAGAAGTTCTGGCTGCTACGCGAAGGTCGGTGATTCTGGATAGGACGTTAAGCAATTCTTCCGTAAGGCCATCAGCAAAAAACTGGTCACGGGATTCATCACTAAAGGAGACAAACGGCAGTACCGCAATGGAATCATAGGTTACGGTTTGCTCGGTATCAGGTCTCCCAATTAATTGGGCGGAATTGCCAGTATCCTGCACAATGTCCATATTCATCTGAACCAGAAAAAGACCAATCACCAGGACTACTAAGGTCGCTACAAAGGTAAACTCGCTTTTTGAGCTGAACATCGCTCTGTGGGTTTGACCGTCATCGCGTTTGATTCCCTCGCGATTTAAGTCGTACAGCCAGGAAAAAATCACCACAAAGGGCATGGCGCCGAAGAAAGCAAACACCAGATATTTCATAAACGAGTCAGGCAAGCCCAACGCGGGGGTGAGGATATCGACAACCTGGACAATGGGCCAGAATGCAATGACGTACAGCGTCGCAACCCGAATCACCCGGCGACGTTTTAATTCTTCATAAAACCCCTGTAATCCACTATTAGCCATTCATTTCTCTAATCGAATGTCGCCTGAAACAGTACGGATGGAGATCCTGGCACTGCCGTTACCTACGGTCATTCGCAATTTCTCCCCACCCGGGAATGAACTCGAAGATTCATCATCCGATATTTCGTTATAGATCTCACCACCCATGCCTGCATCAAGGTCGAATTGGGCATCCACGTAGCCGTTGATTTCCAGTTCTACGTCACCACTGACACTGCCCAATTCAACACTGGCACCTTCCATCAGATTCATTTCTACATCGATTTCGCCGCTCACATTTTGAGCCCGCAACCGGTCCGACTTGTCGCTGGACAGTTCAATTTCACCGGAGACTGACTCCAGGTCAACATCCCCGGTATGGGACTCAATATCGAGATTTCCGCTCACCGTTGAAGCGCGTAAAGAACCCTCACTGGTTTTAACCCTCAGTTCACCACTGACCGTGTTAATGATTATCTGATCGTGGATTCTGTCGGCAATCACATCACCACTAACGGATTTCACTCTTAAACCACCCTGGATATCGACAATAGACAGATCCGTGGAGACACCTTCGAAGTCGACCCGGCTGCCCCGGGGAACGTTTATTTCGAGATCCGAACCGTCGCCCCAACGAATGTTACGTTTGGGCAATTTCACCTCTATCTGGATGAAATTTTCCTCCACTCTAAATACAAGCTTCTCAGCCAGATCATCCAATTCTCCCCGGATCGCGATCTCATCTTTTTCCCAGCCGACGATATCCACATCTCCGCGGACGTTAATGATCCTGACCATGCCCTGGGGGGATGCTGGTTCACGCAAATCTACTTCCTCACCGGCACTAACGATACCTGAAGCTAAAAAGCTAAATACTATTATAATATTCTTATTCATCTTGTTGTTTACACAGGGCTGCCATTTACATTTGGACGTTGGCAGCTTCTTGATGGTTTAGATGGCGCCCATGCCCGTCGTCCTCTTGGTGTATGAAATAAATTGTCAGAACTAATACCAGAACTAGTCCGCGGATTTCGACATTCGTCGAAGCATTATTGGCAGAAACAGTCCCAGCACTGAACCCAGGGCTCTTTTAAAGAAACCAACCGCTGGCGTGTAACTCGCGGAGCTGAATTCGTTGATTCCAAGGTCATCCCGCATACCGGCGGTCACCATCGCCACCGGAGCATCCAACGGAATGCCAGCGCCGTCGGCAATTCTTACCATACGTTGAAAGTTTGCGATGACCGCCGCAGCATCAATCATGCCATCCGTGCCAATTTTCTGTTCAAGATTAGACCGGGCCGTTGATATTGCCTGGGTATCCTGGCCCAGGGCTGCTTCGGCAAAATCAACCAGCGCTTTTTCCTCCGGTACCCCGCCGTCAACGTCCAACCCTGAAGTAATGATTTTAAGGTCAACCTTGTCCCCTTCCAACTTGCTGCTTTCACGAAGCATCAGAGAATGTGCGGCGGTTCAGTAGAAACAATCGCTCAATGCTGAAACTCTGCCCGCCAACAACTCCATTTGAGCACGGCTGATTTTTCTATTAGCGTTTTTTGAAGGGTTTGGCACATCACTCAATTTAAGGTACTGAACCGCGGACAAGGTCTTTAGCAGTCGAACGGAATCAGGCACCAGGCTCATGGCGCTGATGACATTCCCGGTTTGTTTGCTGCCATCGTAAAGGTCTGACTCCTGCCCGTTAGCAGAGGCCGGAGGAATCATGGGCACCCAGGCATCGCCATCAACTGCTGTGTCCGGGCAATACTGATCGGGCTCGCCAGGATTCGGTGTGGGAAGAGGTTCCAGCTCGATACCAAGAGCCCGGTGGAAACCGTCGATACTGACGACAGCAACGACGACGCCGAGCAATTCAACATACTGTTCAAGGCTTAAGCCCTTGCGCTGGCACTCGCCCAGCCAGCTTTTTGTTAGACGTGAGGCATCCGTGGTCAATCGATGAACCGCATCGATCACCGTATCGGGCAGGTTAGTCACAGACCTGTGATTCCCCGTCACTGAAAAGGGCGACAGGGCACTTTTACGTTCCAGGCATAGATCACATTGCCAGGCTGACCGGACTTCTGCTGCAATGGAAACCCTGTCCTGACCCGGAAACCAGTTACCCGGGGACGCAATCTTGTCCCACACCTCCCGATACGCCTGAGGCAGGTCCTGGCGAATGCTGTATTTCGCCTGTGAATAATCAAAATGAAGCGCTGCCTCACTCATGGGATCCTCCCTCTTATTGCATCCATCTAGAACAGTCTAAAACTACCTGTCTTCAACAAATAAATCACGACATGCCATTGCAGGTTTGACGCGACTGTGATTTCCGTTTTATCTTGCTCTTTTTCAACGTCTAACCGACACGAATAGGAGCATCGAAAATGGCATATGAGCAGATAACCAGTGAACGGGACGGAAACCTCCTTATTCTCACCTTGAACAGACCGGAGCGATTGAACGCCTGGACTCACAAAATGAATGCAGAACTTTCAGATTCCATCGTTGCAGCAAACGAGGACCCTGAAATCGGCGCGATTGTTATCACAGGCTCAGGCAGAGGGTTTTGTGCCGGTGCTGATATGCGAGACACCTTTCAGTCCAACCTGAAGGACGCGGGTGACGGTAAACGTGCGACGGGCTGGGTAAAACTGCTGCGCCAGAGTAAACCAGTCATCGCCGCAGTCAATGGTGCATCCGTAGGAGTGGGCGCCACCATGATTTTGCCTTGCGATGTGATTATTGCCGCTGAAAGCGCCCGGTTCGGTTTTGCCTTTGTGAAGATGGGCGTGGTCCCTGAACTTGCCTCATCGCACCTGCTGGTGCAAAGAATTGGCTTTGGCAAGGCGAGTGAGGTCTGCCTCACCGGAAAATTGTACAGCGCCAGTGAAGCCAACGAATTTGGATTACTGAACCACCTGGTACCCGACGAAGAGCTCATGCCTACAGCAATTCGGGTGGCAAGGGAAATAGCAGCCAATCCGTCTCCACAACTAAGGATGATCAAGCAACTGTTGACAGATAATGGGTCGGAAACAGATCTCGATCTTATCCAGAAACGCGAGGGTGAGGCCCTGGCTGTTGCTTACAAGTCAAAAGAACACAAAGAAGCCGTGCAGGCATTCCTGGAGAAACGAGAGCCAAATTTTGGAAATTAGAAAACTAACCAGAATTGTCACCTTTGGCTAGGGTCTGGTCTTATCGACACCCAGCCAGCGGCAAACATTATGAGGTGAGGAGCGCCGGTTCATCCCTGCGCCTGTACACCAATGGCGCCTTTCACTCCCAGTTCAGCCCTAAGCACCTCTTTACAGGCGCGGTTTGGGATCTGTTGAGTATTCCTGCGCTGCTCATTCCACAGCGTAAACGATCCAGGATCCTGATGCTGGGCGTCGGTGGTGGCACCGCAATTCACCAACTCAACCGGTTGTTGAACCCCGCACAAATTGTCGGCATCGAACTGGACCCGGTGCACATCAAGGTGGCAAAAACCTATTTCGGATTGACCGCTACAAATATTAAGCTTATTCAAGCCGACGCTTTTACCTGGATGAAACAAAGTCGACGCAAGTTCGACGTTATCGTTGATGACCTGTTCGTTGATGCACCGGGAGACCCCGTGCGCCCCTTCAACACAAACCGGTTATGGTTGAACAAGTTGCAGTCCAGCCTGACAACTCGAGGCGTGTTGATTCAAAATCACCTGTCGCCAAAATCTGCAAAACTGTCCGCAAAATCGGCAGACTGGTTTAGTACTGCCTTGCTGTTTACCACTCCTCAGTACGAAAATGCTGTCCTGGCACTTTACCAGCAACCAGTTGAAGTTAAACCGGCACTGGCTGGTATGAAAACGTCGATTGAACAGATTGATAAAAGAGCGCTGGGGAAGCTCAAATATCGAGTGAAGCGTGTTTAATCCTGAGAACGAAAGCTCTTCAATCCAGGCAATCTCACACCGGCATCATAAAACTGCACATAGGTCCGGTCGCTCCACGAAGCTTTCTGTCCAGGGTCGCGAGTGGGTAGTCCAATCCCTCTGCCAACGCCACATACCAGGCATCATAGCTGGTTAGGTTTTTGCGTAGATCGCAAATCCGGTGAGCAAAGGGATTAAACGGGAACAATTCGAAGTCCAATGCCAACCATCAAATCAAAATCACACTCGCCCTGGGCAGTCTTTCCATCATCGAGGCTGCACAGCACCAGATGGTTGCCGCCTCTGAGTTCGAGTACTGCAAAGTCATCCCGCGCAAAGATCTCACGCATGCTTCACCTGGTTCATGGCGCATCCCTGCTGACACGCACAATAGTCATCGAATAACACTATTCATCTAAGCCGCCAACTGACGCAATACATAGTGAAGAATCCCGCCGTGCTGGTAGTAGGCAAACTCGTTGTGGGTGTCTATTCTGATATCAGTCTTAAAGAAATAATGTGTGCTGTCCGGCCTCTTGACAGCAACTTCTACCATCCGCTGGTCTGCATTAACCGCCCTAATTGTGAATTCTTCCGCTCCGGTGATGCCGAGTGAAGCCGCATTTTCACCCGGTTCGAACTGCAGCGGCAGAATCCCCATGCCAATCAGGTTCGAGCGATGGATGCGTTCAAACCCCGCGGCTATCACTACTTTCACGCCCAATAGCGCCGGACCTTTTGCTGCCCAGTCCCGGGAAGAGCCGGTGCCGTATTCTTTACCGGCAATAACGATCAGTGGTACGCCTTGATCTGCGTAGCTCATGGCCGCGTCGAATATGGATTGCTTATTGCCAGATGGATAGTGCGTTGTCCAGCTTCCTTCCGTTCCAGGCGCCAACTCATTGCGCAGACGCACGTTGGCGAAGGTACCTCGCATCATCACCTCATGATTGCCACGCCTTGAACCATAGGAGTTGAAATCTGCGGGTTCGATCTGCCGGGCCTGTAAATAGACGCCCGCCGGGCTGGCCGGTTCGATATTGCCTGCCGGTGATACGTGGTCTGTAGTAATGCTGTCGCCCAGCAGCACCAGGCATCTGGCATTTTCGATGGATTGAATCCGCGGCACTTCCAGGGTGATATCCGTAAAGAAACTGGGTTGCTTCACGTAGGTCGATTCGGGCCAGTCGAAGATTGCGCTGTCGGGCACCGTCAGTTTGTTCCAGGTCTCATTACCAGAGTAGACGTCGGCATACTTTTCCCTGAAGAGAGCAGGATCGACATTGGCGTTGATGACGGCCTGAATCTCGGCAGCCGAGGGCCAGATATCCGATAGTTTTACCGGGTTGCCTTGCCGATCATGTCCCAAGGCATCACGGCTGAGGTCTATGTTCATGTTGCCTGCGATCGCGTAGGCCACAACCAAAGGCGGTGACGCCAGATAATTGGCTCTGACTTCAGCATGAATTCGCCCCTCGAAGTTCCTGTTTCCCGATAAGACTGAGCAGGCCAGCAAATTGCCGGACTTTATTGCAGATGAAATCTCAGCGGGCAATGGGCCGGAATTGCCAATACAGGTCGTGCAGCCGTAACCGACCAGGTAAAAACCGAACGCCTCAAGTTCGGAAAGGAGTCCCGCCTTGTGGAGGTAATCTGTCACTGTCTTGGAGCCAGGCGCCAGGCTGGTCTTGACCCATGGTTTGGTGACGAGGCCCAGTTCCCGCGCCTTCTTTGCGAGAAGCCCAGCGGCAACCAGAACGGCTGGATTCGACGTATTCGTACAGCTTGTAATCGCCGCTATGACGACGGCACCGTGATCCAGGGAAAATTCCTGCCCCGGGAAAGTCGGGTCCACGCTACCGCTGCGGTTTGCCTGGTCGAGAGCAAGCGACAATTCCTTGAACTCCTGCAAAGTAGCCTCAAAAGCGACCTTCGTGTCGGTGATGGCAATACGATCCTGGGGTCGCGTTGGCCCGGCAACCGATGGCACCACATCGCCAAGGTCCAGATTAACCATCGATGAATATTCCGCATCAGGGGTCTTTTCATCGTGCCAGAGCTGCATAGCCTGCATATAGATCTGGATGAGTTCCAACTGTGAGTCTGGTCGACCGGTCAGGCGCATATAGTTAACTGTTTCGGCATCTACCGGGAATATCCCACAGGTCGCGCCATACTCCGGTGCCATATTGGCAATGGTTGCGCGATCGGCCAGGCTGAGATGCTTTAACCCCGGTCCATGGAATTCAACGAACTTACCAACAACTCCGTGCGCCCTCAGCAATTGCGTAACGGTTAGTACCAGATCTGTTGCTGTTGCACCTTCTTTCAATTGACCTTCAAGCTTAAAGCCGACGACCTGTGGAATGAGCATGGTGATCGGTTGCCCCAGCATAGCCGCCTCAGCTTCAATACCACCGACTCCCCAGCCAAGCACACCGAGCCCATTGATCATCGTCGTATGGGAATCGGTGCCGACCAGCGAATCGGGATAGGCAACGATTTCAGCGTCGGTTTCTTTCGTGAATACACCCCGCGCCAGATACTCAAGATTCACCTGATGCACAATGCCAGTGCCGGGCGGAACAACTTTGAAGTTGTCGAATGCCTCCTGTCCCCAGCGCAGGAACTGATAACGTTCCAGGTTGCGTGCGACTTCCATCTCCGTGTTTTGGCTGAACGACCTGCTCGAACCGAAATGATCCACCATGACCGAGTGATCGATGACGAGTTCTACCGGTACCTGCGGGTTAATTTTATTCACATCGCCGCCAAGGGCTGACATTGCATCCCGCATGGCAGCAAGATCGACGATCGCGGGCACGCCGGTAAAGTCCTGTAGCAGAACCCGGGCTGGAACGAAAGCAATTTCGTGCGCAGGCTCGGCGTTCGGGTCCCAGTTTACCAGGGCATTAATGTCATCCTGGGTCACGAACCAGCGATCTTGATGGCGCAGCAAGTTTTCCAGCAGGATCTTCAGACAATATGGCAGCCGGTTTATCTCATCCAGGCTGCCGAGGGCGGTGAATGGGTAAATCGTATATTTCTGGTTTCCAACGGTGATTTCAGTCGCCACGTTACAATCCTCCTGGAGGCCGTACACACTACAATGTACAGCATGTTAACAACTTTTCTCCGTTCCTCCCTTCCCTGCCCTGACGAAAATATCTACTTAATCACAGGTTTCTTAGACGTTAGATCTAATACAATGTGTCCTGAATCAATTTTGCTGGGTGAACAAAAATGGGCCGAACACGAAGTGAAAGTGACTCGATGGGAAGAATTGATATTCCCGACGATCGACTATGGGGCCCGCAAACCCAAAGATCTCTTCGCAATTTCAAGATTGGCGAGGAACGATTTCCCAGGGAATTGATTCGAGCACTGGGCATTGTCAAGCGTTCTGCAGCGATTGTGAACAATCAACTGGATGTCCTCAATGAAAGTAAGAAAGAACTGATTGTGAAAGCCTGCGATGAAATTATTGCGGGTAATGTTGACGACCATTTCCCTTTGGTGGTGTGGCAAACCGGAAGTGGCACCCAAACCAATATGAATGCCAATGAAGTGATCGCCAACTGGTGTGCACATGCCAGCGGTAAACCCATGGGCGCGATGGATCCCATTCACCCCAATGACGACTGCAACAAAAGCCAATCCTCCAACGATACCTTTCCAACTGCGATGCACATAGCCTCAGTAGAGAAAGTGACAGGGACGTTAATGCCTGCATTAGAAGCGTTGGCCGAAGTGATGGAAGAGAAAAGTGAAGCATTTAAAGACGTGATCAAGATTGGGCGCACCCATTTAATGGACGCCACGCCATTGACTCTGGGAAACGAGTTTTCTGGCTATGCCAGCCAACTGAGACACGCCATTACTCATGTTAGAAATACTTTGCCACATCTTTCGGAGCTTGCACTGGGGGGAACAGCCGTGGGGACAGGCCTCAATACACCTAAAGGTTATGCTGAGGAGGTGGCCAAAGAAATCGCCAGATTTACAGGGCTTGATTTTGTTTCTGCAACCAATAAATTTGAAGCGCTGGCCGCAAATGATGCCCTGGTTGCCGGTCACGCTGCACTAAAGACCCTGGCTTGCAGTTTAATGAAAATTGCCAATGATGTGCGCTGGTTGGGCAGTGGGCCGCGTTGTGGTATCGGTGAAATCAGCCTCCCGGCCAACGAACCGGGTTCCTCTATTATGCCGGGTAAAGTTAATCCCACCCAATGCGAAGCCATGACCATGGTCTGCGCGCAGGTGATCGGTAACGATACCACTATAGGTGTGGCAGGTGCTTCGGGGAATTTTGAACTAAATGTCTTCAAACCTGTGATTATTTACAACTACCTTCAATCTCTGAAGCTGTTATCTGAAGCTTGCGATAGTTTTCGTTTGAACTGTGTTTCGGGCATAGAAGCCAATCAGAATAATATCACAGAAAATCTTAATAACTCCCTGATGCTGGTCACTGCCCTCAACACTCACATTGGCTATGACAATGCCGCCAAAATAGCCAAAAAAGCCCACGCAGAGCACACCACCCTTAAAAAAGCCGCGCTGAGTCTGGGTTTTCTGGACGCGAAACAGTTTGATGAAATCGTCGACCCGGCCAAGATGATTGGTTAGTCGATGGCAGCGCCTCTTTTAACCCAGGCTCAACGCCTCAAAAGGGTCTCAATATTGACATTACGTTGTGCCCATTAGACTTAGGCTAGTTAACACTCCGTTCACTGTCTGCCCAGTAGGGCTTGCGCAATTCTGTTTTCAGAATTTTACCGGCGCCTGACAAGGGTAATGGCTCTGTTTGAAAGCTCACGGAACGAGGGCATTTGAACCCTGCGATCAGCGATTTGCAGTGAATGATAAGGGTATCTTCATCAAGGCTTGCGTCGGATTGAAGTACTACAACAGCATGCACCTGTTCGCCCCACTTCTCATGGGGGATACCAATCACTGCACATTGATTCACTGCCTCATGTTGGTAAATGGCATTCTCAACTTCCGCGGAATAGACATTCTCACCACCCGAGATGATCATATCCTTGACCCGGTCAACGATAAACAGGAACCCGTCCTCGTCCAGGTAGCCACCATCTCCTGTGTGCAGCCAACCGTCAACGATGGCCTTGGCTGTCTGTTCCGGCATATTGCGGTAACCCAGCATGACATTTGGACCTTTGAGACAAATCTCGCCCACCACACCCGGATCAAGGACCTGACCATCATCGTCCATGATGCACAGGTCAATTCCCGGTAGCGCCTGGCCTGCTGACTTCATCTTGCCGACCAAGGGTCCCTCGAACGTATGCCTTTCCGGCGACAGGGAAGTCACTGCCGGTGCCGCTTCGGTTTGACCATAGACCTGAAAGAAGCGGGTAGCAGGCATCTCTTCCATTGCCTTTTTGATCACAGACTCAGGCATCGGCGATGCCCCATAATAGACGCCCTGCAAACTACCCAGCTCATAGTTCCTGATCTCGGGATGGTTGACCAGCATGTTCACCATGGTCGGAACAATCAACACCCGCTGGATTTTATAGTCCTGAATAGCCTGCATCGTGGACACCGGCTCAAACCCGGGCAGAAAGTAATTTGACCCACCCATTGAAGCGGATATCAGACAGGTAAACGCATCGGCAATATGAAACATGGGTGCGACATGCAGGACCCTGTCGGCCGCTTTGAATTCAAGCACCCCGACGGACTGTAACGCATTGGCCCCAAAATTATTGTGACTCAACATCACACCTTTGGACCTTCCCGTGGTACCGCCGGTATAAAACAACCCTGCGACGTCGTTCCCCTGGCGATGAGCATCAGCGACAGGTACAGCTCGTATAATCTCGGCGTAGGGAATGTATCCTTTGGGTGTTTCACCATCATCAATAAAGACAAACTGCTCAACGTGTTCCAATTCGTCCTTTATCTGCTCCACCAGGGATACATAATTGCTATCGACAAAGAGCACCCGGGCTTCTGAGTCGTTCAACCAATAAACCACCTCGGGACCAGCAAGACGAGTATTAATGGGCTGAAACACACCCCCTGCCCAGGGTACTGCGAACATAAATTCCAGATAGCGGTCGCTGTTCAGCGCCAGGATGGCAGCACAGTCATCCTGATTAAACCCCAATTGCCGCAAGCCACCGGCGAAACGTGCGACTCGTTGTACAAACTGGTGCCAGGTATGCCTGCGCTCCCCATCTACGGTGGCGAGACCATTACGGTTTGTTTGTGCAGCACGACGGATAAGTTGAGTCATTGAAAACATAGCGAGCCCCGGTTCTTTAATACGCCAATATTCAGGATTATGAATCGGATTTCAAGGCATGAATGCATTGTTGTTAGTCAAATTCTGTACAGGATACAAACACGAGCAGGCTGCTGATAAAATCCCTGTTAGATACAAGGCAAGGCGAAAATTGCTGAAAGAGCGGAGTTTACACGCCAGTAAATGAGCATCTTGATCGGACTCGCGCGCGAAGCAATTTTCAACACCGAATTGTGCTAACAGGAGCTTTTTCAGTAGCCTGCTAGTACTCATGCGCCATTTCCGGTTGTCGTATTAGCACGGCGCAAACCAGCAGAATTACCAGGGCACCCAGACAAACCTTGACGGATGCATCGTAGCTACCCATCGTATCTAACCCTAAACTAAAAGCTGCTGGCCCTACAGCACTGGCAAACACCGTGAACGACGTGTTCATCCCTGAAATAGCACCCAGATTCAAGGCACCATAAAAACGAATAAACGCCAGGTTTGAAATGACCCCCCATAACCCACCTCCTGAACCAAATCCGAACGCCAGAAGCCAGAAACCCCAGGATTTCTCCAGGTTCAGCAATCCCCAGGCACCAATGATAAAGAACATCAGCATCGCAATCAGGAAGGGTTTGAGATGTTGTTTGTCTACCGCCCAACTCGCCACCAGGTTGGTCACCGTCGAAAACACTGCTGAGGGGAAAAAATAACCAAAGGCCTCCTCTTTGCTCCTGCCAGCAGCGGAAAAAATTGACACCACATGAAACGTGAGTGCGGTGCCAAACAACGCATGCATTCCCAGGCTGCAACTGTAAATCCAGAACACCGGATCCAGTCGAGCCTGTTCCAGGGTCTTACTCACCGCTTCAATCGGTTTGTCTGTATGACCCAGTTCGGATAACTGGCCTCCATCCGGTTGCAGTCCCACAGATTCCGGGTTGTCGCGAATAAACACCAGCGCCAGCAAGGAAAAGCCAATACCCACTATCGCTGCCATCGCCCACAGGGCACCACGCCAATCCAACGTCAGTATCAACCAGGAAATCAATAGAGGGGCAACAGAGAACCCAAATGAAACGAATACCCCACGAATGCCTGAAACCAGACCACGACGCCTGACGAACCAGTGCAGCAACACGTTCCTTGAGCAGCTGGTCAGGACGCCCTGTCCAAAAAATCTGACGCCAAAATATCCAACCAGTATCAGGGCAAAAGCACCACCACCGAGCATCTGCGAGAGCTGATCGGTGACACTGATAAAGAACACCATTATACCAAGCACCAGGCTGGAAACCGTGATCATAAAGCGTCCGCCGTATCGATCGTACCAGCGGCCAGCCGTTGTCAGGAACAGGGAGGAGCCAACAGTTCCACAAAGGTAGGCAATCGAAAGCTCGGTTCGCGTTAAGCCCAGGGCCTCAATAAAATGGTCGGTAAATACCGCCATACCCATGGTCTGGCCAGGAATACTCAGCAAGAATCCCAGGGTACTGAAAAACCAGATCACCCAACCATAGTAGAAAGGCGCCTTACCCGGGTCGAAAGGCCATTGAGGAGAAATGACCCGCATCAGGTTATTGACAAATCGCTGGCGTGCTTTTCTTCCAGGGCATCGGCAAACGCGCCACGATCTGTATCACGCAATCGCACCAGATAGTCCGCCAGCTGACCCCGGATATGGTAGGGTCCGCCTTCTGCAATCACATTTTGTAACGGGTCCCGACCACGGGCAGCATCCTGGATCATTTCACCATGCCAGTTACCCAGGATCGAAAGCCCCTTGTCACGAAGGGTCGTATTTTCTTCCGCTATGTTAGTCGTTTCAAAGGGGTCATTGGCCAGATCAAACAGCATCACGTCGTCGAACAAATGGTAACCATCGTGCAACGTCTGGATGCAAATATAATCTTCCCAACGGGCAGCTCTCTGGCAAGTCCAGGCACCCTGGGACACAACCAGATGTTCCCTGCCTTCGTCCCGCCCTTCTTTTAACGCTGCCATAAAACTGACCCCGTCCCATGAAGATGGGACTTTCACAGCCAGTAACTCAAGGATGGTTGCCGTTACATCTATCTGGTAATGCATCGCATCAAACTGGCAACCCGCGTGAACATCAGTGAGCCCCGGCCACTTCAGAATCAATGGAATTCGAGTGGTCGCCTGGTCAGCTGTCTGGTGGTCGCCGTAAATGTTCAATTCGCCCAGGGTCTCACCATGGTCTGATGACAGCATGACGACCGCGTCGTCCAATACACCCAGGTCGGCAAGCTGGTTCAGGATTCTGCCGACGTAGTCGTCAGCTACCAACACGCCAGTGTCGTAGCCGTCGAACATTTTACGAACAGCCAACATATCCGGCGCCTCTTGGGGTTGCCTGGGGAACTGCGTGAGCATTTCAGGTTTCGGCGCAAAACCGTTACATTCCCGTGCGGAATGAGGTCCACCGTTGTTCCAGTGATGGCTTCTAACCTCTTCCGTCAACCAGGCGGGTAGTTCATCACCGGTAAATGGTTCCCCGTAGCTGACATCAGCCCGATAAGGTGTGTGGGGATCCCACATATGAACATGAAGGAACCAGTTATCATTCTGGCCATTTCGGGTTAACCAATCCGACGCAATTGCATTGACCTCATCCGCCGTTTCGAGACCATACTTGCCGACGTTATAAGTTTCATCGAACCCGGCATACCAGTGAAAGGCGGAGTGTCGCTGGGCAAACGAACTGATGCTCACGGTTTTTAGCCCTGCGCGTTTCAGCCGGGAAGGGAAGCTGTCAATCTGCAACCGGCTCCAGAATTGTCGATCAGGCCCTCCAATCACCGGGTCTGCGTCTGTGCCACCGTGATTCACGACACCGTTATGGATACCGAACCTGCCCGTTAAGAGCGCAGACCGGCTCGGCAGGCACGGTGAGTCCGAGGCATGAACGTTGTTGAACTGCAGAGCCTGGCGAGCCAGTGCATCAATATTCGGTGAGGTATTTCTGTGATACCCATAACAACCAAGGTGATCAGGTCTCAAGGTGTCAATATCGATATATAAGATACGCATGATTTTTCCCATGAGTGGTTGTAACGGTGAGTGGTCTGAGACAAGAGTTGCGACATGGTTACTGATCAGTTAGCCGCACATTTTTTTGCATGATGTAATTCGGTTTCCCATCCTTCACAAAATGCCCTGTAATTACAAGACCGGAATTGTGATTAAGCTGCACCATGGCCTTGTTACTCTGCTCGACATGGGTTTCCACCAACGAATAGACTGAGCCGAGCAGCCATCTGTGCTGTTGCGACATTAGTTTTTTCGCAATGCCCTGGTTTCGATAAACCGTATCAACACCACCCAGCCAGCTGTAGTATCGACTTTCGGTAAATGCATAGCCAGCCTTGAAGCCGGTCAAATGTTTTCCATAAGCGGAAGTGAACACGGTCACATTCGGCATGTTCTCCAGTCGCCACATGAGATAGTCGCGTCTCCCTGCAGGGAACACCAGTTGAAAAATTCGCAACAGTTCCCCGAGAAACGATTCGGAAAACGGTGGTTTTTGAAAATCAAGTTCTGGTTTCATTTATTTGTCACGGTCGCTAACATTTACAATGATGAAAGCGAACCCCTGCTCAATAAGAAATAGGATGTTCAGGCATGATGACACCCACCTCAGCCGCGTAGCTTTCCCAGGCCGCGCTGAGTTGAGTCACGATCGCAGGGAATTCCAAAGCCACATCAGTCTGCTCTCCGGGATCATCTTCAAGGTTGTGCAGTTCCCACTCGCCAGTACCGTAGGGTGGTTCCATCGACAACAGTTTCCATGTGCCGCGCTGTACAGCCCGACGACCGTAGACTTCAAAGCTGATGGTTTCATCCACGGAGTGCACCGGTTCTTCTCCCCCCCGTAAACGTGTCAGCAAGGAGTGACCACGATATTGCTCGCTCAAGGGGCCATTGGCAATCTCCATGAAGGTGGGAGCCAGATCCATGACAGTCATGTAGGCAGAATCGATAGAACCGAGGTTCTTATCGGGAAAATGGATAAATGCCGGGACCCGAATCCCTCCCTCGGACATGCGCGCCTTGGTGAGCCGAAACGGCGCCATGGCAGCCCGGGCCCAGCCTTCCCCGGTGGTCACATAAGAGTTTCTTGATCCAATATTCGCTACCGTATTGTCAAAATTTTCAGCAAGCCAGTTCTGCAGCCTGGGCAGTTCCTCAATGGCATGACCTTCAGCGCCATTGTCAGACATAAACACAATGATGGTATTTTCCAGATAGCCCTGTTCGTCCAGGAATGAAAGCAGGCGCCCGACATTCTGATCGACACCCTCCACCATGGCAGCGTAAGTATCCATGCGAGCCACATATCCTGCTTGCTGATCCGGTGTGAGTTCAGACCATGATTTTAATCCTGGCGTACTCTTCACGGCGACCGAACCCGTGGGTACTACGCCCTCCCGGATAGCGCCTGCCATGCGTAACTCGAGCAATTCATCATAGCCCATGGTGTAAGTCCCACGATGCTTCACCAGTAATTCTTCCGGTGCCTGTAGTGGCCAATGGGGAGCCGTGTAGGCCAGATAGGCGAAAAACGGTGAATCCTGATCCTCGTCTGATTCGATAAACTCGATCATCCTGTCAGTCAAATCCACTGACGAATAGAAATCTTCAGGGAGCGTCGTATTTTGGTCGTCGAGGCGCCATTCCGCCTTTTCTAAAGCCGGAAACAATGGCGTTTCATCAAAATGACTCGCGCCACCATGTAACAACACAAAAGAGCGATCGAATCCACGGGCGCCAGGCAGGTATTCAGTTTCATGCCCCAGGTGCCACTTGCCTGTCATATAGGTCCTGTAACCAACTTCCTTGAGCGAGGTTGCAACAGTTTTTACCGTTTTGGATATCCTGTTCTGGTACCCTGGCTGTCCCCGCTGGTTTTCTGTGGCCAGGTTGCCCTGACTACCCATACCTGCCAGATGATTATCAGTGCCACTCAACAACATGGAACGGGTAGGTGCACAGCTCGCAGAACTATGGAAGTTACTCAAACGTATGCCATTTCGAGCGAGGGTATCCAGGTTGGGGGTCGACATCTCGCCGCCGAATGACCCGAGATCTGTGAATCCCAGGTCGTCCGCGACAATAAGCAGTATGTTGGCCCGGTCCAATGGTGACTCATCTTCGGGTGTTGCATCGCGTACCGGGTTGCACCCTACAATGAGCAGGAGCCCTGCGACCAGGACCATCCCAAGTACAACCACCTGCGTCTTCTGCACCACGGCCACGATCCTCTGCAATTTGCTTTTCCGGTGATACTGCCCGAGTCTGCAACAGCGGGCAAGTAGATAGAAGATAGTAAATAACACTTGATTTGCATATCCTCGATCACAATAATGCGCGCCAACTCGAACGGAGCTTTTACCATGCGAATAGAGGCCATTCCCCCTGGCAACAACGCACCTGACGATATTAACGTCATCATCGAAGTGCCCGTGGGTGGCGAGCCCATCAAGTACGAGATGGACAAGATTTCCGGTGCCCTGTTTGTTGACCGTTACCTGTATACATCAATGCGATACCCTGGAAACTATGGTTTTGTACCGAACACATTGTCGGACGATGGTGACCCGGTGGATGTGATCGTTGCCAGCACCCGGGCTATAACACCGGGCGCGGTCATGAACTGTCGCCCTGTGGGTGTACTGAAGATGGCAGACGAAGCAGGTGGCGATGAGAAGATCGTCGCCGTGCCCACCTCCAAACTAACCCGGCGGTATGAAAACGTGAAGAACCACACCGACCTGCCGGTAATAACCTTGCAACAGATTGAGCATTTTTTTCAGCACTACAAGGATCTGGAAGCAGAGAAGTGGGTCAAGATAGAGGGCTGGGGCAATGCGGAAGAAGCCAAGGCCCTGGTTCAGTTGGCGATTGACCGCTTTAACAAATAATGAACTTACCCTGGCGCTATTTCTCAAATTTCTTTCTCTCCAGGGAAGACTGGCAAACCCTGAAATTGCTGGTCCCATTCTTCTCGGAATACCGCTATCGAATTCTACTGGCACTGGGAATATTAATTGTAGTCACTGCAGCAACACTGGTGATTCCGTTTTTATTAAAGGCGATCGTCAACAGCCTCAATGGCCCGGATCAGTTGACAACCCTGCTGATTGCTTTGCCACTCAGTCTCATAGCCGCCTATGCTTTTGTACGTTTTGTGAGTGTTGCACTACGGGAACTGACTCTGGCCGTCTATGGCACCGTGACGGTTCGAGCGATGCGGCGGGTTTCCCTGAAAGTACTAAGGCACCTGCACAATCTTGACCTGGACTATCACCTGTCGAGACGTACCGGTGGTATAACCCGGGATATGGATCGTGGTGTCAGTGCCATCGCTGCCCTGCTCCGAATCCTGACCTTTCAGATTCTCAACATGTTCCTGGGCGTTGGTGGTGTCACTATTGTTCTCTTTACCACTTACCACTGGTCCTACGCCGCCATCATATTGGTAGCAGTCATTTTCTATTCAACCTACACGGTAAAGGTAACGAACTGGCGAACACCCTTTATTCGAGAATCCAACGACGCCAATTCCCGTGCGAATACCCGCGCTGTCGATAGTCTGATCAACTATGAAACCGTCAAGTACTTTGGCAACGAAGAAATTGAAGCCGGGAAATACGACGCCGACCTGACGATATGGGAAAACGCAAGACGCCGAAACCGTTATTCCCTGGCCGGCCTGAACGCCGGGCAGTCCTTTTTCGTCCATGCCGGTATGTTCGGCATGATGCTTCTGGCGGCGCAGCAGGTTATCCAGGGTGAAATAGATATCGGCGACCTGGTTGCGATCAACGCATTTGCCGTGCAGGTGTTTATGCCTTTGAACCAGTTGGGTGGTATTTACCGGGAGCTAAAACGTTGCTTTACCGATGTTGAGCGCATGTTTGACATTCTTAACACCCAACCCGGGATTGAAAACAAACCTGATGCTGTTCCGCTGGAAAATGTTGCCGGACGCATTGAATTCAACAACGCCTCATTTAGTTATGACGGCAAGCGAAATATTCTTAACAATGTAACTTTTACGATTGAGCCAAAACAAACCGTCGCATTGGTGGGTCCCAGTGGTGCGGGGAAATCTACCATTGCCCGGTTGTTATTTCGTTTCTACGACATTGATAGCGGTTCTATTAAAATAGATCAACACAACATAGAAGATCTTGACCTGGCCAGTTTGCGGCAGGCAATTGGGACCGTCCCCCAGGACGCCACCTTATTTAACACCAGTCTTTTCGAAAATATTCAATACGGTGATATAGACGCCTCGTTTGAGCAGGTGATGCAGGCTGTTTCCCTGGCTAACCTCGATGAATTGGTCCAGCGCTTACCCGATGGTCTCGATACGGTGGTGGGTGAACGTGGTTTGAAGCTTTCCGGTGGCGAGAAACAAAGGGTCGCCATCGCCCGTGCAATCCTGAAACGACCTGCATTCCTGATATTTGATGAAGCCACTTCTTCCCTCGACTCGGTTTCTGAGATTGCCATCATGGATGCTATCAACGATGTCTCTGCGGGACATACCACCATCATCATTGCCCATCGACTGTCCACCATTGCCAATGCAGACAGCATCATCGTCATCGACAATGGCCTGGTCGCAGAAACCGGCACTCATATGCAACTTCTTTCCCAAAACGGACTATACCGAAGACTCTGGGATACCCAACAGGAAGAATTACAAGCACAGGATTCTCCAAAGCACGCCATCAGGGAAGTCTGACTATGCAAGAGAAGCAAGAGAAGCAAAAGAACCTGTTATTTATCACGGCTGACCAGTGGCGCGGGGAGTGTCTCTCAACACTCGGGCACAAGGTCCAGACGCCAGTGCTCGATGAACTGGCAAAAACTGGCGTGCTTTTCAAGAACCATTTCGCCAATGCCGTACCCTGTGGTCCGTCCCGGGCCAGTCTTCACACCGGCATGTACCTGCAGAACCACAGATCCAGCACCAACGGAACCCCACTCGATGCCCGCCATACTAATTGGGCGCTGGAGGTCCGCAAGCAGGGATTTGACCCTGTACTATTCGGCTACACGGATACTGCCAATGATCCGCGGCTTTTTGACCCCGACGATGCCATTTTAAAATCCTATGAGGGTCCGCTACCCGGGATTAACCCAATCACCATGATGGGTACCTTTCCCGACGCCTGGGCAGCCTGGTTAAGTGAAAAAGGTTATGCAATCCCCTCCCCCAACTGGCGCCTGTATATGGGTAAAAATGGATTGGAATATGAAGCAGGGGGGGACACAGCTGCACCTCTGGATATACCGAAGGAACACCATGATACCTGGTTTATGGTAGACGAAGTGATGGGATATCTGGATCAACACCCGCGCCATGAGCAGGGGTTCTGTGTTCACCTGTCCCTGCTTCGTCCTCACCCACCCTGGGTTGCGCCTGAACCATACAACAGCATGTATCCGCCGCAAACCGTCAATGACTATGTGCGGCGTGACACAGTCGCCCTCGAGAGCAAGCAGCATCCGTGGCTCGAACACACGCTACAACAACGACAATCCGCCGCGCCTGAAAACCAGAAAAAGCTCGCACGGCTAAAATCGTCCTACTTTGGATTAATGTCAGAAGTCGATGCCAACCTGGGTCGCCTGTTTGACTATTTAAAGGAGAAAGATCTCTGGGACCAGACGATGGTCATATTCACGTCGGATCACGGCGAGCAAATTGGTGATCATCATCTGCTGGGTAAGATGGGCTACTTCGACCAGTCGTACCACATCCCGCTGATCATTCGTGACCCGGGCCAGCAAGCCGATGCCACCCGCGGCAAAATCCTGGGTAAATTTACCGAAAACATAGACATCATGCCAACCCTGCTCGAATGGCTTGGCGTTGATCTGCCAGAGCAATGTGATGGCATGTCGCTGTTATCCACTACCCGGACGGGCGAGTTCCCTCGAAACTGGCGTACAGAGGCGCACTGGGAGTTTGATTTCAGAAGCATCGACAAGGGTGAGGACCTGGAGCAATCGCTGGGGCTGACACACCATCAATGCTCACTCAACGTTATCCGCAGTACCGATTACAAATATGTCCACTTTACGCATCTGCCACCCTTGTTTTTCGATCTGCGAAACGATCCCCGGGAGTTCGTCAACCAGGCCAACAACCCCGAGTATCAATCACGAGTACTGACTTACGCCCAGAAAATGCTCTCCTGGCGTATGAATCACGACGAACAAACGCTGACCCATCTAACACTGACAGATGATGGAGTAGTATCCAGACCCGTGGCAAGATATTAAAAAATGTGTGCTTCTACCCACTCAACACATCTGGCATTGAACAACGCGGCCGCCTCATATTGCATCCAGTGCCCTGTACCCGGCACGACTTCAAATTGAACGTCGGGTCTGATTTCACGCACCTTTTCTTCCCGAGTTGATATATTCGGATACGCTGCCGCGTCAAACTCACCATACAGTACCAACAAGGGCGCAATGGCTCGCTGCAGTCCGTCTAGAACGAATGTGCCGGTGCCAAATCGCGGGCTCCTGAATCTTGCCCGGTTGGTATTTTCGGTTTGCAGGTAAACTGCAAAGTCATCAATTTTCTTTCGGTCATAAATCATCAGTCGCGCCAGATTCTCCTTGTTGGCGTTGTGAATTTCTTCTGCTGACATCCCGGCGGATCGGGGAATCAGCGGTTTCATTAATATTCGCCGGGGCATATCCCCCATGGAAGCCGGACCAATCAGTATCTGTGACTTGACCTGATCCTGATGCATCGCCGCCAACAGCGACGCAACCACACACCCCCAGGAAAACGCCACAAGATGATAACGCCTGTCGCCAATAATCTGTTCGATGCCTTTGGCGACCCAATCGACCGCATCCTGGGGCTGGTATCCTTCCGCCAGGCTGGCCGCATCACCCAGCCCGGGGAGATCTGGCACGATGACTTCGTAGTAGGCGGACAAGGCCTCGATGTTTCGAACCCAATGGGTCCAGGAACCCGAACCACCGTGGAACAGCACCAGTACTTCACCGGTAATCCCCTCGTCGCCATAGGGGCGCCAGATACGAAACGGCATACTACCCTCGTTACAAGGTGTTTCGATAAGCTCGCTTTTCTGTGAAATTGTTTCAAGGTTTTGTTTGAACTGCGCTATCAATTCACGGCTCCATCAATGTTGTTTTTACCAACTGTATTTCAAACCAGGTTCCAATCGATAGCTGTGTTTTCACGTCAATGAAGAACCCTGGGGATTCACTGGGAGGCATTTGTTAAATACTTATCGCTTCTCAACAGATGAAATTAATCGGTCATCTGCCTCTGACGCGCATTAAACCTTTGTATGGTCTGCACCAGAATTAGCAGACAAACAAACCCTGTAATCGGTGCGAGACCAGCGAGTGTATTATAGCCGCCGGTTTCCACCAGTATACCGCCTACGGCAGCACCGGGTGCTGCACCAAGCCACCAGACGGCATCCGTCGCAACAACCCAGCGTCCCCGATCATCCATTTCAGCCAGAACGCCTAGCATATAGGGGACCAGGAAGTAATAAGCAATATTCCAGCCCAGGTAGCTCGCTGCGAACAAAATTGGAATGGAGCCAAGTGCAAGTGTAGACGCAAAGAGGGCATTGAGAATGATGCCGATGATTATAGGGCGCAAATTGCCGTAACGATTCCCCATCCAGGCAGCCAGGACTCCGCCTGACAGCCCAAGAAAGGCTGACACTCCCAGTATCTCGCCTATACCGTATTCTTCCAATCCTGTACGCAATCCAAATTGCTCGAGAAACACCTGGGTTGCGCCCTGGCCAATTTCGTAGATGAACAGCGCTAGCATCGCTAGCAGCGCAAAGCGCGCGTTGGGGGCGCCTCGTACTCCGAGGCGCTCTGTCAGGCGTTCAAATAAGGACAAATCTTGCGTTAACGCCGTGCTTTCCTGCACAGCTTCATGAGGGCGCGGTGGGTTTAACCATACGATCATCGGCAGGAACAACACAACAGCAGCGGCCATACCGTAGTAACCCCCTGCAGACCCATAAGGCACTGTCAGGTAGGGCACTACCATGACCTGTACTGCGGCGATCAAACCCCAACTTATACCGACGATGGCGAAGATGCGCTGAGGGTTCAGGGAAGATGCTGCTGAGGCTGTACCGGCAGCGCCAATCATGCCACCGGCAAATCCTGCCAGCAGCCGAGTCACTCTGAGCACTTCAAAGTTATCGGTGTACGCTGAAATTAGATTGACAGTGATCAGTATCAACCCGCCCACTGCAGCAGCCTTCACGCGGGAAACTCGCGAAAGTGGTCCAGCAACAAATAGCGCAGCCAGCGCATAGACAGTCAGTTCCTGGGTAAACATGACGCCCACGTCGATCTCACCGAGATCATAATGCGACATAAGCGGGCCCAGCATCTGGGCCTGCGCGTAGTAACTCATCTGTGCCAGGAACCAGCACGCGGTACAGGAAATCAGGGTTTGAATATAGGATCTGGACGCAGAAGCATCCGAGATGCGAGAAAGGCTGCTCATTTTTGTTTCAATTTTTTTGTGCGGGAGACGAGCGTAGCATAGAGAGAGCATAAATTATTGGGAACAGAGTCATTAGTGTAGAACGTAAAAAAATTTATTCGTCCATGGTCACAGGATGGCGGTGTGAAGCAAATTGTGACAGATAAATTGCGAAGCCAGTGGTGGCGAACATCGCGAATTGATTCACGACGATTCCCAATAGGCTAACAATAAAGCTGAGCGCGATAAACGATGAGTGACAGCAATCATTCACTCGATATGGGCAGTGATTTATTGGTTCGCGCCACACTGGGATCGGCTTCGTGATCTGTGCCTATTGTATATTTTTGATCGATTCATGCGCCGAATTGTTGCAGAACGATGTTTAACTTGTCTGTACGCAAGGGCGTCCTATGAATCCCCTATTGAGAATAGGCAAATTCCGCTTTAACCTGATCACCTTCATCGTCTTCTCTCTTCCGGCATCTTTCGTAATACTGGCGACGATACCTTTTGAGATTTTGCACCTCCGATGGGAGACGATCGGATGGTTAGCTAACGATTGGCGCGAGAAAGACGAGAATCCACTGTTGGCTTTTGTCTTGCTCTTGCCATGGCTTTTAGCTGCCATTCTCTTCATGATAGCAGGCGGCCTCGCGATACAGCCCTCTGCAGATGAGCTAAGGGCAGCGCTTGATCAATATGAAGAAATAGACGGTAAGGTGAATGCAAAGCAGCGAAAGCGAATTCTCGATCGAGGAGAACACCAGCGATCACCCCAGGCGTCTGTAAGCCATCAGATCAGCGTCCAATCAGACATTAGTCATCCAGCGCGCTTCAAGATCTGATCCCAAAGATTCCCGATGCGGTTACTTTTGCAATCTTGGGAAAATCCGTTTAACAGTTCCTTGTATCTTTCTTTTCACCGCATTCCAACAAAAGTCTGCCTGCCGCGTGCTGCTCACCGAGGATATGCAGCACAGACAAAAACTTGGCGACCTGAAAATAGTCAATCCGTATCTAGCCTGAATTCGTGACTCTCACTCGACTCCCCAATCCCCAACCGTCTCACCACAGGTACGATCAACCCAATAACCGAAAGCCCGATCAGAATACCGCCTGCAATCAAAAACACACCCTCCAGAGACCAGCGAATCAAGGCACCCGCGACCGCTGCGGTCAGCGGTGTTAACCCTGTGTTGAACAACATAATCACCGACATCACCCGCCCTAACAGATCGGTGGGTATACGGGCCTGCAGCCAGGAAATAAGAATAATGATCATGTAGCCGTCGGTAATACCCCCCAGGCCAGAGAAGAACATCGCTACTTCGAGATGGGGCGTCAAGGCATAGCCGATGAATCCAACACCCAATACCGCGAAATCAAACAGCAGCAGCAATCCCAGATACTTTTCCGGCAGTTTCGGTAGAGATCCCGCAATGACTAGGCCGATCAATGCTCCCACCCCAAAAGCAGAGGTGATCATGCCATACGCCAGGGCGCCCTCCTCGAATCGAATATCACATAACATGGGTATTCCGACGAGATAGGGACCACGAAAAAATAACGAGAAAACGGCAAACAGAATCGCGATGACACGTAATGGCATGTCTCCCCAGGTTGCAACGAACCCTTCGGCTATCGAGGTCAACATACCGCCGATACTCAAGTTCTGCCCACCAGCTTCGACCGGGGCCATGCGAATCATCATCATCGCAGCCAGTGAAACTACAAACCCAAGACCATCTATAAAGAAAACCACCGAGATGCCGAGCAGATCTGTGGTCCCCTCCGTATTCCCGTCGGCAAACAGCGCTATGATGGTGCCTGCCATCAACGGACCGAGCATCTGGCTCATCTGTGCCAAACCTTGCTGGAGCGAATTACCAGCAGTCAGTAATTCTGTGGGCAGCACTTTTGGCATAATCGCCATCGAGGCTGGCCAATAAAACGCATCGGCCACGCCAAAGATAAATGCCACCACGAACACCATCCACATTTCTATGGATCCACTGTAAACCAGGTATGCCAGCCCTAACATTAAGACCAGTCGAAACCAGTTAGTCCATATCATCACAGTCAGTGCCGAGAACCGGTCTGTCAGGGCACCACCAAAAACCATAAAGACCGCTCTTGGTATACCGGCTACCGCCAGTACAGCTCCCATTGCCAGTGAATCACCTGTCAGGCGTAACACCAGCCAGGGAAAAGCAATCAGGGTCAATTGTCCCCCGACGTAGGACAAAATAGATCCAAACCACAGGAATCGGAAATTTCGATTCCCAAGGGGTACGAAGAGTTTGAATCTTGTGCTTTGCTGCAGAGACTGGATGTCAGACATCTAAAATCGCCAATGGGCCTGGATCACTAGCAGGCTGCGGAAAGAAGCCCCTGTTAGGACAATTCTTCTTCAGCGTTGCCTAGTGAGTTTTTGTGAACAGTAAGAACTTCTTCGCGGTAAAATTGAAGGCTAACACAATGGCAGTCGCGGCGACCTTGGCAATCAACAGGTCAACCTTGACAGTCTCCACCACGAGCCACATCACCACCTGATTGATCAGGTATCCCGTCAAAACAATAGCCACAAACAACGGAAATTCGGTCGAAATGCTGAACTCGTATTTTCTGTCGGCAAAAACCCACTTGATATTCAGATAGTAGGTGATAAAAAGTCCTACCACGATACCCACCGTATTCGATGCAAGATAATGCACACCCAGGTATTCGGTCAGGCTATAAAGTATTGACGCATCAACAATAAATGCGAATCCCCCGCATACGACATATTTCGCCATCTCTGCCGGGATAAAATACCTGAACAGGCCTTGTACTCTTTCTCTCAACATGAGTTCTCTAATCATCCTGCCGCAAACTTAAAAACATGAGTCCAATCATAGCAACCTCCCTTTACCAGCAGACAGGAGGCAAGCCCTGATCGGTCTATTTTGCCGGACAGAATACCGGTTATATTTCCCGGTCACTCGTATCAGGCCTTGGAATACCCCTTAACGACAAGGTATTTTCAATTCCCGGGATACGATCTTCAGAATGATGATTGACATAGATTACCGTGGTCTCACTGGCAACACATATTTTTTCAATCAACGCCAGCACCAATTGTCGGTTCACATCATCCAAGCCCAGACAAGGCTCATCCAGAATCAGCATATGGGGATGTTTCACCATGGCGCGGGCAATCAACAGCAGTCGTTGATCCCCATAGGACAATTGGTTAAACGGCTGGTCAGCCCGTTCGTTCATCCCCAGCAACCTGAGCCAGTCATCGGCGATGAGTTTTTGGCCGTCTGTCGCGGACTGGTACAAACCAATGCTGTCATAAAATCCCGAGATGATGACATTGCGAAGGCTGATGCTGACACGGTACTCCCACTGTAACGCGGTAGAAACATATCCAATATGCTGTTTGATCTCCCAGATACTTTCCCCGTGCCCGCGCTGATATCCAAACACAAAGATATCGTTGACATAACATTGGGGGTGATCCCCGGTCACCAGGTTTAACAAACAGGTCTTACCTGAACCATTGGGACCTGTTATCTGCCAGTGTTGTCCCGCGTTGACCTGCCAGTCGAGATGGTCAAAAACAACATTGTCACCGTAGGCAACGCGCAGGTCTCGCATGCGAACAAGGGGCTGACCCGGATCAAGCACCGGCAATGATTCCCCCGGATCAGCCTTCGGAATGCTGAGATCTGTCGTCTTTAGATGCAGTAGTTGCTGAAGATCGCGATACGCTTCCTCATTGTTCCTGTCAACCACGTGATCAAGCCTGCCTGAATCCATGTACGCGAGATGACTCACATAGTCGGGGATTTCGCTCAGTCGGTTCATGACAAAGACGATAGGTGTTCTTTCCACCAGCTTGATAAGAATATTCTTCAGGGCCAGTACCGAGTCGGCATCCAGACCATCGAAGGGTTCATCAAGTACCAGCAGATCAGGTTGGCTTACCAGGGCACGAATTAACATCACCTTTCGGGTTTCACCGGTGGATAATGATCGAAAGCCGTGACTCAACAACGATTGCAATTGAAATATTTCGATTAGCTGACCGAGCCTGGTTTCATCGAGACAATCGTCCGGCAACACCTCATGGAGCAATTCATCGACCGATGTGCCTTCAAAAACCTCATCCGTAATATCACTGTCATCACGTTGTCTCTCACGCTCGATAAGCTTGCGTTGGGTTTCGAATGATACCAGTCGAACATTATCGGGAGTCACAACAATCTTGCCGGACTTGACCTCGCCTTCACCTGCCAGCAACGCAGCCAACGCCGACTTTCCCGACCCGTTGCCACCAACAATCGCCCAATGCTGGCTCGCGTCAATTTGCCAATCTATCTGCCGAAGAGAAAAAGACTCGGAGAACTGGACTGAACAGTGCCTGATTGAAACCAGTTTTGATGCGAGGTTTGACGTGAGCTTTGACGTGAGACTAGACAATCTTTTTCATGGCACCCATATAACCGCGCAGGGTCTGGCCAATATGTTCAACGCTATGATCGCGAATGGACGCATTGACATCGATCAGTCGCTGATTATCAACCCCAAGATCATTCAAACCCATGCCACGGCCAATCACATCTGTGCCAATTTTCTTCATGAAGTCAGACAACAAGGGCACACACGCATGATTGTAAAGGTAACAACCGTACTCAGCCGTGTCCGATATGGTGTTGTTCATATCCCACAGCTTCTTCCTGGCAATCGTGTTGGCGATTAATGGTGTCTCGTGCAACGATTCGTAATAGGCAGACTCTTCTTTGATACCCGCTGACACCATTGTTTCATAGGCCAGTTCCACGCCTGCTTTCACCATAGCCACCATGAGAATCCCATGATCAAAAAATTCCTGTTCAGAAATATCCTGGTCCGTATTGGGCGTGGTCTCAAACGGTGTTTCACCGGTTTCCTGACGCCAGTTTAATAGCTTTTCATCATCCTGAGCCCAGTCCGCCATCATCCCTGACGAAAATGCCCCACTCATAATGTCATCCATATGCTTCAGATACAGCGGGCGCATTATCTCTTTCATTTCTTCACACAGATCAAATGCTTTTATTTTCGCCGGATTGGATAACCGATCCATCATGTTTGTCACGCCGCCGTATTTGAGCGCTTCAGTGACGGTTTCCCAACCGTATTGAACGAGCCTCGAGGCATAACCTGGATCAACCCCCTCTTCAATCATCTTGTCAAAACACACTAAAGAACCAGTTTGCAGCATACCGCAGAGAATCGTTTGCTCACCCATCAGGTCTGACTTTACCTCGGCGATGAAAGACGACATCAGCACACCCGCCTTGTGTCCGCCGGTGCCTGCTGCATACGCCTTTGCCAACCCCAGACCTTCACCACGAGGATCATTATCGGAATGAACAGCAATCAGGGTCGGCACACCAAAGCCACGTTTGTATTCTTCGCGGACCTCTGTTCCGGGGCACTTTGGCGCCACCATGATGACGGTAATATCCTCACGGATCTGCTTACCTTCCTCAACAATATTGAACCCGTGAGAGTACGACAGGCAGGAGTTTTGTTTCATCAAAGGCATGACAGCAGAAACGACTGAGCTATGCTGCTTGTCCGGTGTCAGGTTCAATACCAGGTCAGCATCGGGAATCAATTCTTCATAAGTACCGACTGTGAATCCGTTGTCCGTGGCGTTCTTCCAGCTCTGGCGCTTTTCCTTGATAGCTGCATCGCGCAGGGCGTAGGAAACATCCAATCCACTGTCACGTAAATTCAATCCCTGGTTGAGGCCCTGGGAACCACAACCAATGATCACCAGTTTCTTGCCTCGCAGAACATTGACGCCATCATCGAATTCAGAAGGGCGCATGAACTCACATTTTCCCAGCTGGGCCAGCTGGTCGCGAAGGGACAGGGTATTGAAATAGTTGGCCATAGGAGCTCCTGGTTTTGTCGGGGCGCTACTTTAGACCAAATCGGCACCGGGGTAAATTACCAAAGGCTTGGCAACCGGCTCCAATCCCCCTATTCTGCCTTTTTCTTTTTTCCCGGAGTTCACTTGCCACACCCCCTGTCCGTCGGCACCATCGCCTCCCCCACCATGTTGTCCGGGGATTACGAAACCCGCAAATCCCTGGTTGAAATGGTGGCCCAGAGCGGCATTGACCATGTTTTTATTGCTGACCATGTCAGCTTTCATACGGGTATGGGTATGGATGGCATGTTAAACGCCGCGACTGTTGCTGCCATGCACCCAACCCTGAAAGTCTGCATGGGCGTCTACCTGTTGGCATTGAGGCACCCGGTCCCTGTCGCCAGGCAATTAGCCACCTTATCCCAATCCGCGCCCGGTAGAATAATCCTCGGCGTCGGTATTGGCGGCGAAGACCGGCATGAAATGGAAATCTGCGGTGTAGACCCTGCGACACGGGGCCGTCAGACCAATGACTGCCTGGAAGTAATTCGCGGTCTGATGACCGGTAAGCCCATGAGTTTCAAAGGCGAATTTTTCGAGTTTGACAACGCGCTGATCAAGCCTGCAGTCAGTCCCCCTATACCCATCGTTGTCGGTGGCAGAGCTGACGCTGCCATCAGGCGGGCCGGTTTATATAGTGAAGGCTGGCTGGGCATATGGTGTTCGCCGAGGCGGTTTATCGAGGCCACTTCCCAGATTGAGACACACGCCCGAAACGCGGGCCGCTCCGATGTTAACTGGAACCATGGTTTACAGATCTGGGCCGGTATAGACAATGACACTTCCAGGGCGCGTGAGATCCTCGGCAGAGAAATGCAGAACTTCTACCAGGTTCCCTTCAAGGCATTTGAGAAGTACACCCCCTGCGGCTCTCCGCAGAAAATCGCTGATTCTCTCAAACCCTTTCGCGACGCCGGTTGCCGCTTGTTCAATATCAAACCCTGCGCGGTAACAGATGAGGCTTGCATCGAAGGGGTTGCGAAAATAAGAGAACTGTTGACCGAATACTAGTCACGCCCCGGTTTTGGACTTACAATCAAGGCATAAAAATCATCACCTTGCAGGCAAACCTATGAATAACAAGCTTAGCAGCACCCGACGTCGTTTTATGCAGTATGTGACCATGGCAGGCGTTGGTAGCCAGGCACTGTTAAAAACCGGTGATGCCAAAGCGGCACTATTTGAAGCCAAGGAGTCAGCAGGTCTGGGTGGTCCCTGGCCGGAGATGACCTACCGAAAACTCGGCAAAACCAATTTTATGGGCAGCCGCCTGGTTTTTGGCTGTGGTGCAGCCCTGTCTGACCAACCCAGAGACGAGTTGTTGAACGCTGCGCTTGACCATGGCGTTAATGTCTTTGATGTGGGTTACAGCGCCTACTATCGTGATGCCGAAAAGAATCTCGCCCCTTTCGTCAAGCGTAACCGCGACAAGATCTTTCTGATTTCGAAAGCACCCATCCCAATCGAACTCAAATACAATGAAATGCTGGATGTTTCAACCGCAAAGACTGCCGCCAGAGGCTGGTTAAAACTCATGGACGAGAGCCTCAAAGGCCTGGGCGTTGAGCATGTTGATGCCTACTATCAGATGGCAGGTAACAATGTCAGCGTTATATCCAACGAAGAACTCCACCGCGCATTTGAATCAGCAAAAGCCGCCGGTAAGGTAGATCACCTGGGTGTCAGCACTCACCAGAACGCAGAGAACGTGCTGAAAACCATGATCGACACAGGATGGTTCAGCCTGGTACAAATAGCAGTGACACCTGGTGGCTGGTACGACTGGAATGACCGGACAATATTGAAAGGTTCACCGCCAATGAAAGATATCCAGCCGTTGTTTGAAAAAGCGAAAGCCTCGGGCATTGGAATGATCGGCATGAAAGCAGGCAGGTTCCTCGCCGGACGCCGGTTCCTGCGCTGGGGTAATCCAGACGCCTTTGATAAGTATTATGACGAAACAATAGCCAAGGCTAAATTCTCACACTTCCAAAAAAGTTACGCCTTTGTGCTTGCCCATGGCCTGGATGCTGTTAACGCTGATATGCAAAGTATGGCTCACCTCAAAGAAAATTACGTCGCGACAGCCACATCACACGACTATTTTAATGTCGCATGAGATCTTGTATGGAAGGCTGGGAACGCTACTAGGATAAAGCGTTGTTAGAACTGCTCCAGTCCAACAATATGTCTGCGTTGGTAAACACTTTTTGCCAACGCAATGGTAACCAGGTAACCGATCCTTTTGAAGCCACTACCGTCGTCGTACAAAGTTTCGGCATCGGGCAATGGTTAAAACACCAGCTCGCTGAACGAACAGGCATTGCTGCCAATATTAATTGCCTCCTGCCCGCGGACTTAATCTGGCAGCTCTATCAGATGTTCCTGCCTCAACCCCAACTACCCCGTGAGTCCCCTTTTTCACGGCATCTTTTGACCTGGCGATTGATGCAGCTTTTACCGAACTGCCAGACAACAGAGTTCGAACCTGTCCAACATTATTTAAATGGCACTGGAGACAGCCAGTTACGCCTGTACCAGCTCAGCGAAGCCATTGCAGGCTTGTATGATCAGTACCTGATTTATCGCCCGGACTGGATAAATCAATGGCAATCCGCAACGCCTGAAAAAGCCTCTGGAAAGGTCCCTGAAGAAGAAAGTCGGGCAGAATGGCAATGGTCGCTGTGGCGGCAAATCCTTGAACTACCAGGCATGGACAAACAACAGCATCGAGCCAGCCTGCACAATACATTTATCAACAGGATTCAGAGGTTGACCAACGAAGTACCGATTAGGCTCCCGACAGATCTGCCAAACACGATCAGCGTCTTCGGCCTGTCGTCACTACCCGTTATGCACATGCAGACATTGCAGGCGATCGCACAACTAACCAATGTAGATATTTATTTCCTGAATCCCTGTGAACACTACTGGGGAGATATTGTCTCTGAAAAGGATGTTGCGAAACGATCCATCCGACAAATCATTAATGCCAGCGGTCCCTTATCCGAAGACGACTATCTGGAAGTCGGCAACCCGCTACTCGCCTCGTTCGGAAAACAGGGCCGGGAGTTTCTGGAACTGCTGCTGGAAACACCCGGCATGGCAGTACAGGAACGATTCGAACCAGCCACAAGTCTGAACGTATTGTCGGATATCAAGAACGATATTCTGAACCTTGAGTTTGGTGGCGCCCCTTACAATGTAGCCTCCGATGAAACCAGTTCGCCGGGACAAAGGGCCAGGCCTGGCGATGACTCCAGCGTCCAACTGCATTGCTGCCACAGTCGAATGCGCGAAATCGAGGTGTTATACGACCAGATCCTCGGGATGATAGATAACAACAATGCAACCAACAAGAACGCAATCAGGCCAGTCGACATTATTGTCATGGCACCTGACATCGCCCGCTATGCGCCTTTTATCCAGGCCGTATTCCAGGGCAAATTGTACTTCAGCATCACCGACAGACCTGTGAATCAGGAGTCTGCGGTACTGGTCGCCTTTGAGAAGATGCTGAATCTACCGGACTCCCGCCTTAGCAGTACAGAAGTCATGGATTTGTTGGAAGTCCCGGCTATTCGGCAGAGGTTTAATCTCGATGAGGCCGACCTGGCAACTCTGATCTACTGGGTGCGGGAAACCGGCATTCGCTGGGAAGCCGACGGACAGTCCAAACACGATAAATGGAACGTCCCGGCGTCTGACCACAACACCTGGCAGTTCGGTCTGAAGCGTTTGCTGATGGGTTTTGCCATGCAACCTGACAAATCAGGGTTGTTTTACCAATCCATATCTCCTTTCGATGTAAACCCGGGTGACAGCCAATTGATTGGCACCTTTTGCCACTTTGTTGACCAGCTCACAAGTTATCGTCAGAGGCTGTCACAGGCGCAAACAGCAAGGAGCTGGTACGCGACCCTCAATGACATGATCGATGATTTCTTCGTCGCCAAAGATGATGATGAGTTCGCCTTGAATAGTGTTCGCGATGCATTGACGAACCTGACAGACCAGACAGATTCTTGCCACTTTGACGATGAAGTCTCTCACCCGTTGCTACGCCACTGGCTGACTGAACAATTGTCGAATCAGCGCCATGCCCGCGGGTTTATTTCCGGCGGCGTCACATTCGCCACCCTGGTACCCATGCGCAGTATTCCCTTTCAAGTCGTTTGCCTGATTGGCATGAATGACCGGGAATTCCCCAGGGAAGACAGACCACCAGGATTTGACCTGATGGCCTCAGACTATCGAAAGGGTGACCGGTCAAAACGAAACGATGACCGATACCTGTTCCTGGAAGCGCTCTTGTCTGCGGGTGAACACTTTTACATCAGCTATGAAGGTCGCAGCCTGAAAGACAACAAAATCAAACCACCATCGGTACTCGTCTCGGAGTTCAACGATTACCTGTTGAGGGTATATGGCGAGACATTCGTCGTCGAGCATCCGCTGCAGCCTTTTAACGAAAAATACTTCGATAACAATTATCCAAAGTTAAAGAGCTACTCCAATGCCTGGTACCAGGCGCTGACTACCAGGCCCCGGGATGTGCATTTTCAAAATACCGAACTGGGTGGCGACGGTGGAGACTTTGAACTAACGAATCTGCGCCAGCTTACCCAGTTCTTCCGCAACCCTGCTGAATACTACTTCCGTTGTCTGGGCGTTTACTTTGGCCAGGTTGATTTCGAACTCGCAGACACCGAGTCTTTTCAGCTGGACAGCCTGGAGCGTTACAACCTGGCTGAATCCGCTCTGGAGGCAATGGTGAACCAACAACCCCTGGATGCCTGGGAAGCACAGGTACTGGCCGGTGGCCATGTTATGGAAGGTGTGGTGGGTCAGCAGCATCTGCAAAAAGAAATGACAAAGGCCGCCTCGGTGTACGAAAAACTGACCGAAGGCCTGATCGTCACGCCAGAGAGCGTGAGTGGAACCCTGGTAACCGATGGCCTTAACCTCGAAGGTGAGGTGCGCTGTTTCAGTGGTCAACAAATCAACTACCGTACCGGCACACTACGCAAGCGCCAGTTACTACACGTCTGGCTGCAGCACCTGTTTTTAAATGCCACCGGTTACGAGGGCGAATCCTATCTAATTTCAACTAAAAAGGACAAGGCAATCCGGTCCTATCTGAAACCTATCAACCAAAACGAAGCCATACAAATGATCACCAGCCTTGTTGATCTTTATCAGCAGGGAATCAAAACACCTTTACCATTTTTGCCGGAAACCAGTTTTTCGTTCCTGACGGCGTTGGACAAGAACAATCAGGATCTCCCTTCTGCCAGGGAGAAAGCATTACAAGATTACACTAGCGAGCAGCCAGGGATGGAGGGACAGAACTATAACTACAATCGATTATTCAGTTTCCCCGCTGACTTTAGCGAGCAGTTCGCGACTGTAGCCCATACCATTTATGACCCTCTTCTAAACCACTGGGAGGAGGACAAGTGAGACCACTGGTTAGCGAAACTTTCCCCCTCCACGGTCGACGCCTGATAGAGGCCAGTGCCGGTACGGGAAAAACCTATACCATTACCAATCTGTATTTGCGTCTGCTGCTCGGTAGAGAGGATCCCAGCGGAGAACAAACTCCTCCTGAACGACCGCTCAATACCGCAGAGATACTGGTACTCACGTTTACGATTGCAGCGACCGATGAACTCCGACAGAGAATAAGGGATCGGGTTGCCATTGCCCGGAATATTTTTTCCGGTGCAGATTCGAAGGATGATTTCGTCCGGCAACTCTTCGATACCAGCGGCGATATCACCAGAGAAAGAAAACTCTTGAGCGCTGCCTTACAAACCATGGACGAGGCCTCAATCCATACCATCAGAGCAGTCTTTTGAAACCGGTACACTGTTCAATCAGACCCTGGATGCAGACCGTGACCTGTTGTTACAACAGGCAACGGAAGATTGCTATCGCGCCCATATCCTGCCGCTAAAAAGTTTGGAGCGTGAGATAGCACAGACACTATGGCCCAATCCGGATGTGCTGCTGCAGAAAATCAAACCCTTTTTGTTTCGCCACAACCTGAAGATGCAACCGGTAGAAAGAGATGTTGACGAAGAACGCCAGGTCCTGGATGACGATATCAATACCTGCAAAAAATTCTGGCTGGATGAGAATATCAGCGAGCTTATTCGCAACAGCAGGTTCCACGGAGGCCGTAAGACCGTATTGCACCTGAACAGAATCGAAGATCACTGCCGCAGCGGATCCCTCGACATCAAAATCTGGGAGCCCTGGACGAAAGCATTGCTCAAGTCAGCAACCACATCGAAGACAGTCAAACCTGCGCACCACATTTTCGACCTGATCGAATCAATATGGCAACGGCAACACATTCACAGCCAGATCGAAGTCAATCTGTGGCACCAGGTGATGGCGCATATTCGAGAAAACTTAAAACGTTATAAAGACCAGTTCGGTCAGTTAACCCTGGACGACCTGCTCACCCGTGTTCATGACGCGCTTTACGCCCATCAGGCAGAAAATCGTGACGAGACTTCCGGAGGTGCTCCTGCACATAACCTCGCCAGGCGACTGCGCAACCGCTACCCCGTCGCGATGATCGATGAATTCCAGGATACTGACGACATCCAGTACGAAATCTTCGGCAGGATCTATCCCGATCAACAGGATCACAACCTGTTCTTTATCGGTGACCCTAAACAGGCTATCTACCAGTTCCGTGGCGCCGATATTTATACTTACATCAATGCCAAGCGACATATTGGTGATGATGTCTTCTCACTCAGCACCAACTGGCGCTCAACGGAACCGTTAGTGGCGGCGGTCAACCATCTATTTCATAAGCAGGACATATTCGGCGATGACCAGGACATTCCTTTTGAACCTGCGCTACCCAATCCGATTGCCCGCGCAACCCCGGAGAAATTTGTAGTCAACGGCACCGCACGGGCACCGATAACGATTGGCACCATTGACGGAGCACTTCGCGTCGACCAGGTTCGTCGCCTGGCGATGAACCACGCCGCTGAAGAAACCGCCTGCCTGCTCAACGACGCGGCAGAAGGCAGGGCACAAATCGCAGGCAACAACGTTACCGCCGGGCAAATTGCCTTTCTGGTCAGGGGCTGGCAGGATGCACGCGCTGCACGGCAAGCCCTGAGCAGCAGGAATATCCGCAGCGTCTATGTCACTCTCGAAAGCGTCCTGCTGTCGGATACGGCGGATGATCTGAAACTCATCCTGCAGGCGGTACTCGAACCTTCAAATGAACGAACGCTGAAAGCCGCGTTGGCCACAAACCTGATGCAAGCATCAGTATCCGAAATCGACGCATTGAGTCACGATGTGCTGGCCCAGCAAAGCGTCATCCATGAATTCCATGAATATCATCAACTCTGGGAAACCATGGCCGTTGCGCCGATGATTGAACGCCTTATCATCAAACGACAAATCGCCGAAAAATGGTTTCACCAGCAGGACGGCGAGCGTCAAATCACCAACCTTCGGCATCTGGCCGAAATATTACAACAACGTTCAACTGTCGCACCGGGCATGTTCCGCCTGATCAAATGGTTCAGCCGCGAAAAACAGGCCGCAGAAACCGTCGCAGTGGAAGAACGTCAGTTACGTCTGGAAAGTGACAGGAATCTTGTACAGATTGTCACCATGCACGCATCCAAAGGACTGGAATACGATATTGTCATGATTCCAATGGCCGGATTCGTGGCAATGAAGCCCGGCAAGGCAAACCCCGTTTTGCTACACCAGGCAGTGTCTGGGGAACAAGGTTATCAATCATTCGAAACGATTTTGGACCTGTCCCGGGACCCGCTTTTGCGCGTGGCAGCGTATGAAGAGAACCTTGCAGAAGATATGCGACTGCTCTACGTAGCAGTTACCCGGGCCAGGTACCATTGCTATCTGGGGCTGCCTTTGGCAAGAAATACGGCAAAAACGGCGCTAGGCAAGGCGCTCGCAATACCTGATAAAAAGGAGCAGGACGAAATGGTTGATCACCTGGCATCTCTGCCCAGGGAACTGTTTCAAGTAACGAGTATCGAAACAGTCAGTCACACGTTGCAGACCGATCATCACTCCATCTCCCATCTGGTAGCACCACCCACAGTACCGCGCATTACTGATCACTGGCGGGTGCACAGCTACACTGGCTTAAGTCGCTTGATCCAGAATACTGAACAGGAACAAACCCTGCCAATCACTGAACCCGGGTTTTCTGACGACGATGCGGGTGCTTTGGATACATTACCTTTTAGAACAGCTGATGCAAGAACTGTTGCCATTTCGAGATTCACATTCCCCCGTGGTCCCAGAATCGGCGTCGCGCTGCACGATATGCTTGAAAGTCTGGATTTCAACGCCCAGCAGCAGGAAACAGAAATTGCCGCGCAACGATTATTGGATCGGGTCCCCATAGTGGACAAAGAGAAATGGCTGACCACCACCGGTCACTGGATCAAGGATATCCTCGGTACAGCCATGAACCAGAATCACCCTTTCGCACTGCAGCAGATACCTCGGAATAAAAGGCTGAATGAACTGGAGTTCCACTTTCCCGCCACAGTAACGAACCGGTTTATTGAAACCTTGCAAACGGCCGGATACCTGGATTCAGCGGCGACACTCTCAATCAACAATCTAAACGGCATGATGACCGGGTTTATCGATCTTGTTGTAGAACATGAAAACAGATACTACCTGATCGATTACAAATCCAACGACCTGGGACCGGCGCAGGATGACTATTCAACCGCCTGTCTCTCAGACGCAATCCGGCATCATCAATACGATTTGCAGTATCTAATCTATTGTGTCGCCCTCAACCGTTATCTGGGCCAACGCCTGGCAGACTATCAATATGATCGCGACTTCGGCGGTGTGTGCTACCTGTTTCTGCGAGGTATGACAGGGCGTGCCGGTGATGGCATTTTCTTCGATAAACCGGACCAGCATCTGCTCGAACAGCTCGATCAACTCATGAGCACGCAATCGTGAGCAGTCAGACCGCAATTGACTGGAGAAAGCAATCCGGCGAGCTTGCTGACATTGACATTTACTTCGCAGAATTTATGGCGGATATCGCAAACACAACCGACCATCAATTAATCAATGCCTTCGCAGAACTTAGTCACGCCCAACTGAACCAGCATGCCTGTCTGGACATTTCCGGCAGGATTGAACTGGTGCAGAAACTGAAAGACCTGGATTGCGTCACCGAGGTAGATCCACAAGACAACAATGTTGCGCATACGCCTCTCGTGCTCACCTGCCAGCATCAGCAGTACAAACTCTATCTCCAGCGTTACCATCAATATGAATCCAACATCGCCAGACATTTAATTACTCGAAACAAAACCGTCGATAGTGGCACTGGCTATGTCGATATTCTGGATTTGCTGTTTCCTGATTCTTCCGATACCGAGGTGGATTTTCAAAAAGTTGCGGCATTCCAGTGTGTCACGAGACAGCTCACGATCATTACCGGTGGACCCGGGACCGGAAAGAGCAGCACCGTCGTGAAAATCCTGGCGGCGATGATAGATCAGCAACCTGATCTTAAGGTGAAACTCGCAGCACCTACAGGCAAAGCCGCTGCAAGGCTGGGTGAGTCCATAAAGAGTGCACTTTCATCGTTACCTGGCGAGTTGGGTGACAAGGTGCGGTCAGATGTCAGTACAATTCATCGCCTGCTCGGCATGCGTGGTGACGGTCACTCATTCCGCCACGACCAGCAAAATCCAATCTCAGTGGATCTGTTGGTCCTGGACGAAGTTTCCATGATCGACCTCGCCATGTTCGACAGGACCCTGGATGCGCTTCCCGCCACAACAAGGCTGATCTTGCTGGGAGACCCGGGTCAGTTACCCTCGGTTGATAACGGCGCCGTTCTTGATGACCTGTGCAAGCTGGGAGTCAACTACGATGAATCATTCGCTGAAATGGTTGAAACAAACTTATCAGTCAGACTGCCAACCAATCTACCTGAGGGGCAGGAAAGTAACCATAAACTCTGCAATGCAATCTGCCGGTTAACCAAAAGCTATCGTTTCGACGACGATACTGGCATTGGGGCTCTGGCGCAGGCAATCAGGGACGACCACACACCTCAATTCACCGACAATGAACAGGTAAGATTCATTGTTGATTATTCCCCGAATAGCCTCGTTGAGGACATGCTGGCGCAGTACCAGACGTACCTGACCCTGGTGCAGTCTGAAGCACCAGCCAGGCAACTGATCGAAGCATTCGAACAGGTTCGAATCTTGTCCCCAGGGCGTGATGGCGAATATGGGGTTATCGCACTCAACACCAGTATCGAAGCGCATATTCACCCCAACCGGGGTATGAACCCCTACTATCACGGCAAACCCATCATCATCACCCGGAACGATTACAATCTTCGCCTGTTTAATGGCGACATTGGGATATGTGTCAACAACCGGAAAGGAGAAATTGAAGTTGCCTTCAAGGGCGAGGATGGCGAAATTGACTACTACCTGGCGTCACGACTGCCACCTTTTGAAACCTGTTTCGTGATGACCGTGCACAAGGCACAGGGATCAGAATTCAGTCGTGTGAGTCTGGTACTACCCAATGACCTGAATGAAATCGAGGAGTTGGCCAACAGGAATCTAATTTACACGGCGATTACAAGAACGAGCCAGTTTCTTTCAATCTACTCGAGTACAGAAAATCTACATCGCTGTCTGCGAGCCCGGTCGGCGCGATTCGGAGGCATGACGGAACGTTTTCTTCAACCTTCCATCATTGAAGCCTCCTCCATTGAAGCTTCCAGCAGTGAAGGCAGTTACAAAGTTAACGAGCAACTGGGTCTGTTTGATGAGTGAATCGCAATTGCCCGAATTCATCGCCGTCTTGATAGTAAAGCACCAGATCCCCAAAACTGAATCCGAATTGTTTTGATTTCTGTAACAGCGACAGAAAGCGCATTTCAATTTCCATTGCTGGCCCCGGACACAGCATTCTCGTTCCAGCTGGCATCCCTGTGGAAAAGTTGTAGGGTTCGGTGTTCTCTATGGTAGCAAAGTAACGATTACATCCTGATGAGCCGCTTATTCTTCCTTCAGCAAAAACCGCGGTGATCTCAACACCATCCGGCACCGGATCATCGGTTGCAAATTCCATCAGTCTCCAATCGACGCGCTCCAAATCTGTAAGGGACAAGTTCCCGCGTTCAACGTCAGCTGTCCGCACAAGTGAGCTATTTTCGAATCTGAATCTGAGCTGACGATGGGTTGTGCCGCAACACAAGGGTTCATTTTTCCCGGTAGCGACGATTTCGACGATAAGATCAGCAGCGTCAATTTTCAGCGACCTTACCTGAATACGATCACCCAGTAGAACAGTGTCAATATTCTCCAATTGCCCACCCCTGCCGCCAACCAACGCCAGGTAGGTTGCAGTGCCACTGCCACCGGAATTCTCCACCAGAAAGACAACGGTTTCATTGATGCCATCATCATTCAAATCACCGTTGATCTGTAGTCTGGTAACGAGCGCAACCCTGGGTCTTGAACCGCCACCTTCAACAAATGAAGGACCTTCATACACGCCATTCTCTAACAGCACTAAATCTTCGTATACCCCGCCGTATTTCATGTTTTTCAGATTCCCAGGGGAAACAGTTTGACTGCCACAGGCGGACAGCTCCACCAACAGAACCGCCAGAACCAGGATGGTGGCTGGGTGAAAGTCCAATTTTCGCGTATCATTCGCAGGGTTCATAAGGTACGGGCCTGTCACGCTTCGAAGTCAGATAGCCCAGTGTAACGCATGCGAATATCCCATCTTCCATTTATCAAAATTTGCTGTATCACCAGTATGGATGAAGCGAACCGTGCAATTTCTGCGGGTGCATCCGCACTTGGGCTTGTTTCCTCAATGCCCAGTGGCCCCGGGGTTATCGATGATTTGTTGATCGCCAGGATTGTTGCATCAGTTCCTCCACCGGTGGCTACTTTTCTGTTAACCGCACACCGGGATGCGGCTTCAATAATAAACCAGCACCGCCTCTGCCAGACTTCGACCATTCAACTGGTTGATAGTGTCGAGTTATCTGAGCTTCAGAAACTACGTTCAAATCTAACGGGCATCAAAATTGTTCAGGTCATACACGTTACTGATGACAGCTGCGTGGAAAAGGCGTTGGCAGTATCGAGCCTGGTTGATGCAATACTCCTGGATTCCGGAAACCAGAATCTTTTAGTCAAGGAACTTGGGGGAACCGGGAGAACCCACGACTGGGATTTAAGTCGACGTATTCGAGATGAAGTCAACAGTCCCGTATTTCTGGCGGGCGGCCTGAACGAATCCAATATTGCAACTGCTATTCGCGCGGTACAACCCTTCGGCCTGGACTTGTGTAGTAGTGTTCGCACCGGAGATAGGCTTGATGATCAAAAATTAGCGACATTCTTCGAGGCAGTAAAGCAAGCAGAGTAAGTCTTGGGTTGCACCCGCTGATCGCTGGCTTATACTCTCAGTCACAGCCAACAATCCGGGGAACAAACACATGTGTGATGAAGATACCGTCGAAGACGACAAAAAGTATCTGCGCAAACCAGGCAACCTGTCTCGCAGAGAATTCAACATGCTAACCACAGGTGCGGCACTCGCACTGCTGTTGCCTCGCTCCGCCAATGCAATGGATGTGATTGAGTCTGATGTCACTGTGAAAACACCCGATGGTATGGCCGATTGCCTGTTTGTACATCCCGCCAAAGGCAAGCATCCAGGCGTGATCATCTGGCCGGATGTTTTGGGTTTGCGCCCGGCGTTTCGGTTGATGGGCAAACGTCTCGCAGAATCAGGGTATTCCGTATTGGTGGTTAATCCCTATTACCGCAGTGCGAAATCCCCCGTCATATCCGAAGGTGCGAGTTTCGGAGATGAAGCCACCCGCAACATCGTTCTGCCTATGGCTCGACAACTCTCTGCAACAACACATATGACCGATGCCAGGGCTTTCGTCAGCTTTCTCGATCAGCAAAAACCCGTGGATACCAATCGCAAAATAGGCACAACAGGCTACTGCATGGGCGGACCCATCACCATGCGAACCGCCGCCGCGGTGCCTGACCGGATTGGGGCCGGGGCCTCTTTTCACGGCGGCAGGCTGGTCACTGACAACGAGGACAGCCCGCACCTGCAGGTGCCTACCATGAAAGCACAATTTCTGTTCGCGATCGCCGCAAACGATGATGAACGGGATCCCGAGTCAAAAAATGTACTTCGGAAAGCCTACGCCAGTGCCGGACTGGCCGCAGAAATAGAAGTTTATGATGGCGCGATGCATGGCTGGTGCCCGCCGGATTCGCGTGTTTACAATAAGAAACAGGCCGAGCGCGCCTGGGCAAGGCTGTTGGTTTTATTTGAGACTGCGTTGGCTTGACCTGACGCACAACTGACATTTCAGGACATCATGTCCGGAGCCTATCGTTCATAACACAAAAGGAAGCCACTTTTGAGAAACAGCGGCCCACTGGCAGAGCATCGTCTGCTGCTGAGAGCACTCATACTGACGAGCCTGATATTGTTTGGGTTCTTTCTGCTGGGAGAGCGCGGATACTTAACCCTGACCCTGGAGAGTGACAGGAGCCAGATCTCCTACATCATCCTGAGTATGTATGCGCTACTGAGCATTCACTGGCTTTACCTGGTATTTGACTTGTCTCATGCACAAAAGCTCATCGACAGGGCCCAGCCACTACTGGAAGAAGCAAACACCGACAGCCTCACCCTGGAAGATAACCAGGTATGTATAGATAAGAAGGCCCTGGCGGATGGACTCTTCTCGGAGTATTTACGGGATCTGTTGAAAAAGTCAAACAATGCGCAAAACGGGCATTTCGAGCATAGTATTTTGCTCGAGGCATTGGGTGAGAGGCTTATGGCCAAGCACTCGTTTGGTCACTATGCCAGTGATGTACTGTTAAAACTTGGATTGTTAGGGACGATTATCGGATTCATTATGATGTTGACTCCGGTTGGGGAACTCACGGATTTTGATCCCAATGTACTGCAGCAACTGTTGGGGCAGATGAGTGGTGGCATGGCCGTTGCTCTTTTCACTACTCTTGCGGGTCTGGTTACCAGCACATTGCTGGGTTTGCAATACCAGTTGCTGGATGTGGCATCCGTCAGGTTTGTTGATCGTGTTGCTACCTGTGTTGAGGTTCTCGTGGTACCTCTTCTGACTCAAGAGACTGAGGCGCCGTGATACCACGGAGCAGGTACTATCGTCCCGCCGTAGGTAATGATGCGTTTACAGATCTGTTGTTCAACGCCCTGCTTGGTTTTGCATTTATGTTCTTTATCGCTTTCATGCTGATCGCGAAACCTGAACAGTCCGGCAAGATTGACGTTAAGGCAGAATTTATTATCACCGTTTCATGGCCTGACCATCATCCTGACGATATCGATGTGCTGGTAGAGGATCCAAACGGGCAGGTATTGTGGTTTGACAACAAAGACACCGGGGTCATGCACCTAGACAGGGACGACCGGGGCAGCTTCCAGGACCAGGTTGTTATCGATGGGAAAAAGATCTCGAACCCGATCAACCAGGAGACCGTCACCTTGCGGGCCTGGATACCCGGTGAATACGTCATCAATATTCTTCACTACAAAGCCAATTACAAGGTCCCGGTGAAGGTGACGGTGAAAGTGGAAAAACTCAACCCGGAAGTCTCGTTAGTTTACTATGGATCCCATGAGTTAAACGGGGTTGGTATGGAACTGACAGCAACCCGGTTTGTGCTCGATGTCAATGGTGCTGCTATCGATGTGAGCAGCCTCCAAAAATCCCTGCTGACCAAAGTGGGAGGCAAAAAAGGTTGATTTCGTCCCCTCTGCTCGCCCTGGCTTATGCCATTGTTGCGGCGCTCATTCTCAATATCTGGGTTGCGACAAAATGGAGCACTAGCTTCAAGGTTTCCCTGGTCTTTTTAGTCTCGATACTTTATGTCGGCACCTACTTTGGCCTGAGGGAGATTCAGGGCTGGCCAACACAGGACCCCATGCCCGATTCCTTTCGTCTTTTGTGGGCGAAAATTGATGAGCCCGATAAGGCCACAAAATCAGATGGCCAGATTTATCTGTGGGTGCAACAGCTTGATCTTATCGGCCAAGTCGATGGCGAGCCCAGGGCTTACAAGTTATCTTACCGGGTGGATCTTGCAGAAAATGTGGCTGATGCACTGGCGAAAATTGAAGGCGGGAACAAGCTTAACGGCAAGATGACACGGGGCCTGCTCAAGCCAGAGTCTGAGGTGGAACCCGGCCCGGAATCACTGGCACTGGACGAAGGTGAATCCGGTATCGACGGCTTTAGTGATGACCGGATTCTCCTTGAGTTTACTGAACTGCCTCGTACGCCGCTGCCGCCCAAGGGGGTTTAAGGCTGGCAGGTATCCTAAAAAAGCCTAGCATCGCCGCGATAACTAGTCGGTCTCCCCGCTTGCTGCCTCACTCGCCGCCTTCTTATCCTCGTTGGCGCGGTGTACGACATAGGCTTCAATTCTTGCCACATCGCCCTCATCAACCAGGTCTGCAAAACTCGCCATCCCATTAGCCGCCAGAACGCCATCCATGACGATTTCCTTAAATATCTGGTGCTTTTCAGCGCTCATCAGGCGCAGGTCCGGGATAATCCCGCTGGATTTCGCTGCGAGTCCATGGCAGACAGCACAGGTCTCATGATAGAGGCGTTCACCACGATCTATATCCTCCGCGGACGCCTGAATATCGGGCTGGTCTGGAATACTTCTGTCTACCGCCGTCGGTTGGGGGAGTGTCAGATTGCCGTTTAACTTGAACACAAGCAGCTTGCCAAAGTTTCCATACTCAATGGAAGCCAGATTAGGCACGTCGCCTGAAAACAGGTCTCCGCCACCCGTCCCTGTCAGGATCGCCACATACTGCACGCCGTCAATCTGATAACTGACTGGTGGTGCTAAAAATGATGTGTATGCATCGAACGTCCACAGCAGTTCCCCTGTGTCAGAATTATAGGCATTAAATTCGCCCAGTGAATTTCCCTGGAATAAAACGTTCCCCTTTGTTGCCAGTACACCCCCGTTCCAGTAATGGAGCTGCTCGACGGCCCACTTTTCCTCGCCTGTCAGCGGATCAAAGGCTTTTAAAATGCCGCGGGCTTTTGGCGGATCACCAGCGTCAGCCATGACCTGGTTTATCCGTCCCAACTCTATTCCAAGATTCCAGCCACCCACAACCCGCTTGTAAGTGCCGGTTCTCTTCCATTCCTCACTCATCGAATAGGCCAGCGGACTTTCCATCGCCGGGATATACATGATGCCTTTGCTTTCATCAAAGGACATGGCTTGCCAGTTATGTCCGCCCAGGGGACCGGGCAGTATCCACTGGCTCTCTTCCAGATAGTCCAGCGCCGGGTCTTCTACAGGCCTTCCCGTCTCCATATCCACATGTGTTGCCCAGTTGACGGCGACATACTTATGCGCACGTAACAGTTCGCCATCGGAACGATCCAGTACATAGAAAAAACCATTCTTGGGTGCCTGCAGCAGCACCTTTCGGTCGACGCCATCGACCTTCAGGTCTGCCAGCACCATATCCTGAACCGCAGTGAAGTCCCAGTTATCTCCCGGCGTCGTCTGGTAATACCAGTTCATTTTTCCGGTATCGGCATCCAATGCGACGATGGAAGAAAGAAATAGATTGTCGCCACCCCCGGGGGATCTTATAACCCGGGTCCATGGCGAGCCATTGCCGACGCCTAAATAGACCTGGTTGAAATCAGGGTCATAAACAATAGAGTTCCATACCGTGCCGCCACCGCCGATTTTCCACCATTCACCGCCTTTCCAGGTTTTTGCCGCCATTTCCATTTCACTATGCTCGAACGGCAGGGAGGGATCTCCCGGTACCGTATAGAAACGCCAGACCTGTTCCCCCGACTCGGCGTCATACGCCGTGACGTATCCCCGCACACCGTACTCGGCACCACCGTTACCGATAAATACTTTGCCATTGGCGACCCTCGGCGCGCCGGTGATCGTGTAGTCACGCTCCCTGTCGATCAGCGTGTCCACTTCCCAAATCTGTTTACCGGTCGCAGCATCCAGTGAAATCAGGCGACCATCGAGGCTGGCAACATAAACCCGGCCCTTGTAAACCGCGACACCACGATTGACCACATCGCAACAGGCCTTTCTTGCCCAGGCACCCGGCACCTTCGGGTCGAAGTACCAGATTTCCTCACCCGTCACCGCATCCAGGGCATATACCCGGCTCCATGCGGTGGAGACAAACATCATATTGTCAACAATAATGGGGGTCGCCTCCAGGGCGCGATTGCTGCGCATATCCGAATACCATGCCAGGCCCAATTGCGAGATCGACTCGGTGTTTATCTGATCAAGTGGTGAAAATCGCTGCTCTTCATAGGTTCTGCCATGAGCCAGCCAGTTGCCCGGTTCGCTCTCGGCGTTGTTGATTCTATCGTCATCAATCTGACCAATGGTGGACGTTACCTCGACCGGTGTATCGGTAACATCTACATCATCCACCTCGTTGGTATCTTCTCCCCTATTCATGAAGAAAAGAAAACCGACGACAATGATAATTGCAGCCACAACTAAGTTTCTCATCATGTTATTTCCCATAACGATCTCTCCGATCTTATTGTTATTACCGTTTTTGTTTTAGCATCGATTGGCATCATCCACCAAAGTGTCGGTGAAGTCACGAGCTTGCAATCCCCGGACTGAAAATTCGTGCCTGGCAACGATGCCAACATTCCCACTATCTTCGGCCCGGTGGATACATCATCCATGCGGGTTTGCTCTCACTCACCTTCGCCCAGGTCGCGCCGCTCTCCTGCGTCAGGAAGAGATTCAGCACCTCTTCTGCGACATGCAGCGGACTCATGAAAACAGCCTCATCGGTGCGCTGCTGGTTGGGAATAATGCCGGTATCTATGCCGCCCGGGCAGAGCGCGTTGATTCTCAGCCCACGTTCTGCAGCTTCTTTCTTCAGGCTTCTGACAAGCCCGGTGACTGCATGTTTTGTCATGGAATAGAGTGGATCGACATCATAGGGAACAATACCAGCCAGCGAGCCCGTCACGACTATGCTACCGCCTTGCTTCATCATCGGTAACAGGTAATGCAGGCCAAATACGACACCGTCAATATTGACACCTGTCAACAGTCGGTAGCGCGCCAGGGTCATCGCCGAGAATTGATACTCCTGTAAATCTGCTTCAGGTGGGGCACTCTGAATTCCCGCGTTCAGATGCAGATGGTCAATTCCATCAAACCGACGCCCCAGGGTCTCTGCGATTGTTTCCCAGGATGTACTCTGGCTGACATCACACTGATAAAAGGTTGCATCATGCTTTTCTGCAACCGCTTCACCTTTGTTAACGTCGATATCCAAACCAACCACATCAGCACCCTGGGCGGTAGCAGCCTCGATAACCCCGGCGCCGATTCCAGACCCTGATCCGGTGACAACAACATTCTTATCCTGCAATTTCATGAAATCCTCCGCTGCCAGGCATGAATACATGCATAGCCTGAATAGAGCCTGGCATGAATTAAAGCCTGGTATGAACTAAAGCCTGGCATGAATTATAGATGCACCATACCAGCGTACCGCAAAGCGCATCAAATCCAGGTCAATAGTTGATAGAATGACGGCATTACCAATGGAACCTCTGATTGAGTGGATTAATCAGAGGTTCCCCAATCTAACAGGAATGATGATGGATCTAGATGACAAAATTACTGTGGTCACCGGTGCGGGTTCTGGTATTGGCCGGGCCCTGGCAATCCGGTTCGCAGAAAGAGGTGTACGGGCTGTGGTGTGTACCGACCTGAATGCAGAAAATGCAGCGGAAACAGCAGCAATGATCGGGTCGGTGGCGACATCCAGCGGGCTCGACGTGGGCGATGAACAAGCAATTGAACAACTGGTCCAACAGACAGAAGAAACCATCGGTGGCATCGACATATTTGTTTCGAATGCCGGTTACGGCCAGGCCGGTGGGTTGAATCTCCCCACTGAAGACTGGCAGCGAATGATGAGTGTGCACACCTGGTCACACCTTGCCGCTGCCAGGGCCGTGATCCCGGGTATGATCAAACGCGGCGGAGGTTATCTGCTGAGTACTGCATCAGCCGCAGGACTATTGACCCAGATTGATTCCGGACCTTATGCGGTATCCAAACATGCGGCTGTCGCACTAGCTGAATGGATCGCCATCAATTATGGCGACCAGGGAATCGGCGTCTCGGTTCTCTGTCCGCAAGCGGTTCGGACTAACATTGGCGCTAACGCCATAAGAACCGATACCAACAAACCCGGGCGAAAATCCAACTCCGGTCAAGCCAGTGGTGACGGTATTCTCGAAGCTGATTTTGTCGCAGATGCCTGCATCGACGCAATGAGCCAGGAACGTTTTCTGGTGTTGCCACACCCTGAAGTTGCCACCTACTTTAAACGCAAAGCCAGTGACTATGACCGCTGGCTGGGTGGGATGCGAAGGTTCCGGGACAGGTTAAAAGGCAATTAAGGCTGGGCGTGTTTTGCTGCGACTACTTGAGAACTACTTTTTAGAACCGCCAGACATACGGAAGATCAGGTGAAGGAACGGAATTCATTCACAGCCATAGGTGTTCTCGCCGCTGCAATCATGTTACCTGCGACGGCCCAGGACACGGGCATCGCAACACCGTCTATTCTTGCAGCGGCGTACACTGGCAAGGTCTATTCCCCTATGCCGAGCGCAGCTTTCCAGAGACCCCGCTGTGGGGCGATTCTCATCTACATACTTCATTATCGATGGATGCGGGATTGTTCGGTAATCGTTTGTCACCGACAGAAGCCTATCGGTTTGCGCGTGGTGAACAGGTCGTTAGCTCTTCTGGCCAGGCGGTCAGGTTGTCTCGTCCCCTCGACTGGCTGGTTATCGCTGATCATTCCGATGGCATGGGCTTGGTAGGGGATATCGCTAGTGGCAAACCCCAGCTTTTAGCCTATGAACAGGCACGACGCTGGAACAAGGGAATGGCTGAAGGCGGCGATGCCGCCGTTGCGGCAGCCCTGGACCTGATCGGCACCTTCTCCCAGGGAAAAATGGATCCGGAAATGTTCGCGCTTTATTCACCGGGTGCGAAGATCTACAAGAATCTCTGGGAAAAGGTAATCGATGACGCTGAAGCTTTTAATAATCCAGGACATTTTACCGCCCTGATTGGTTTTGAGTGGACCTCCCTGATCAGGGGCGCCAATATGCATCGAGTTGTCATCATGCGAGATGGCCCGACCCGGGCACGCCAGGTGGTCCCCTATACGACCCAGGCCCCTGTTGGCTCGCCGGACCCGCGGGACCTGTGGAAATACATGAACAACTACGAGCAGTCAACACAGGGTGAAATCCTCGCCATTGCTCACAATGGCAATCTTTCCAACGGCATTATGTTCCCGCTCAAGGCGCAGTGGAATGGCAGGAAGCTGGACAAGACTTATGTCAAACAGCGAATCAAGTGGGAGCCACTGTACGAAATTACCCAGATAAAAGGTGATGGTGAAACACATCCATTCCTTTCTCCGGACGATGAGTTCGCTGATTATGAAAACTGGGCTATCGGCAACCTGGATGTTTCTGAGGCGAAAACCGATGACATGCTTGCTGGTGAGTACGCCCGCGAAGCGCTAAAACAAGGCTTGCTCATCGAAAAACGCCTGGGTACCAACCCATACAAATTTGGGGTCCTGGGTGCCACCGACAGTCATACTTCCCTTACCACCGCTGAAGAGGATAATTTTTTTGGTAAGCACACCGGATATGAACCCAAGGCTAACAGGATGAGCCACCCGTTTATGGAAAATGAAAACGGCGTCATCATGGGATGGCAAATGGTTGCATCAGGGCTCGGCGCCGTGTGGGCAACAGAAAACACCAGAGCGGCAATCTTCGATGCGATGCAGCGTAAGGAAGTCTACGGCACCACCGGTCCGCGCATGACCGTCAGATTATTTGGTGGTTGGGACTTTTCGGCGCAGGACCTGAATTCCCGCATGCCGGTACGACTTGGGTATGAAAAAGGCGTGCCTATGGGGGGTGACATGCTCGCCATGCCGACAGGAGCAGGTGCACCGGGTTTTATGGTTTACGCATTGCGTGATCCGATGGGAGCCAACCTGGACCGAATTCAAATCGTCAAAGGCTGGCTGGACGCGAAAGGTAATACAAAAGAGAAAGTCTATGATGTCAGCTGGTCAGGTGATTGAATGCCCGTCGATGGCAAACTACCTCCCGTTGGTAACACGGTGGACGTGGCAAATGCGAACTGGACCAATACAATCGGCGCTGCGGAGCTTGGTGTGGTTTGGACAGACCCTGATTTCAACCCCGGGCAAAAGTCATTCTACTACGCAAGAGTGCTCGAAATTCCAACACCACGATGGTCTACTTATGATGCGTTCAGGTTCGGTGTTGATATACCAAAAGGTGCCCCGACTTCCACCCAGGAAAGAGCATACACTTCTGCGATCTGGTATACGCCAGAGTAGTAGAGCGGCAATGGGAAGACGAATAGCCTTAATTACAACTCTGGTAAAATTACCGATTGGCGAATGCCGTCAGTTACTGCAACTGATACAGCGCCTTAACATTACCCGACGTGATCTTCTCCCGATCAACATCTGATACTCCCTCGAAGATTTCATCGAGAACTTCCATGGAACAGGGCCAGGTCGAATCGACATGAGGGTAATCAGACCCCCACATCAGATTGTCGACGCCGATAATTTCCCGGGTCAGGATGGCTGGTCTGTCATCTTCAATCGTGGCATAGAACTGGCGGCGCCAGACATCATGGGGGCGTTCACCAGTGAATTCCTGCAACTTGAACCTGAACTCCCGTAAAACGCCTTGGTCCACCCTGTCTAACCATTGCGCGATCCATCCGGCGTTAAATTCACTGACGACAAACTTGAGGTTGGGATGTTTCTTCGCAACACCTCGGCACATGAGCTCGATAATCGTTCTCTGTATGGTAGCTGGTGCATTGGCATAGTCGAAAACTGAATCCCGATTGACTGCCTTCGAACGGTACTGGGGTGGTAAGTAGGAATTAGTCCCGACATGCATGGAAAGGGGGAAACTAGCTTCTTCCGCAATTGACCAGATCCGTTCGTAACATGGATCCTGGTAAGGTCTGTCTACGGGGGACGATGCTGGAATACATCCACCCTTGTAGCCTTTTTTGATCACTCGTTCGAGTTCTGTTGCGGCCGAGTCCGGGTCTTGTATCGGTATCACGGCCAACCCGAATAATCGACCCCTGGCCGCAGCGGCGTAGTCATAGAGCCAGTCGTTGTAATTCTTCTGGCAGGCCACCAACAGGTCCAGATTTTCAAAACTGAACAACCCAAAGAAACCAGGGTACAGGAATTCTGCTTCTACTCCGTCAATTTCCTGGTCTTCGTGGCGAAACGCACCATCGCGAATACCCGTGCGCAATCCATCGTAGCCCTTCACTAGAAGCGCCTGGGCCTCGGGATCAGTTATGTCATCAACTTCAGGTTTATGGCCTTTTCTGCGCTGGACATTCTCACGATGCCGTAAGCCAGCCCAGCCCATGCGTTTGCGGATTCCTTTTTTGCCTTTTGCCGGGATAACAATGGCATCCTCCAGCGTACCGGCATTGATGACCCTTGGTGCATCATCACCAAACCTGTCTGCTAACCCGGTAAATACTGCCTCTGCTTCGACGACATGTGAATCTGCGGAAATTGCTCTCATTTTTATGTTCCTTTACTTTTTAAGCGCTGCATGACGTTATACTTTCCAGCTGACCAGCTGATCGTTCCGGAAAAGCTTGGTGTCTTTGAACCATTCATACTGACCTAACCGTCGATGCTCGGCCTCAGTGACCGTGCTACGGTCGTGGGTAAAGTCAGAGAAGACCGCCCAGCGGATATCCTCACCAATGTGGATACCCGATGTGTGAACCAAACGACCATGCCAGAAAATACACGCGCCTTTTTCAGCGACGAGTTCCAGTGGCTCGATCTGCTCTGCCACGCTTTGTATGCTGTCATCAAATGAATCCAGAGGCGACCAGTTCGCCTCAAATTCATGCTGCTGGAACATTATCTTGTGGCTGCCGGGATACACAGTGAATCCACCGTTACGCGGGCTGACGTCATCAAGGTAGGCACATACATTCAGCTGCTGGCAGACTTGATCTGTATGCGGCCCCAGGGACGACCCAGTGAGTCTTTTTTTACCTGTTGGGTCTTTCGCATTTCTGGTGGGGAAGATTGCGTACACACCACGGGTACTCACATTCGGTTTCAGGTTCTCGCCCAGTAAGTGCTCAACAATCAACCTTACCTTCTGATCTCTCGGCAAGAGGGTCGCCAGGTAATCTGCGTCGTAAATATCATGCATCTTAACAATCCGACCATAATGTTCTATGGGTTGTCGCCCCTCATAAGGTCCGCTGGTGGGTAATGGTTCCATTTCGGCCCATTGAGGGTTCAACCATGAACTCTGTTCCTGCCGGGAAAGCTGCCAGCCAGACCCTTTTCGAATGGGGACAAAATCAAGCAGATGACGCCAGGCTTCACCAAGAGAGACGGTAAGCTTTTCTGGATCAAGCAGCTTTTTTTTGACGAGGAAACCATTCTCTTTGAAGAACTCGATCTCGGCACTCGACAGCACTTGTCCGGATTCAGTCAGGTCTGGCATCGTAAACACAACGCTGAGTTTTTGCTTCTTTCGCTGTTGTCTTATGCGGTCGAGCCGTTCCTGATCTAGCTGGTTTTGAGACAAAACCATTGCTGAGTCCTCCTGATGGAAAATCTATCTGCGCATGTTTACCAACTGCTGCATACCATCCCACTCCTGCCAGTGATCGCACAGTTTATCGATCGAGGTTTCCCAGGGATTATAGTGGGCTGGGTTCTCGAGAAACTGGCCAAAATAGCCTCGATCAGGGTGGTCACTGACGCCATGACCGAGGCGGCGGGTTCCCTCGTGGGGGCTGTCTTCACGCAGGCGCCGAATACGAAAATAGACATTCATGCGCGCATTGGGACCAAGGTTGGGTGTCGCTGTATGGGGACAACTGTGCATGGCAATCACCGCATCGCCTTGATCCAGCAGCACAGGTGTTAACTCGGGCCAAGGCCAGTTTTTTGCTGGCGTTTTTTCCTGCGACCTTTGCCGTGCTTTGATTCGAACCGACTCGGGCAGGCCGTTCATATAAGGACATCCATTGGCGGCTATTTTGATGCGAGGCCATTCGAAACCTTCCGGGCCGATCACACCACCTTTATCTCGTTGTTGCCGAAACGCTAACTCGACATCCTCATGCATACCTTTCAAAACACCTAGTTGGCCGTTCCCGGGCTCTAACTGGTCATTGAGGCACACGCCAACCAGCGCCGTGTAACTGCCAATGGAAATTCCCCGATCCGGGTCCAGCCACAATTGCCCATCGTTGGTGCCGCGGCGGTCATCGTTTTCTCCAAAGTATCGGGCGGCATCAATCGGGCGGCCGGTTTCCTTATCAATATCATCTTCAAGTTGCGGAATCACGCCGCTCCAGCTTCCATCGACATGGGTGCCGGGGGTGCCGCCAAGGTCATCGAAACCGGGTGTTACAGCAACTTGCGAACTGATAACCGGTGGATAGGGTCCCATCTCATTTCGCATCAGGTCGGCAAGGCAAGTGTCACTGAACAGGCTCAGGACAGCCTCGTGCCCGGCGAGTTCTGCTGGTGCAAGTAAGCGCCGCTCATTTTCAGGCACCCCGGCAGTAATTACCTCACGGGCTCTCAGACTTATGTCTGCCGGTATTGCGTTTTTTATCACGATGAATCCATCGCGAATAAACTGCTCTTTTTGTTCCGCCGTGAATTCTGTTTGCGCCATACTTTCCTCAATGCCAGCCGCTAAGCTCAGGACACCCATCAACAAGATACAGGACAAAAGAGTATGGGACACCCATTAATTTTCAAACGCATAAAGCCGGTGAGCAAGGAATAAAACACTTTCGTACGATCGTATCGTGTGTCGTGCCGATATCGTTTTATCTTGTTGGAAATTTACGATTAGTTCATGCTTCCAGTAATTGTCAGGACAACCCGACTAGCTCAGTCTTTTTAATAACAGCAGAAAACGCCAGGGGCTAACATGAATCTCAAAAAAGTAACAAAACCGCTATGGCTACTCGTGACCTTACTGGCATATCTGCCCGCCAATGCCGGTGACACAGGCGAAATAACCGCCCTGGTCGGTGCGCAGATTATAGATGGTATCCATTCCAAGGCCTTGAAACAGAATGTGGTACTGATTGAGGCGGATCGCATTGTTGATATCGTTGAAAGGTCAGCGATTCCGACTGGCGCGCGAATCGTTGATTTACAGGGTGCCACCTTGCTACCGGGCTTGATTGACAGCCACGCCCACCCGATGATGAGTGGCGACGACTACCAGAGTCTTCATGTTCAGAAATCCTCCGCGTACAAAGCACTTAAGGGCTTCAAAGCCATGGAAAACCTGTTGAATGCTGGATGGACAACTTTGCGAGTCGCAGGTGATGCCGATGTGTACTATGGCAACCAAGACATCAGAAAGCTTATCGACGAGGGCGTATTAACCGGCCCGCGCATTTTTGGTGCTGCTCATTATTTGTCTATCACCGGTGGCGGTGGTGACATCAACTACTATTCCCCTGAACAACACCCTATTGCCGATGGCCTGATAGTTGATGGAGTAGAAGAGATTCGAAAAGCAATTCGAACCGAAGCTAAATACGGAGCCGATTGGATCAAAGTGCTGGTGACCGGTGCGTTTATGTCGGTTGGAGATAACCCCAAATCCGTGCAGTTTTCAGAGGAAGAATTCCGCGCACTGGTTGCAGAAGCCACTCGTCAGGGTATGCCGATTATGGCTCACGCCCACGCTGCAGAAGGAATTAAAATGGCGGTAAAACTCGGGGTTCGCTCTATTGAGCATGGTACTTACATGGATGACGAGGCCATAGAGTTGATGCGAGAACACGGTACCTTTCTAGTCCCCACAATTTACGTTGGGGACTATTACAACGACCCGAGAAACAATCTTCGCCAGCAGGCAGTATTCGACGACTTTACAAAGACCTATCGCCGCACATTTCTCGACTACGTCGGTAAAGCGCATCGTGCTGGAGTTAAAGTGGTAGTTGGGGTTGACCTCGGCGGATACGACTACGACCCGACCGTCTATGTTCGCGAATTGGGAGTGCTTATGGAAGCTGGGATGAGCGCCATGGACGCTATTCAGGCCGCAACAAGCGTACCTGCGGAAATGTTGAATCAAAAAGGCCGTATTGGCACCATTGAAAAAGGTGCACTGGCAGACGTCATTGCCGTGCCCGGTGACCCGCTGAGAAACATTGCCGAACTGGAGCGAGTTGACTTTGTTATGACGAATGGCGTGATACGAAAGAACTCTTTTTGACTGGCAGCAGACGGATTTAGTTGGAAGAGAGAATCAAACCTGCAGATGTTGGGATCTGGTTCTGATCCAGCACTGGCCAATCTCTTTAACGGCCTTATCAATGCTTCCTGACTACTTTCCTTTGTCCGCTTCGCCAGAGAAGTGTGTTCTGCTTTGGTGACTTCATCGGTCACGCCAGCGCGAACGGGATTCAGATCAACATAGACCATGCAGCCAAGGATTGCGTTTTCATCCAGTAACCGTTGCGACTGAAACCTGCTCTCCCAGAACCTACCCTTGCAACCATCTTCCTTGTTCGAGAGTCGCGCAAGTGGTTCATTGATAAAACGCATCAGCCAGGAGAGCGATCCCAGTCGTTCTCGAAGTAATGCAAGCCGAGCCCCGTCTTCAAGCATGGCCGCCTTTCTTATCGCCGCCAGTTTCACCGCATCATGATGTGACTGCTTGTAAGGGCATCGCTATATATCTAGCTTCACGAAGTGATCTGTTCCAGATTTAACGGCTGTCCTGGTTTTTGATCTGGCTTTTGTGGTAAGAATTAATGGATGTCCTGGATTTTGTTTTTGTGGTGAGAATTAATGGGTGTCCTGGATTTGGGTTCCTGCCCTGGGAAGACCGAAAAAAGTTAATCCAGCAGCTTCTGCCGGATGCGGATGACTTGCTGCTCGGTTACGCCGATATGTTGTAAATAGCCTTCAACACTTTCGAAATTTTCAGTGAGAAATCCGAGCGTCAGCCCCATTGTTTCAGGGTCACATCCTTTCAGGTAAAATCCGGGTTGGTTCGGGTCAGCCTCCGGTGAGCTTAGGTATGCCGAAGTCAGGGCAAAGTCAGCGCATATCATTTCGTCGGGTACTCCGGCAATTGCCAACAACATCATCGATACCAGCCCGGTTCGATCCTTGCCTGACCTGCAATGATAAGCAAACCCATTTTCGGGAGTATCGGCAATAGTGCTCATGATCCGGGCCATCACAAAACCGGACTTTATCAAGCCACTGCAATACAGATCAGCCAGTTTTACCGCAGGTGGGGCTCCTTTCGAGGTCGACCTGTAGGTATCAAATCGATCACCCCAAAAGTCATGAACAAGAAAATTAACGTCTCGCGACTCAAAAAATACGTTAGGCATCGCTTCGACTTCTTTTACCATACGAAGATCAATGACCGTGGTAATGCCATAGGCAATTAATTTTCGTTGATCTGCTACCGTTAGATGATCCATATCTCCAGAGCGTACAAACCGGCCCCATTTAGTCTTCACACCCTCCCGGGTTGAATAGCCTCCCAGATCTCGTATGTTTTCAGCGCTATCGATGCTGATTGCACGGTCAGCGTGTAGTGTTTCTTCCATCTCAATTTTCCGAAATTCGACATTCAAAGCGAACGAATAAAACACACCAGGCCATACTTCGCAAAAAAACTGTAAAAACGAAACCAATACCAGGAAAAAGCCGTCTTGAGGTTTACACCCCCAGGTTCTAGAATCAAAAGACCCTCACCTTAAGGAACAGCCCCCTGGAGAAGCCCAATGCCCCAGTACGATATTCAAATAAAAAATGGAACCATCGTTGATGGCGCGCGTACACCGAGATATCAAGGAGACATATGGATCAAGAACGGTTTGATAGCAAAACTGGGTGGAGATACAACAGGAGAAGCCGACCAGGTTATTGACGCTTCTGACAGAATCATCGCACCCGGTTTTGTTGACCTGCACACACACTATGATGCCCAGATTCGCTGGGATCCCTGGTGTACCATTTCCGGCTGGCATGGTGTCACTTCGGTTGTGCTGGGGAATTGTGGATTCGGTTTCGCCCCGGTGAAACCGGACTTTCGCGAACGCTCAATGCTCACCATGACCCGCACCGAGGCTATTCCCTTCGAATCAATGAAGGCTGGGATGGATTGGGACTGGGAGACCATTCCCCAGTACCTTGATAGCCTGGACAGGGCTGACAAGGGTGTGAATGTTATCCAGTATATGCCCGTGGCACCTCTGATGACCTATGTGATGGGTCTGGAGGCTGCGAAAACGCGCCCTGCCACGAATGCAGAACGGGAAGAAATGAAGCGCCTGCTGCATGAGGGGATGGATGCGGGCCTTTGCGGTTTCTCGATTCAACGTCTCGGGCCAAATTCAGTCCAGGCAGATTTCGATGGCTCCCCCATGGTGACAGACACCATGGTGGACGCCGATATCCTTGCCCTGGCTGAAGTCCTGCATGAACGGGGTGAAGGTGTTATCCAGATCACCCAGGCTGAAGGCAGCCTTCGCAAGGACCGGGCATTTCTGGAACAACTTGCCGCCACGGCTGATCGACCAATCTTGCACAATGTAGTGGTACCGGCCCGTAAAAATCCCGAAGTACATCGAAAAACCCTCCGCTGGATTGACGAGTGCCGGGAAAGGAACCTGCCTATTTTCGCCCAGTGTGGTACCGGTCGCGCAGGTTTTGCATTCACCCTGGAGCACTGGAATCTGTATGACGCCTCTCCCGCCTGGCGGGCAGTAACCACCGGTTCCTATGAAGAGAAGATCGAAAAACTACAGGATCCTGTTTTGCGCAAGGCTTTAGTTGAGGAAGCGGATGAAGCCGATCGCCGTTTGCAGATCATTCAGGCTGGTGTTGGTGGCAATCCGGCGCACCTGATTGTGCAGTCGGTTAACAACAATCCCGAACTTGAGGAGTTTGTCGGTAAATCTGTGGGCGCCATTGCCAGTGAACAGGGCAAACATCATATTGAGGTCATTCTTGATTTATCCCTGGCAGGCGACCTGAAAGTCGAGTTCCTGGGCCCTGACAGAGGATCAAATGCAGAATTTATGGCTGAAATGATGAACGATTCGCCCTACACGATTCCCGGTGTCTCCGATGGGGGTGCACACACCAAGTTCTTCACCGGGGGGTCGTACACAACAGACTTTCTCGCCTGGCTGGTCCGCGATGAGCAGGTGGTCAGCCTTGAAGAGGCGCACTACCGATTATCCAACCTGCCTGCGCAAGCGGCAGGTTTCCATGATCGCGGTGTACTTCGTGAAGGGGGCGCAGCTGATATTCTGGTTTACAATATTTCAGAACTGGCGATTGACCCACCCTGGATCGGCAACATCGAATATGATTTCCCTGCTAACGAATGGCGCCGTGTACAGCGAGCTATAGGCTATGATGTCATTATCGTCAACGGTGAAGTCACGTTCGAGAAAGGTCAGTGTACCGGCGCAACGCCCGGCAAACTGTTGCGTCATGGCCAGGCTGCCGCGCGCACCTGAAAGATCTGGCAAGGTTCAGTGACATTCAGGTCGGCCCATCCGGTGAAATCTATCTCCTGATGGAACATAACTCCGGTGGGCAGATTATCCGACTGGTGCCCGTTGAACCCGCGGATGTTTCTAACTGACTGTCTTGAGGTACACTGATCTCAATCACATACCGAGGTGTTATCATGAGTCAACCTGTCTCAAACAAAACTGTCCAAGACCCTTATGGCATCCCAATCGACGAGTTGGATGTATCAGATCCATGTCTCTACGAAGCTGACAGTCATTGGCCCTATTTTGAACGACTTCGTAAAGAAGCCCCGGTTCACTATTGTAAGGGTAGCGTCTTTGGTCCCTTCTGGTCTGTCTCAAATTACGAATTCATCGCAGAAGTGGACCGCAACCACCAGATTTTCTCATCAGAACCCGCGATTGTTATTGGCGATCAGCCCGAAGACTTTACTCTCAAGCAGTTTATCGCCATGGATCCACCCAAGCACGACGCACAGCGCAAAGCGGTCACTGGCGTGGTCGCGCCCACTAACCTGGTGCTTCTGGAACCTCTCATTCGTGAGCGGGTTGTCGAAATTATGGACAGTCTACCCCTCGGCGAGACCTTTAACTGGGTAGACAGGGTCTCAATCGAACTTACGACGAGGATGCTTGCAACCTTGTTTGATTTTCCTTTCGAACGCCGGTCTAAATTAACCTACTGGTCTGATATGGCGACCTCAAGCCCGGAAATAGCCGGTGACGACAGCGTGTCCCAGGAAGATAGAATTGCAGCACTGATGGAATGCCTGGAAGAGTTCACCGTCATCTGGAATGAGCGTATTAACCAGGACCCTACCGGTCAGCTGGATTTCATTACGCTGCTGGCCCACTCCCCGGCTACGCGTGATATGGAACCCATGGAGTACCTGGGTAATTTAATTTTGTTGATTGTCGGTGGTAATGACACGACCCGCAATTCAATCTCGGGGGGCGTGCTGGAATTGAACAACAATCCTGCTGAATATGACAAATTGCGAGCAAACCCCGCACTCATCCCCAGCATGGTATCGGAGATTATCCGTTACCAGACGCCCCTGATGCACATGCGGCGACTTGCGACCGAGGACACTATGCTTGGTGGCCAACAGATCAAAAAAGGCGACAAGGTCGTCATGTGGTACGTCTCGGGAAACCGTGACGAAAAAAGAATCGAGCGGCCAAATGAATTTTTGATCGACCGGGCGAACCCACGGAATCATCTGTCTTTTGGTTTCGGCATTCATCGCTGTATGGGTAACCGTCTGGCGGAGATGCAGCTACGCATCGTCTGGGAGGAAATCATGAATCGCTTCAGCAAGGTTGAAGTCGTGGGTGAACCCGCACGACTGAAATCGAACTTTGTGCGTGGTATTACCGATCTCCCGGTACGCTTACACCCCTTGTAGACCGGAAATTTTTGACTGTAAAAATAAGAAAAGGAGCAACAAATTATGATGACGGCAGAGCAGTACCGGCAAAGCCTGGATGATGGTAGAGAAACCTATTTTGAAGGCCAGCAGATTCTCGATGTCGCCAACCATTCGATCCTGGGTATCACCGTAGATTCTGCAGCCAAAGGATATGACCGCTTCTATAAAAAAGAAAAGGATGCCATTGGCGATTTTATGAAAGTGCCCGGCTCTGCAGCAGAACTAAGGGAACAGGTTGAACTGCACGAGACAGTTGACCTTCTGACCCATGTAACCTATGCGTCGATCATGACGCTGCTGACTGCGGCTGATCGAATCGACAGCCAGTTGCCTGAAAATGCAAAACGCATCCGCCAGTATGTTGATGAGGTGCAGAAAAAAGATCTGCGCATTACCCAATGCATCACCGATGCCAAAGGTGACAGAAGTCGTCGAGCAGGCAACCAGGACGACCCCGACGCTTACGTTCATGTTGTTGAAAGGCGTGACGATGGCGTCGTCATCCGGGGCGCGAAACTGCATATATCTGCGGCCTCCATGGGACACGAACTCATGACGATCCCCACCAAATCAATGAAAAAAGGCGAAGAGGACTATGCCATTGCCTGCATGGTGCCGGTCAATGCCCCGGGGGTGAAGATCATCAACACCACCTATGCACCCAGGCACGAAGACAAACGTGACTTTCCGGTTTCCGGATCACAACATACCCCGGAGGGGTTCGTGATATTTGACAACGTCTTCGTGCCCAACGAGCGGGTTTTTCTCGATGGTGTGCCGGAGCTGGCGACGATATTCGCTCATTCTCTCGGATTGTGGGAGCGCCTCGGTGGTCTCTCCGGCATGGCGGCAGGATACGACCGACTCGTCGGCTTCGCCCAATTGATTGCGGAAGCGAATGGCCTGGAACGGGTCGGACATGTTAAGGAGAAGATCTCTGAAATGATGATCAATGCGACTTTAATTCGTGCTTCTCTTGAAGCCGCCATTGAGAATTGCTCGGTGACTGCTGATGGCGCAGCATTCCCCAACGAACTCTATACCAACGTCGGTAAATACCACGGGGCTGCCAATTATTCCCTGATGGTGAGGCATCTGCACGATATCGCCGGTGGCAGCGTGCTGACCGCACCGGGAATTGCTGACCTTGAGAACGAGGAAACAGGGCACCTGATCAGAAAATACATGAGCACCATGCAGTCGGTAGATGGCACCTACAGGACCAGGCTATTCCACGCGATCCGTGATACTACCGCAGATGCACTGGGGGGTTGGTCGGCTGTCACCAACATCCAGGCAGGCGGCGGCCTATATGCACAACGTATTGTATCCAGGATGTACTATGACCTGGACAATGCGAAAAAGATGGCGTTGGAACATGCACATATGCAGGAATACATCGCTGACTAGCCATGGTACGCCCCGGGCAGGCAACCCTGAGTTTCCTGACCTGTGAAGCCTCGTCCAGGATGATGCAGAAATTACTCACAGGTGGACGTTTCGTCATTCTTCTCGCTTTGATTTTGGCACCAGCAACAGTCCAGGCAAATGACGAGCCGTTGTTCAACGGTTCAGAAATGTTGCAAATCACGATCAGCGGCAATTTCAGCGAACTTACCGCGGATGACGGCGTGGAGCGTGACTGGCATCCTTTCGAACTGCAGGTGAACGACAATATCCTGGACGTAAAACTTCGCTTGCGGGGCAACTTCCGTCGCAAGGAGTGTACCTTTCCACCCATCACAGTGAATTTCAACAAGAAACAAGTGCAAGGCACGGTGTTTGAGGGACAGGACAAACTCAAGCTGGTAACCCACTGTCGAAAGTGGCACAGCTTTTCTGTTAACAACTATGAAGAGTACGTGGCCTACAGATTGTTTAATCAGATCACCGACAAGAGTTTCCGCGTCAGGCTGCTGAGTGTGAGCTACGAACAGGCTGGCAAAAAACCAAAACTCAAGCCTGCGTTTTTCATCGAGGACGTGGGTTCAATGGCCAAGCGCCTGGATGGCGAGCATATCGAACCGGATTTTATACGCTCAAAAGAGCTTGACCCATTGCATCTGACACAGGCTGCCATATTTCAGTACCTGATTGGCAACACAGACTTTTCTTTTATCGCCCCCCTCGAGGGAAGGTCATGTTGCCACAATGCCAAGCTGGTGCGGATTGCCACTAACACCTACAGCATACCTTACGATTTTGACTTTTCCGGTCTGGTCGATGCGCCCTATGCGGGCGCCAATCCTATGGTCAAGTCCAGCAACGTCAGAAAGCGCAGATACCGGGGATTTTGTACCGACAAGCAAACCTTACCGGCTGCTTTGGATAGCTTTCAGACACTGGAAGCCGAACTACCGAATCTGTTTGCCTCAGTTACCGGTTTCGATGCCAAACAGAGCAGTCGGTCAACGTCCTACCTGCAACGGTTTTTTACCGCGGCCAGCAAATCAGGGTCGCAGGTGTTCGAAAGTCATTGTCGCAACACACGTCCTGGCTGATGGTCTGAAGCGCCAGGAACATTAAATCGGTTCAAGCCTGAATATCACCCTGTGTTTGCGAAAACGCGACTTGATGTCAGCGTCAGTGACAGGTACAGCCAGCGCGTCATATATTTTACCGTCCAATCGAACCCGAACTTGCCGGTTAGTCGCAAGGTACTGATACCAGCGCCGCTTTTTCGCTGCATCGATATACAACTCACCGTCAATCACCGTGATGCGGAGATTGACGGAGTATGGCGCCGGGGGATTGACCTCCAATTGAAGGACCGAGAACTCACTGGCAAAGGCAAACGAATCCGTAATCGCCTCTGTGCCTTGCAGTTCCTTTCCCGGCAACAACAATGTCGGGGATTGGCAGCTTGTCAGTACAAAAACAGTTATCAGCCGAACACAGAATCCCACGGATTTATTCACCCGGACTCGCCCGGGTATCCAAGCTAGACGCGCGACTCTCATTTTTCCGAATGGCTATCTCGGCGCGACGCGCTTCCAGAGCCAATTGAACTTCTGCCAGGCGCGCACGCGTCATGGTCATCCTGGACATCAGGTAAATAGGGATAAAAAACAGGAACGGTATCGCGACACCATCGGTCACCGCCAGGCGAAAAAGTGTATCGCCATCAATGGCGCCGACCTCTGCCTGCCGGGGCAACGTGATAACGAAATCCAGGAGTAAGCCACCGACGACAATACCGATACTGCTGGTGGCTTTAACCGAGAGACTGATTGCAGAGGAAAACACCCCTTCCTGACGCTTACCTGTTGCCAGTTCCTGTTCATCCATTAAATCAGCAATCAGCGAGCCCACCATAATTCCGCAGGTGGTGATGAAGTAGACCATCACGATAGCGTGCAACACAAGCATGTACAGTAGCATAGGGTCGCCGTTCTCCGGCCAGATTCCCCAGAATCGGAAACATACCTTGAGCATGGCCCCAACCATGTAAATCGCCAGAAAATTTTGCAGCAACGTATGTTTGTCGACTCTTTTCTGGATAAACGGTATCGAGATAAAAGCGCAAATCGCACCCACGGCAGCAAGCGCGAACCACCTCAAGTCATCGGATGTAAACTCCCAGAAATAGGTATTCATATAAATATCAAATACCCCGCCAATGCCAGCAAGGCCAGAAAACATAATAAACAACAAAAACAATCTCCTGAAATTGGCGTTCTGTAATGCCAGTACCGTCTCGTCGAACGCGCGTCTAAAGCTAAAGGGCGGTGTCGGCTTCACAGGCTGCAATAAATAGGGGATTTCACTCCGGGTTCCCCAGGCAGAAATCAACGCCCAGGTCATCATCAAACCACCAACGACCAGCCCAAAGGTCGAATAATGTTCAGGATTCAGTTGACCTGAAGGGTACGCATCGGTATTTGGAAACAGGTAATTCCAGGTAAAAATGCTGAACAGCACACCACCTGTCCAACCTACCATGTATCGATAGGTGATAATCAGCGTCCGCTCAACATAATCGTTAGAAAATTCAGCGGCAATCGCATTCCACGGAATCATAAAAAAGGTAAACGCTGTTCTCACGAACACGGTAAAGAAAAGCAGCCATGCCAACAAATAAATATCCTGGATACCTTCAGGCGGTGAAAATAACAGAGCCATCGAGACACCAAGAGGAATCGCGGCACCGAACATAAATGGATGTCTTCGGCCTAAACTGGACTTGAGATTATCAGATATCGAACCGACAATAGGATCGGAGAACGCATCAAAAATCAGCGCCAGGGCCAGCACAACGGCAACCAGAGATGCAGAAAGATCGAGAATCTGGCTGTAGTAAAGCAACAGGAATGTGTTAAAAGCGAAATCTTTGTGACTGTTTACAATCCCGCCAATGCCCTGGAAAATCTTGGTTGGCGTCGAGACCTTACCTTCCCTCACGATCTCGCGTGTGTATTCGTTACTCTCTGACACTATCGTTTGCTCCGCTACTGCAACTTCTTATTATTGACGATCATAGTTCCACATCGAAGGACTACTAACCCGGCATGGGAATATCATTAACATACATCGGGATATGGTAGCCACGCTGCACCGCCGGGCGACCCGCTATTGCCAGGTACCAGCGTTTCACGCTGGGGTAAGTCGCCAGGTCAATGGTTTGCCATTCGAATCTCGATACCCAGGGCCAGGTCGCAATATCTGCAATCGAATATTCGTCCACCAGGTATTCGTTGTCTGCCAGCCTTCGATCCAGAACGCTGTAGAGTCTTTTTGTCTCTGTCAGATAACGGGATTCAGCGTAGGCACTCTTGCCCTGATTATATTTGAGAAAATGGTGAGCCTGACCCAGCATCGGACCCAGGCCACCCATCTGCCACATCAGCCATTCCATGGTGTGCCAGTAAGATTCACCCGGACCTGGCATCAGTTGACCTGTCTTGTTCGCGAGGTATAGAAGGATGGCACCGGATTCCATCAGGCTGACTCCACCGTCCTGGCCGACGATGGCCGGGATTCGGTTATTGGGCGAAATAGCCAAAAACCCGGGATCATGTTGCTGCCCTTTTGTAATGTCCACACCGTGTACGGTATAGGGCAATTCCAGCTCCTCCAGCAGAATGGAAACCTTTCGCCCATTTGGCGTCGACCAGGTATACAGATCAATCATGGGGTCTCCCAAGTCCTCGACGCTGAGTATGTTCCATTCATACTAATGAGATTCAAAGCCCGTTTCAATCCTGCCCCTGCGAACGGATAGCCAACGAATTTAACTGTTTATTTATACAGCATTAGGTTAATCTGGCCGTATGAGATGCCCCATGAAACCCAGGTGACGCCCCAGTGAATCGCTGGCCGCGTATCGTTGTTCATGCAGATATGGACGCTTTCTACGCGGCTGTAGAACAACTTGATAATCCATCGCTTCGTGGTAAGCCAGTACTTATCGGTCCAAACAGTTACCGGGGTGTTGTTTTAACGGCCAGCTACGAAGCAAGGCCTTTTGGCGTCGGCAGCGCTATGCCAGTGGCCGAAGCACGCCGACGCTGCCCCCAGGCGATCATGGTCGCACCCCGGTTCGAGCGCTATCAGCAGATCTCGGAACAGATAATGAATATATTCGCTGACTTCTCACCGTCTGTAGAGGCGTTGTCACTCGATGAGGCATTCCTTGAGATGACAGGCGCCGAGCACATCTTTGGTGGGCCAGAATCCATGGGGCTAAAAATTAAAAAGGCAGTTAAAGAGATGACCCACCTGAACATTTCCGTCGGCGTGTCGGGAACGAAATATGTTCCCAAGGTGGCCAGTGACCATGACAAGCCCAACGGCTTGACGGTGGTACCCCAGGCTCAGGCTGTTGAGTGGCTCGCCCCATTGCCGATCACCCGTCTGTGGGGGGTGGGGAAAAAAACAGCACCAAAACTGCGCGCACTCGGTTATGAAACCATCGGTGATATCGCAAACGCTGATGAAAGAACTATTTCGCTTCAGCTGGGTTCTGCCGGACGCCACTTCCACCAACTCGCGGTTCTGATCGCACCCTGGGTCAGGACATTTCCAGTCACAAAGATATCGAAGTCCATTTGCGTCGGTCAGCCCAGCGAATCGCTCGACGAATAAGGAAAAAGGACTATGTGGCAGGTGGCGTCCGCGTGCGATTAAAAACAAACAAATTTGAAATGTTCTCGCACCAGCGCCAGCTCAAGAAACCCATTGATACAGCCGAGGCAATTTTCAGTACAGGGAAACAGCTTCTGAAAGAATTCAACCATCCAGGTCCTTTCAGACTGGTCGGTATGGCGGCTTTTGATCTGCATTGGCGTAGCGAACCTCAGCAACTTGATTTCTTCG
>LWDU01033297.1_pt1 | contig 152592 bp, 133 predicted proteins | sample 727161 | NCBI WGS metagenome assembly LWDU01 (sample SAMN04566230, study PRJNA314399) | hydrothermal vent metagenome | isolation source: deep sea hydrothermal plume seawater | place: Mexico: Gulf of California, Guaymas Basin | collected 2004-07-11
GCGGTGGGTGGAATCGCCGAATTTGATATTGGGTTTACGATTTATTCGTTAGAAGACCTAATCATTCAGGTTTCTAAGAGCAGAGCATTTAATGCCGGCGGGGCCCTTAACGAAAATGCCCAGACCCCAGATTGCAGCGGAAAATTTGAAACAACCACTGCAATCTTTACGGATATTCTTCAGGTTGGCGACCAAACACTTGAGACCACTTGGAGTCTGACTGACGCGACTAACCTTCTATTAACGCTACAAAGTGCTCAGGTCTTAGAATCCCCTACAACATCCCCAGAACTATCGGTGCTTACTTTTAATCCCGCTAAAAATTCCAAAACAATGCCGGTGGGGAACAATATAGGCATAACATATGGGTCCACGATTAAAAAAGGCGAGGGTGTAATAACTCTCAAAGATTCTGCAGGTAATACAGTGGAATCTTATCAGGCCGGTTCTAGTTCAAATATTTCGATTGCTGGTTCAATTCTTTCAATAAACCCTACAGCAATATTGGCGTCTGATAAAACTTACTCTATAAATATTCCTGTGGGTGCAGTACAGGACACTAGTGGGAATAATTTTGAAGAAGTAATCGAATATGAATTTAAAACTCAAATCGATGTCGCCTTCATGTTGCATGGATATAACGGGGCCACCCTTTACGAAACAACCGACTCCTTTACAGCCCAAGCTGAATTAACTATGACCCAGATGGGCTTGCTCAGCTTTAACCGGCTGAATTCTTATAGAACCCATATGCTGCCTACTAGCACTCGTGATGGTGAATATGCCCAATCAAAGGCAGAAATAGAAGCCATCGATTCAGCTCTCGATAATTGGGGCTCAGACGATGTGCTCTCAAATTTTTATTATGAAAATAAGCTCAATCCAAATGCTTTGCAGAACCCTACACCCGAGCAAATCAGTGTTCTTACAGCCTTAAGGCTGTGGCTGGTGGAAAATGAAAAGGGAGAACATTACCAATGGATTCTTGAAAAGGTCTTTCGAGCATGTTCTCCTGCGGTTCGCTTCATGCTGGACGGGCTGCGTATGCCAGCAGGTTTTGACGTAAAGGAATACAGGACGATCTCAATTATATTGTCTAGTGATGATTCCTATAACGCGGGAGCGGCAGCATCTAGTTTAAATTTTTGGGGAGGAAATCACTGGAATATTTCTACTTCTGATGGCATCGAATACACGCACTACCAAACTTTCTTTTTCGATGATCATAGCGATACATCCGGCGGGGCCGGAGGCAGGAGCCCTGAAAAAATTAGGATAGCTAATGCAAAGGTTGATGTGCACGAGCTCATACATACCCAAGGCGGAGGCCACGACCAAGACCCTAGTTGTATTTCACCTTATTCAGTGATGGGCGCGTGCGATACAGGAGACTTTTTTACCTATCCAATTTATAACAGGATTTATATTATGGGGTGGCTACCAGAGACGGCTGTAACGGCTAATCCTTCGTTGGTACAAGCCCACCAAGAAATACCTCTTGAAGCTAGGTGACTTCCGATACCAAGAATTATTCAATGGCTCTTGGTACCAGTACAGAGTGCCATCCTTCGCAAAAACATTGGAATCATGTAAGTTGAGTGCAGGAACTTTTGGGGACGATGGAAATTCTATAGACCCGTTAGGGACTTGCGGACAGTTAGTGGCCGATAAGTCGTGCATCGTATCAACTTCTTTCTATGATAATGAACTTAAAATGAACGTGACTATGCGAGATTTTCAGGCATGCGAATTCATCGATGTTGAAAATGGCCTATCTAGCGAATTATTTGCGAAATTTCTAAGTAGACTAGACGGAAGTGCGGAAGACTATAGTGGCGCGGTAGACAGACAGGCGCTTTCAATGGAGCAAACCGATGATGCAGCTAGGCAGGCTCTAAGTAATTAAATTTCTATATGAGAATTTGAATACAGCTATTCAGTTTTATTCAAATTTTGAAAAATCCTTGCAACGGTCGCTTCAGCACTCTCAAAATATTCCCGCCGGCGCAGTACGAAAGGGCTACTTTTCCACCCTGGAATCGTTTTGTTTATAGTGGAGGTAGTAAATCTCTGGTAGCCCCAGAAGGCTGAATAACAACATAAATACGAACCAATTAAAGTCACCAGATTTAGCTGCTTTCCAACATGCCTTTACAGTCCAATACGCCTCCCAAATAATCAAGATCAAAATAATTAAAATCAACATATGCCCCCCCCATAGACCTTTAGCTTATCGACCTATTATCTGCATCGCAAAGAAATTAAAAAAAACAAGATACCTTTTTCATTCCTATTACACTTTTCTGTAAAAATAAATAATTAAAAGATACCCGTCATCTTAAGAGAGACAATAGGCCCTGAGCGGTAACATTGGTCTTCAATCTCTTCAATGATACCGCTAGAAATACGACCAACGAAGCGGTGCCGTTCGCGGCACATCTTTGCTTTTTCAATGATCTGTTGAGCCTCCAACCGAAAGGTCATGTTCTGAGGACTTATCCACTCCAGAAATGCACCCCAAAACGGGTCTCCGCTTCCATATTCAATATCGTCAATATCGTACCTGAGTCGCCCACCATCGAAACTATCTTGTACGTTCATACCGTAATTAAGATTCAAATTTGGCAAATCATGCCTAAATGCCAAATTAGTCCGGCCGCGCCAGCTATTCATCATTCTTCTTTCAACGCCTAAAATCGGATCGATTATTTTGGAGTCTTCCACAGTTGAGCGCGCTGTAATAAGCAAATTTGGCAATCCAATCATACGCATACGAATGCTTGTTCTGACTTCAAGTCCATACTTCTCGCCATCACCAATATTCCCATTAGTGCTCTGTAATTGGTTCTCATTAACAGTGATGTCCATGCGCTCTATTCGATCGTGCCAATCTTCGTAATAGAGTCTTCCACTGACTACTCCAATGTCATTAGGTAGGCGGTATTCAGAATTAATCTCATAGTTCCAATACCATTCTTGCCGCAAATTAGCGTTGCCAGCTTGAACATTTGAATCTTCATCCTGCTCATCCGTGGCGGCAACAAAGTCATTGAAGGTTAATTGCTCTACAACCTTGTCAATTGTGCCTCTTAACTGAAGTTGGGGTGTTAAATCATATCTAAAATCTACTTTAGGTTTAACAAAGTCGAAATCACGCTCTTTCGAAATATCTCCTCTTTGTATTATCTTCGATTCCTCATACAAGACCGAGGTCTCTAGGGACATGCGTGGACTAATGATCCAATTATGAATAAGAAAGGGTTCATAGCGCATTTCTTCGACAGTCGAGTTAGCGTTATTCACAGGCATGGGGATAAGGCCTCCCAACTCGGGAGAGGGGATCCCACTAGCTCCGGATATTCCTAAAGCCAACTTAGAATCTAAAATAGTCTGCGCTCTTTCAGCGCCGATCTCTATATCCTGGCTTTCAAAAATATCAAATGTATAGGAACCTCGAACAATACGTTCTTTGCTATTACTCCACGAATCAAGAAAAAGATTCTTTTCTTTCGAAGTTTCGCTCAAAATATCATAACGCTCTCTAGTATCGGCTCTCTCAAGAGCGTTCGAAATGAATAAAACCTTCCACCGACTCCCGGCATCTGTGTTGAACTCATAGTCACCGCCAATTTCCCAATTTTTGTATATTCCGGGCGCTGTTTCCAATTGGAAGCTCTCGACATTTGGACTGACTTTTAAGTCTGTAGTTTTTCTTAATGTATCGCTCGTGTGAGTGCCATCGGTCCAAGTTGCATTAAACCTGGCGCTACTATTTGAATTAATTTGATAGTCAAGGTTTGTACTGACTCCTCCGCCTTGAGGGTCTCTCTTTCGAACTTCAAGCACTTTGTCGTTCGGCGAAAAATCACCCAACATTGAATACTCCCTACTTAAGGTATAAAAATAAGGGTCGTACCCCCTGACGCTCGCTTGAAAATTCAATCCGCCTGTCTGCCCGCTATAAGACAACTCGGCGCTTGGTCTTACAGTATTGTCAGGCGCATGCTCAGCACCGAAGTTGTATTGCAATGAGGACTCACTTAATTCTTCATTCAGCACCACATTTATAACTTGTCCACTACCCCTTACATCGAGCTCCCCAGAAGTGCCACGGATAATTTCAATAAGACTTACTTGCTCTGACGTAATCCGGCTTAACTGACTACCAGTACTATTGTTTTTGCCAGCAGTCCTCTTACCATTGATTAGGATTTCAATAGTGCGGCTCCCGCCGCCAAATCCCCGCCCGCTGCCACCTGAACCCGGCGGACGCCCGCGTGAACTGCTTCTACCTCCGAAACCACCCATACTTCCGAGATCAAGCCCAGGAATTCGATCAAGCATATCTTGAGCAGTAACCGGTGCCCATTCAGAAAAATAACTCGCTGGATATCTGATAGTCGATTCTTCCCCCACATTTTCTTGCGCAAAGGTAAGTTGTGCAATGCTGACTAAAATTAGCAAGGAAATCATGTTGAAAAAAAGAAAGAGTCGATACATTAAAACCTCTAATAATCTTCAAATTTTAAATCTTATTTTTTAAAATTCACTATTACGTATCGGTGATGCAGCAATAATAGTTAATGGATGCCGGGAGGCTTCCTTAGGGTGGGGTCTGCTAGGTGTGTTACCACCGAGGTCGCGTACTCACATAATTTGAATCGTCAGTAAGCTGTGTGATTGTGCCGCTAAGAATGTGTAGTTTAAAAATTTCCCAATTACCGGTTCGATCCGATTCAAAAAGAAGCAATTTCCCGTTCCGGGAAAAAAATGGGTGGCCATCATTTGCGGGGGACTGGGTGATTCTCCGTGGCACAGCACTGGGGGTTGTTAAATCTAGAAGCAAAATGTCGTCTTTGCCTCCACCAGTGGTCGAGTTGGTTTGCCAAGCCACAGCACCACCATCCTGAGAGATTGCTGCGCGTCTATTTCGAAATTCCCAACTTGAAATATTACGATCTATTCTGTCTCCCTGATTATCGAATTCAGTGAGTATGATGGCGATTGTTCGGTTGCTTTGTTGATTATTCGGTTTTTCATTTTGATAAACAATACTATTCCCTGCACTTAAACCATTACTCACCCGAGTGCCAGCTGGAACAGGTTCAATGACTCTCCCCATGTTGCCTATTTCAGTCACCAGTAAATGTTCAGTGCTACAGTCTTGTGAATACGTAAGTACTTTGTCATCTAGTGAGAGTGCGGCATGGTGTAGTGAGCAACCAGGCTTCTCTCGCAATACCGTACGCTCGCCGGATTGCAGATCTTCTTGATATAAACGGCCAATTCCTCGTGTGCCGATTTCTGCGCTATCAAATTCTGCATAGATCACGAACTGGCCGTCACTGGTTACTGAGGGGTGATCAAGGTGTTTTGCCGAGGGTCCTCGCCCCGGATGTCTTAGCATTGAAAGTCTACTTCCGTCAGACTCCATTACCCAAATGCTTGCGCCACCGTAGAAACCCGGGACGTCTGGTGTTGCTATATTTGTCCCTGTATTTTCAAATCGTTGAAACACAACCGGATTTGTATAACGATACTCGGCGGCCATTGAGACATTGGCAAGCATAGAAAGAAAACCAATAACAACAGTAATAGTTCGGCAGAATCGCGGCACAAGTTTCTCATTGGATATCGCCGTGATGCCTGCGTTTATTTTTCTGAGGAAATCCATCGCTCAAACCTATTTTCATTGCTCATTTATAGATTCTACCCTTCTCCACGCACAATTCATCCTGTTCTAACCCTTAATCTGAACGCATTCGCTTCTCCTCTTATTAACTTACGCACCGCTAAGATAGCCCATTTTGCCAATATCCAGATCGATAAGTAGAAGAAAGTCATTATAAATCGGTTGAGCCTGACGTGGATCGTTTGATTGAAGTCAATGGGCTGGTTATTGCAAAACATTCCGCGGTCTACAATCAGTTTTGCAGAGCGATACTTATTGGTTTGTATCAGGTGTATGAGGTAGCTTAAAAGATTGTTAAAGGTGATTTTGAGACTCCAGAATCTAATTTTGAGTCCGCTGATGTTTGTGCTGTTCCAAATGAAAACCAAGGGGTCACGCTAATGAGCTAATATTCCCCTAATCTTAAAGTAATCTAGATTAAGTATTTGCAATGTTGCTAAGTACTGGGCAATCTTAGTAATCTGATAGATCAACTAAGAGAATTTAGGGCAAAAATGGTTGCTCAATATCGCGATTGGATGTCTTCAAAAGGTTTTCAGAGGGTATGGGAACTTCGGAAACATACATATAATCTTGATTTTCAAAAATTTGTCGAAGATTTAGCGCTTGGAAATTACAAGCTCAACTAGAGTCTTGATGCAAGTCCATTACCTGCCTCGTTAAAACGATTCCAGATTCGGAAAGTAGCCTTTTCGAGCTCTTCAAAAGAGAGAGGATAATCATGTTTCGACAGTTAAAAAATTGCCATAACGTTGAAGACCTTCGGCTACTTGCTAAACAACGTCTACCTGGCCCTATCTTTCATTATATTGACGGCGCTGCAGATGACGAAGTTACCTATCGTCGGAATACTTCGGCCTTTGATGACTGCGATTTAGTACCTAACGTTTTAGCTGGTGTCGAACATATTGACATGTCTGTAACGGTTATGGGGCAAAAACTAGCGATGCCTGTTTTTTGCTCGCCGACCGCTTTGCAGAGGTTATTTCATCATGATGGGGAGCGTGCTGTTGCGAAAGCTGCTGAAAAATTCGGCACTATGTTTGGAGTTTCAGCTCTTGGTACGGTTACTCTTAAAGAAATTGGGGAAATAATCTCCACGCCTAAACTCTTTCAGTTCTATTTTCACAAAGATCGTGGGCTCAATGACGCGATGGTAGAAAGAGCGCAAGAGGCTGGGTTCAATGCTCTCGCCTTGACAGTAGATACTATTACAGGTGGTAACCGGGAGCGCGATCTGCATACAGGTTTTACCTCGCCTCCACGTTTAACATTAAAAAGTTTATTGAGTTTCGCTACACATCCAGCATGGGCAGCTAATTATTTTTTCCGCGACAAGTTTGAACTTGCAGAGTTAAAAGATTTTGTTCAGAAAGGTTCGAATGTAGCGGTATCAGTTGGTGACTACTTCGCGGAAATGTTAGATCAGTCCATGAGCTGGGCAGACGCGGAAGCATTACGCGCAAAATGGGGTGGTCCGTTTTGCTTAAAAGGAGTTATGAGTGTCAGTGATGCGCTAAAAGCGGTTGATATTGGTGCCGATGCGATAATGGTTTCCAACCATGGGGGTAGACAATTGGATGGTTCTCGTTCTCCATTTGATCAAATCAGTGAAATTAGTGATGCCGTAGGTGGTAAACTAGATATCATCCTTGACGGTGGTGTGCGTCGTGGCTCTCATGTCCTTAAAGCGATAGCTGCCGGCGCTACGGCTTGTTCGGGAGGAAGAATGTACTTGTATTCATTGGCAGCGGCTGGTCAACCTGGTGTTGAAAAAGCCTTAGGAAACCTTAAATCAGAAATTGAGCGAGACATGAAGTTATTGGGAGTGAAAAGTATCTCGGAGATTGATCGCTCCATGGTGCGTTATCGCTAAATTAATGTGATTACCTTACAGGGTTTTCTTTTTTTAAGAGGGTTGGCTTTATTATAGCTAACCTCTGGGCACGGGCCATCTGCAGCGGATTGTTTTTAACGAAAGAACCGAGGAGATACGACGCGAGTTGATGTTGACAGAACTCAAGCGGCGGGTCTGGGAAGTGCGCGAAGGTCCTGACGGATTCCTTTATATACTGACTGATGAAGAAGATGATGGGGCATTACTGCGGATTGAACCTGTAAATTGAGTATGGTTCTTTCGTTTTATAATAGATACTTAAATTGAAGCCCCAGCGATTGTTGAAGAAGTAAAAAAATAAACCTTTTGTGTTTGAGTTTTATGGGGCTTTGATGAGCGCTGATGCTTTGGCTAGAGGTTAATAATAGGGGTAAGAAAATGATTGAAAGATTGGCTTTAGTAATTCACTGGTTAGGGTCTCTTTGCTTGTTGATTGCTATTTTCTATGGAGTGATTCTTCAATCACTAACCGACATAGGGTTTTATTCCTTGTTGTTGATAGCGGGAGCTGCTTGGCCTATCAAGTTCATTCTCACTGGCAACTCCGAAATATTGCCGTGGCAAAAGAAATACGCTTGGACGTTACAAAAAGGGATATACGCTTCAGAGAATGAAGATTAGGTTATGAAGTAATACCTAGTGTTAATTAGTTGCCAATTGGATAACTTTTCTCTAATGCGAGGTATTCTAGCAGCTTTTACGATAGTCATAACATTATTGCAGTCTTCGTACTTGTATTCTCATGGGCGCGGATTGAGCTCATATGGTTGCCAAATTCAAAACACTTGGCAGTATTTTAAAATTTTCAGAACAAAGCGTTTTAAAAAATATCAGGAGGCTTGAGATGATACGTTATTCTACAAAACCAATTTCTGCGATACTGTTTTTAAGCTTATTTGCGTTACCGTTTCTATTGAATTCTACTTTAGCCGATGATAGCTGGGAGCCTGGTCGAACCATCAATGATCAACCCGATCTGCAAGGGGTTTGGGCAAATAACGCGATCACTCCAGTTGAACGACCGGCAATGTTCGACGAGAGGGAATATCTTACCGGCGAAGAGATGCAGTTCCTCGAGCGCCGAATGTCTGAGATAACAGCTAGTGGTGGCGACGCGTTATTTGGAGAGAGTGTGTTGGATGCCGTGTTCTCAGGTGATGTGTCTTCACGAGATACGCAAACAGGAAATTATGACCAGCAATGGATGGTGGAGCGGACACTGGACAATCGCACCTCTCAGATTATTGATCCATCCGATGGCCGCTTCCCAGCCAGAACCGTGGCAGCTGCAGCTCATGACAGAGAGCTTGCCGGCTACAGGGCAGAGCATCCTGCCGACTCCTGGCTAGATCGATCATTATCCGAACGTTGCGTACATCGTGGTGTTCCGAATCTTCGCCCTGGTTATAACAGTTACTGGCAAATCGTTCAGTCCGATAATTATGTCACTATTATTCAGGAAATGTTTCACGACGTGCGCGTTATACCGCTGACAACGATGCCAAATCTGCATGAGGATATCCGGCTGTGGAATGGAAGTTCTCGCGGTTATTGGGAAGGAAACACCCTGGTTATCGATACGCAAAATATTAATGAGAAGAGCGATCCTGGACTGGATACACAGGCGAGGGTGTACCAGGAAAGGTTGACTAGAGTCAGTGAAACTGAACTACAATACGATTTTATCGTGCACGATCCGGGGACTTTTACTGACGATTACACTCGTAGACTCATCTTCGGATATTCCGAAGACAAGATTTATGAATATGCCTGTCATGAAGGTAACTATGGCATGATGAATATCCTTTCTGGTCATCGTATTGAGGAAGCTAGGTTAGCCGATAATGATTGAGCAGAATTGATCTGAAGCTAAGGCACCCTGACTCCCATTTGATTCTTAGCGTAAACCTAAGTTGTCTTTTTGTGACCCAGAGCGAATGAGTGTAAAAACTTTCAAGAATCCTTTCCTTCGTTTTCTTTTAAATACAGATGTAGCTGACGATCGTGCCTGCTTGCTGCGCTTAACGGCCCGGGCCGCACCCACGGCTTCCACTTCGGATCTGCGCCGCGGGGTTTATCACCCATTACAGTCACACGTTGGATTACTCGCTCGCCTTCGAAGTCGTTCAACACAAAATGTTGCGTGATACAGTTGTCCCACATACACACTGTGCCAGCTGTCCAGCGGTAACGCACAGTAAAGCGAGGGTTTTGTACCCACCGAGTAAGATAGGGCAACAAGGTTTCACTCTCATTGGCATTGAGCTCTACCAGTCTGCGAGTAAAATGCTCGTTTACATAGAGTGCTTTTTTCCCAGATACGGGGTGCATCCTCACTACGGGATGAATGTACATTTGCTCGGGATGATTGTGAGGGTGAGCGTCATGTAAGGCAGTCATGCCATCGCATAGAGACTTTATGGGCTCTGATAATTCTCTGTAGGCATGGTTTAGATTTGTCCACATTGTATCGCCGCCGGTGGGAGGGCATTTCACCATGTGCAAAATAGACATGCGTGCCGGCTCTTCGCGAAAGGTGAGATCTGTATGCCACTCATCGGCAATGCCCCCATGGGAGGCGGCCAGTTCAAATATTTTTTCATGAGGAGTATAAGCATTCTTCAAATTCGGGTGGCCTTCCAGCTCTCCGAATTGCTCGCCCAACCTCACGTGCTCATCAACCGTCGGGTGTTGGTCAGGTAGGAAGATCACCATATGCTCCAGAAGCAAAGCTTTCAATGCAGCTATGTCCTCTTTTGTAGGATGGGAGAGATCTGGGCCACTGATCTCTGCACCCAGGGAGCCCGCTAGTCGGTTAATTTGCCAATGTTTGCGTATGTTCATGGTAGTAAAGTTTATAACTATAGGAGTTTATTGTCTTGTTGGCTGGTTCTACGGAGCAAATCAATCTTGATTGAAACTAAATTAAACTAAATTAAACTAAATTAAACTAAATTAAACTAAACTAAATTAAATTAAATTAAATTAAATTAAATTAATTTAAATTAAATAGGGTGGAACGGTTAAACATAGACAGACTTATTCTTTCCTAGTGTGAGATATTGAACTGCAGTTTGTACAGCAAGGTTATTCATAATTTAAATAAGTTACTTAGTAGGTTAAGAATTTACTCTTTACTCTTTACTCTTTACTCTTTCCTCTGCCAATTGCCGTAATCTGGCTCGCTGTATTTTCTTTCCATTTGGACTATTTGTAGTAGGGAAAGATTCTAATAAATGAAAAACAACTGGCACTTTGAATGCGGCTAATTTTTTTTTGCAATGCTCTTTTAGTTCTTCTTGATTAATTTCTGCTTCGGCGTTTGCTATAATAAAAGCATAGGGTTTCAATTTATTCTTAATAAGGATAGCTACAACTTGAGCAGCGCTAACCGTTTTATGGTCTATTAAATGGTTTTCAATTTCAGCAGGGCTAACTAAATAACCACCCAATCTTAATGTGTCTCCCATTCTTGTTTCGAATACGAAGTCAGTTTCAGAGGTCATATAACCAAGGTCACCTGACTTTAAAAACCCATCAGAAGTAAAGATATCAGCAGTGGCTTCTAAATTTTCGAAGTACTCACTCATCATACTTGGGCCACTAAATTCTAATTCTCCACTTTCACCATGATCAAGTAATTGGCCTGTATCGGGGTTACGCACACGAACTCGTGCGTCCTTCGAGATTAATTTTCCACCAGGCAAATAGCGTTGATCTTGTAATAGTTGGTGGTCGCGTCTAGCGTATAGAGCTTGCACTTCACTCATGCCATAAAGGCCTACTGTATCTACTCCGCGCAATGCAGCGCGGTTGGTTATTTCATCTGGCGGTAAATTAAAAGCGCCATAACCACAACAATTTAGCGATGGCATGGCAGGATTACGATCGTCTGCTTCTAATAAAGCTAATAACATGTCATCCGTCACGCTTATATAATGAACACTATGTCGGTCCAATAAGAGAAGGACTTCCTCTGCGTTAAATCCGCTTTGTAATACGCTCGCTTTCCCGCCAGCTAGCGCAGCCGTAAGGTGATTAAATCCAAAGACTCCGCAGAAAGGTAGTGTTTGGAAAAAAGCACCATCTTTTATTACTGAAGAAAGGTTTTTATAAACATCTAGCGCATGACGCACAATGCTAGCATGGGTATGTAAGACGAACTTAGGAGCTTTAGTTGTGCCAGAGGTTGTAAAAATATTGCAGCCAAGATTGGCGCCGCTGCAATCACCAGCAAACGCTTCGCTCTTAACTAATTGTGTGTAATCGATTATTTGCTTTGACTGTAACAAAGGGGGTAAATCTTGTATCGCATCTTTCTCACTGTACAGAATTAGAGATTCAAGGTGGGAGAATACGCTTTCATCAATTTCAGCAAGAATCTTGAGGAAATCTAAGTTTCGAAATCCGGGCCATAGAATGAGAGTCTTAGCACGGGATCTAGAAAGTATGTCTGCGATTTCAGAGCTGCGAAATCGTGTGTTCACGGCTACTGCTATCGCGCCGAGCTGAGCGCACGCAAGATAAAGAACTACATAGGCCGGACAGTTAGGCAGCCAGAACGCTACTCTGTCATTTTTTATTATACCAATCTCTGAAAGACCTTTCGCGGTTCGTAATGAAAGATCTTGTAATTCTCTAAAACTAATTTCTTCTTGTTGGTAAATTAAGGCTGAAGAATTGGGGTGTTGCGCTGCACTACTTTTTATCAGTTGAGGGATGGTCTCTATATTCATGTCTTAAAATCTTAACTGTCTTGGTGATCAAACCCTTAAGTTAAGTCCTTCATTTACAAATAACCTTGGAAATATGAGGTTTTTAATGACCAGTACCTTATAAAAAGATGTGAACTTGCATTCATAACTCTACTTTCAGTACTTAGATATTTAACTTCAAAATCAAATTAGCGGAAGACTCTAACTAGTAATGAGTATACTGAAATTACATTTGTAATTCGGCTATTGCTATTCCAGATTCGCCGCCAACGGTGTAGAGAAGATAAGTTTTCCCTTCGTCTTTAAAGATCGAGGGATCTCTTAGCTGATTGACAAGTCCATAAGCGCTGCTTCTGACCGAAGGCTCAATAGGCGCATTTGCGCCTTCCCAGCTATATTCAGGTCGCAATATTTCTATTGAGCTAGACTCCTTCCAAGTCATCCAATCTCCAGATAGATCGATAGTGCTTAGCTTTATCAATTCAGGAGCATCGCCGACTTGAGTCCAGAATACGGAGAGTAAATTTCCCTCTTTTAACAATGCCGCATGTCTCATATCGCGATTAAAGAGTGCCGGGCCTGCCTCAAAATTAGTAAATCCATCAGCCGACCGATAAAACTGACCCGGCATAGCCATGGAATAAGTCATCCCAGCATGCTTGAAAACGCGCATATACGTCCTACCCAAATTTTGTTGTTGTGCAGTAAAGTTAATTCCATCGGGAGACGTAGCTACACGGGTTAATTGCGCGCCGGGACCATCCAATCCATGGTAATACATAATGAATCGCTTGTTGTCTTCATCAATATGCACATCGGGTGACGCAATATGTGGAGTAGTCAGTTCTGTGCGCCAATCATGCGAAAGTGCAACCCAATCAGTCTGACGTTCTTCAACCATTTGATTAAGTTGATCTTCGGTAATCTCTGCTGGCTCACTTAGAAAGTAAGACTGTTCAATTTGCAGACTTCCTGGAACATACACTTGCCAGGGTCCGAGTAATTCATCTGCGTATGCTAACCGTATATAGCTTCCTTTGTGATCAGCAAAATAAAGGTAATAATTGCCCAATCTGCCAGGCACCCATTCAGGTACTCTTACTAGAGAAGGCCCTTGAATATTAATACCAATACTTGGGTCAATCTCCGGACCGATAAGGGGTCGATCCAGAAGCCTAGTAGCAGTTATTTCCTGATTCTCCAGCGGAGAGCAACTGTTAAGAAAAGTAATTGCGATGAAGATGAAAGCACAGGATTTGATTAATAAATGCACCTTATTTCTTTTTTTCATATTTAATATACCTTAAAACGTAACAAATATTATCTGTTATTATTATTGATCACCACAAGAAATATAATTAACGGAAGTCGCAAGATCTCAAAGCTCTTACTTTATGGATTATATTTTTTTCTTTGCTTTTATTGACGATTGTTTCTATTTGATATACCTGGATTGAGTGTTCTAACATGCTCAGCTATTGATTGAATCTCAGAACCTATAAAAACTCCTTCAAATGAAGGCATGTTATTCTGACCTACACTGATTATATTCTCTACATGGTTAGTACTAAAAGCTGCCAGTCCTTCAAGAGGCATTCCATTATGACCCCCTTCACCTCGGAGGCCGTGGCAGAAGACGCAGTTTTGACGATACAAAGCAAGACCCTCATCATTAGATAGAGGAGGCGTAATCTGCTCGAGCTCAATTGTGGAATTTAGACCATCGTGATCAAGTCCAAAAACCCAAACACTATCTCCGTGTTTAGAACTTGCAAGCAGATTGCCTGCTGATAAGACAGCCACATACTGTTTTCCGTTATGTTCAAAAGTTGCAGGAGGGGCGTTGACCCCTGCATCCGTCATAAATTCCCATAGCTTCGTTCCATCCTTAGCATCCATAGCAGTCAAGCGCCCATCATTTCGACCAGCGAAAAGCAAGCCACCAGCGGATGCCATCAATCCGCTGTAACAACGGCTCGGCCAGCGTTGGGACCAAAGTAATTTATTGGTTCTGAGGTCAATTGCTGCTACCACTCCTGTGGTCGCTATTGGAGCAAATCGCATGCTGCCACCCGTATATCGCTCGCCAGAATCAACTTGTTCTAAACCAGAACGAGATGAATAAGCAGCCTGCCGCTCACCCGCACAAACGTACATAACGCCTGCTTCAGGATCAACCGTGCTCGGCGGCCAATTGGCTTCACTACGACGAAGCAACACTGGATCTTCCCAAAATGGTGTAAAGATTGCGCCACCATTTTCTAATTTAAAACCCTCTGGGGGAATATCCAAAGTTTGAGTTACAAACGCATCCCCTAAAGGATAAGGCTGAGTTGCGGCAGTCAGCTGTCGTTCTTCTTGGGGCACCGGCCTTTCCTCGATACCAACCAGAGGAGCACCTGTAGTTCTATCTAAAATATAGACCCAGCCTGTTTTACCGGCTTGAGCTAGTCCCTTTCTTAATTCTCCATCATATTCAAGATCAAACAATATCACCGGATTTGGTGCATCAAAATCCCAAAGATCATGATGCACTTGCTGGAAATGCCATTGATATTCGCCAGTGTAAGCATCAAGTGCCACGATAGATGCCGTGAATAAATTATCTCCACCACGAACCGCACCGTTATAATCTGGCCCCGGATTGCCAGTTGAGAAATAAATCATACCAAGTTCGGAATCTACGGCTGGAGTGTGCCATACCGTGCCGCCACCGGTTTTCCACGCATCAGAATTTTGAGGCCATGTTTCATATCCGAACTCCCCGGGACCGGGAACAGTGTAAAATGTCCACAGTAGGCTTCCGTCAGCAGCGTTGAATGCTTTCACGCGGCCTCTTGCGGCAAATTCAGCACCAGCAAATCCCGTAATAACCATGCCTTTAAAATAAAGCGGCGCACTGGTTATTGTGTATCCTTCCTCCCATCTCTCGGCTTGCACAGACCAAACTAATTCACCTGTATCTTTGTCCACAGCCTTAAGAACTCCATCAAGCTGTCCTACAAATATTTTATCTTCTCCGAGACCAACCCCGCGGCTGGTCCAACCACAGCAGATTGTCGAAATTTCATCGCTAAGTGATGCTTCAGAGCTCCACAATATTTCACCTGTTTCAACACTTAACGCAAAGACATCATCAGCACCAGTAATAATATACATGACGCCTTCATAAATTAGCGGCTGAGCTTCCCCTGAATATTTCGTATCTAAACCGGAGCCATTTAAATGCGTTCGCCACACTGGACGAAGCTCGCTTACAGTTTCTATATTAATCTCAGTTAATGGCGAGTAATTGCGGTTATAAAGGTCACCACCATTCGTAAGCCAATTATTCATCGGAAGCTGCATTAATTCTTCAGGGCTAGGCCTTGCTTGAGAGAATTCAGCTGCGCGAATAGACATACTCGTTAACGAAACGACGACGAATAAGAGTAAATATCTGTTTATCATTGATTTAGTCTCTAAAGAATGTGCGAATGAGTAGTTAGTACTCGAGGCTGAAATCTGCACAAAGAGTTAATCACTCTCACCCAATTTCCTGCGAGAGCCTAAGTGCGGTTTATTTACGTGCGCGACTTTCCTGTCAATTTTTTGCTGATTGCTGTAAGCCTCAAGGTCTAGCCTATAGCTTCATGCATCTCCTTCAAATCAGCAAATGTCATCGTTCCCTCAATTTCATGATTTTCATCTAAATGTTATCGTGCTTTGTAATAAAAATAAGATGGCAGATATAGAAACACAAATAGAATACAGGGTTGTGCCAGGACTGAGAAGGGTCTGACAAGTTGATTCTTAATCTGTCAGAATGGTTTTCTTGCGATTAATATATTTTTTTTGTGGATGCCCAATTAAATCCTCTAACAAATGGGGTCAGAATAAAAGCAGTAGTTTTTGCATGCTTTGGAAGAGCTATGGAGGGGTGAGTTGATCGCCATTATCTTCTCTGTTACGGTCCTTGACAATAGTTTGAGTTTGTAATTAATTCAGTCTCAATAGTGCCACCGCTCACAACAGAAGCAATAACAAGCCCCAATCTCTCTCCTTTCATTGGTACAGCGCAAAATTACCGGGCAAAGCCTCTCTCGTAATTTATTAGGAATTAGGTGATTTACTCTGTGCTAGATATGTAGTAATTATGTAAGACGAAGAGGAACTCTGTTATGACATTCAATCCCTCCCTTACTCGAAGGCAGGCCCTGGCTGGGCTTACTGTAACCGCAACTTTGCCCTATACCAGCTTGTTGTCCGCTCAAGAGAATAAAATGCGCGGTGCGCTCATGATTTTAAGCACTCCCTATAATGAATCTGGGGAAGTGGATTATGACGATTTAGCTAAAGAAGTCGCCTTCTGCGATCAATGTGGAGTCCAGGGTCTGGTATGGCCACAAAACTCTAGTGAACAGCGCTACCTTACTAAAGAGGAACGCATAAAGGGTTTTCAGGTTTTGGCAGAAGCCAACCGTAATCGAACGATGAGTTTGGTGCTTGGTGTCCAGGCAGACGATACAGCAGGCATGTTAGAGTATGCGAAAGTTGCTGAGGCTTTATCTCCAGATGGCATGATCGCCATCCCTCCTACAACTGCTATCTCGTTAAACGAGATACATGCTTATTATGCGGCTCTTTGCGAAATTACTGAGCGACCAATTTTTGTCCAAACCAGCGGTGGTCCTGACATAGAGTTGACCATAGAGTTTCTAGTGCAACTGGCCACCGATTTCCCTCAATGTGGTTATATTAAAGAAGAATATGGCAGAGTGCATGAACGTATGCTTGCCTTGCAGGAATTCCATCCAGACCCGATCCGCTCTGTATTTGGAGCTACATTGGGTAGAGGTTGGCTCTATGAGATGCGTATTGGTACAGATGGTGTAATGACCGGAGGTGCAATGTATGGAGATGTGTACGCAAAACTATGGGAGCTGAATCAACTAGGGAGGCATGAAGAGTTGCGCGATTGCTATAGCAAATTATTGTTAATCCAAAATTTGGATAATCTTATACCGGGTGTAAGGCTATACATATTGCAGAAGAGAGGTGTCTTCAAAACTATTAGATCGCGGCGAGGTGAATATAGTTTTTCTTCACTAGAAATTGCCGAAATTGAATATCGTTTTGACGCCTTAAAACCTTATTTAAAGAGTTAGTAAGGTCCTTAAAAAAGGAGGATGTAATACTCTCTTCTACTATTTTCTCAGGAAATTTGCTTATCTCATCCTCAACCGCAATTCTATTTTTTCTGGAATCTTCCGCGTCATCTAAAAATTGAAATATTAAGCCTTAATCTAAAAGAGTTTTCGCCCCTAAGACCTTTGTGGCTTTTTGCTTATTAATTCTAATTCTTAGTAATCATAAGCTTCCAGCTTGGGCTCTCGCCAAAATTTACTCCTAGCTAATCCGTTAAAAATTTTCAGTTGCTGCAGTAATGGCTGCTTTAAGCAGAAATGAGAAAGTTTTCTCTCATGAAGCTTGATTCTGCTTTGGATTAGTGGGAAAACACTATCGTGGCTGGCAGACTTGCGGGCTCTTAATTCAGGATCTTGGTTGGAACATATAATGGAGAACAACATCGGCTTGCTTCTCAGCAAGCGCGCAATAATAAATCCAGATCGTGAAGCCTATGTGGATGGCAAAACAGGTTTTCGCATCAGCTTTGCAGAACTCAATGTTCGCAGCAATCGCTTGTCCAATGCCCTAAAAGAATTGGCGGTTCAACCCGGTGATCGTGTCGCGTTGGCATTAATGAACAGCGTCGAGTTTATCGAGGCATTTTTCGCCATTGCCAAAATCGGTGGCGTTATCGTGCCGTTGAATTGGCGTCTGGTACCGAATGAACTGGAATTTATTCTAAAAGATAGTGGAGCGAAGACGATCGTTTTTGGTGAGCAATTCGTCGATATGATGAAAGATTTGCACGACCGAGGTGAGAAGACACATGTAGAAAACTGGATTCAAGTAGCAGCTAATGGCAGAGAGGCTGGTTTCTCCCAAGACTATGATCAATTCCGTGATGCTGCTGATGACATACAGCCAGAAATTTTGGCAAAGGATGATGATTTACTTTTCATAATGTACACATCTGGCACAACTGGATTGCCGAAAGGTGTTGTTCATTCTCATCATACTTGTATGTGGGCACTGATAACTTTTGGTGCGTCCTGTGATTTGAGAGGTGGTGATCGTTACGTAGTAGCGCTGCCTCTTTTTCATGTTGGGTCACTGATTCCCTTAGTACTTAATATTTATCAGGGCGTTACCAGTGTTGTTATGAAAGAATTCGACCCAAAAAGAGCATGGGAATTAATAGAAGAAGAAAAAATCACCAACACGCTTCTCGTCCCAGCGATGTTGAATTTTATGACACAAGTACCCGATGTCACGCAATACGACTATTCAAATTTACGTTGGGTGCAGAGTGGAGCAGCACCACTTCCAGTTAACTTGATTCAGCAATACGCAGATCTGAATATTGACGTTCATCAAATTTATGGGCTTACTGAATGCTGTGGTCCGGCCTGTGTTATTAGCGCTGAGGACGCGTTGTCAAAAATCGGGTCAACAGGGAAAGCCTTCTTCCATACTAATGTTAAAGTAGTTGATGACAATGGAAATGTTTGCTCTCCGGGCGAGCAGGGTGAAGTCTGGATGAGTGGTGAGCACATAATGATTGAATACTGGAATAAGCCAGATGCGACACGAGAAAGTATTACCGATGATGGGTGGCTCAAAACAGGTGATGTGGCGTCGGTGGATGAGGAAGGCTTCATTTACATTCAGGATCGGATTAAAGACATGATTATTTCAGGTGGGGAGAACGTCTATCCAGCCGAGATCGAAAATGTAATTCTGTCTCATCCTGAAGTGAGTGAGGTTGCAGTGATTGGTCAAGCCAGTGAAAAATGGGGTGAATCTCCCTTTGCGGTTGTAGTGAGAAAAATTGAACAATTACAGGAAGCAGATGTGTTGAAATTCTGCGATGGTAAATTGGCGAGATTCAAATTGCCAAAAGCGGTAGTATTTATTGATGAGATCCCACGTAACGCAAATGGGAAAGTGCTGAAGCGGGAATTACGAGTGCAATTCCCTGGCCCTGCTGAAGATTAATGGCTTCTAATTTAAATTTAGGCCTTAGGTTCTAATCTTAAAACCAAAGCTTGAGGCCTAATCCTGTGAATAATTGCTAGCCGAAGATCCCTTTGAATAAGAAAAATAGTAGGATAGACAGTACAGCACCAACCGGAAGTGTCACCACCCAGGAAAGAAATATACGGCCGACCACACCTAAATTAAGCGCACCGATTCCTCGGGCCATACCTACCCCAAGCACGCCACCTACCAAGCAGTGAGTTGTAGAGACTGGAATGCCCGTACCAGTGGCCAATACCACAGTCGTAGCGGCTGCTAATTCTGCGGCAAAACCGCGTGACGGAGTTAGCTCGGTTATATTGCGGCCGATAGTCGCAATTACTCTATAGCCCCAAGTCGCTAAGCCAGCAACTATTCCGCCACCACCGAGGATAAGTATCCACACTGGCAGTCGAGACTGTTCCAAAAATTCACCACCACTTTGTACCATGCCATTCACTGCTGCCAAGGGTCCGATAGCATTGGCCACATCATTCGAGCCATGGGCAAAAGCCATTGAACACGCGGTGAAAAGCATAAGAACACCAAAAACTCGTTCAACGCTGGCGAAGTGAGATGCTTTGTCACGAGAGGGTAGTTCTTTTATCGATCGCAGCATGAATACACCGAGGACGCTCATCAGCAAACCTATGCCAATAGCAATTAAGATGCTTTGGTTATAGGAAAGATCTAAACCTACATAACGAAGGCCTTTGACCAGAGTTACCATGGCTATAACGAAACCGACTAAGAAAATGTAAAAGGGCACGTATTTCTTAGCATTTGCAAATGGATCATCGGTGTCGAGAACCAATTTTTGCACACTCCTAAAAATACAAAAAGCGACAAAACCAGATACCATAGGTGAAACTACCCAGCTGGCAATAATCCTCCAAATTTGGGACCAAACTACTGCATCAGCTGAAATCCCGACAACCGCAAAGCCGACGATGGCACCAATAATGGAATGAGTAGTTGAGACAGGCCAACCCCTACTAGACGCAACTAGTAGCCAAATGCCGGCAGCGAGCAAAGAAGAAAGCATTCCGTAGACTAATAGTTCTGGCGAATCTGTAAATCCTGCTTTCTCAATATCGATAATTCCGGAGCGTATTGTTGAGGTAACTTCACCTCCGGCAAGGTAGGCGCCAGCGAATTCAAAAATCATCGCGATCAGAATGGCCTGCTTTATCGTAATGGCTCCGGCACCTACAGATGTTCCCATGGCATTGGCAACATCATTTGCACCGACGCCCCAGGCCATGAAGAAACCAAATACACATGCCATTCCCAAAAAAATCATACCGTATTCAGAAATAATTTCAGACATCCGCAGAACTACCTATATTTTGTTGCTATTAGTGATTTATAGTAGTTAATCAATTCAGCAGTTATTAATGCGCTATGAGAATTAACAATCTACTACCAACTTTTTGTGAATCGTCAGCAATCTCACCGATCAGGTCGATGATTTTATATAAAAACATTACATTCACTGACGGTAAGATGGATTCTAATTCGTAAAGAGAAGCTCGCAAAAGAATTTGATGATCATCACTCTTATTTTCCAGTTCATCCAATTCTTCAATGAGTTCTTCAACTAATTCGACTTCTCGGCCCCGAAACCCGGCTTCTAATAATTCATCTAGCTCATTAATTGCTCTTAAAGCCTGCCCTGAAGCCTTGAGGCTTAGCTTGTAATACTTCAAAAGTGAGTCAGAGAGTTCGCTGGGAATTTGCATTTTTCGACCTAACATCAAACCGGCGATATCCTTTGCACGATTCGCAAGGCGATCTTGAATGCTGAGTAATTCGAGTAAATCCGATCTGGCTACAGGAAGTAGTAAGCTCTTAGGAAGGTTAGTTCTGACATTGTTTTTGAGGTCGTCGGCTTCATGCTCTGCAGAACAAATCTCCTGTTGCAGCTCGTAAGCTTTCTGCCAATCGTCTGCAATACAAGCATTGAGAAAGTCACCTAGGATAATGACGCAGCGCTGAGCATTCGCCATGTGTTCTTGTATTGGCCGTATCGGAGATCGTCCGAAAAGTGCGGGAATTGAATTTGACATGAATTTAACTCCGAATCTAATTCGCGCGTATTAAACCAAATCAATTGCGTGCTTGCTAGTAGCTTCGTGAGATATTTATTACTATTTTGTAATACTTATGAAAGGCTCAAGTTTGTCGCTAGATTTTGCTCTGCATTGAAGTGTTTTTAATCGATTTAAGTTGATGGTTTATCGATTCGAGGCTGTATCCCTCTCGATCTTTGTGGGTATTTAGCTGTTATTACGAAGTGATTAGTTTTTTGGGTAATTGGTTACTCAGAGCTTTAGCTCTAAGTAACATCTTGCTATTGTTGCGCCTTCAAAAAATTACTGAGATTTGGAACTTAGAATATGGCTAGTATTTTATTCATTGAGCATAATGGTTCAGAGCATAGAGTCGACGTACCCCCAAGTGGCTCGGTTATGCAAGCAGCGGTTCGCAGCGGCGTGCCGGGTATTGATGCGGATTGCGGTGGCTCCTGTTCATGTGCAACCTGTCATGTCTATGTCGATGAAGCCTGGCTAGCAAAAGTGGGACTATTGAGTCCTACAGAAGAAGCAATGCTGAGCTTAAGCACCGATAGGAAAGATAACTCCCGCTTAGCCTGTCAAATTGAGGTAACTGAAGAATTAGATGGTTTAGTAGTAACGACACCTGAATTTCAGTTCTAGCAGAACAGTATTGACTCGTCTGAACTTGCTTTCTTGCTCATGGGAAATGAATCTTGACTGAAATTATTGATCCGAAAATAAAATCAAAGAGCCAGTGGAGCCTCGTAGGAAAAGACCCCTACGCTCTGCAGCTGGATGAAATTGATCTATCCCATCCAGGGATTTGGCAAGCTAATGAATACCTGCCCTTCTTAAAACGTCTCCGTGATGAAGACCCTGTGCACTATTGCCGCGAGTCTGCCGTCGGTCCTTACTGGTCTGTAATGAAATACAAGGACATCATGCATGTCGACACTTCTCCTCAATTATTCTCCTCAGAACCTACAATAGGTATTGTTGATACGCTCGAGGAGTTCACCTTCCCAGCATTTATTTCCATGGATCCACCCAAACATGATGAACAGAGAAGAGTTGTTCAAGGAGTGGTGGCTCCAGCAAATCTTAAGAATCTTGAGAGTGTAATTAGGCAGAGGGCCGGGGGTATTCTTGATTCTTTGCCGATTGGGGAGGAATTCGATTGGGTAAACAGTGTTTCTATTGAGTTAACTACACAGATGCTGGCAACTTTATTCGATTTCCCTTTTGAGGATCGTCATAAGTTGACTCATTGGTCGGACGTAGCGACAGCAATACCCGGAAACGGAGTTATTGAAAGTCAGGAGCAGCGTTGGGAAGCTATGGAGGAGTGTCTGGCCTATTTCACGGGCCTATGGAATGAACGAATAAATAAAGAACCAGGCAATGATTTAATCTCAATGTTAGCTCACGGTAAAGCAACTAAAAATATGCCGCCCATGGAGTATTTGGGAAATATCATTCTATTAATTGTTGGTGGTAATGACACAACTCGAAACTCTATATCAGGGGGTGTCTTGGCATTGAGTCAAAATCCTGATCAATACCAAAAGCTGCGAGAAGATGCCAGTTTGATACCCAATATGGTGTCAGAAATTATTCGCTGGCAAACACCTCTGGCTTATATGCGCAGAACTGCAATTCAAGACACAGATTTGGGCGGGAAGGCAATCAAAGTTGGAGATAAAGTTATTATGTGGTATGCCTCCGGAAATCTAGACGAGGAGGTTATTGATCGCCCAGGCGAGTTTCTTATCGATCGGGCTAATGCTCGTCATCACCTTTCCTTCGGGTTTGGCCTTCATCGCTGTATGGGGAATCGCCTAGCGGAAATGCAGCTGCGAATAGTCTGGGAAGAGATAATGAAAAGGTTTCACCAAGTAGAAGTGGTAGGTGAGCCAGAACGTATCTACTCTAGTTTTGTGAAAGGCTATTCGAAATTACCAGTAGTATTACATCCCCTCTCTTAGGTATTCGTCTCGTAGGTTCAGCGTTGAATTTGTAAACGCAGCTTTTGTCGACTGCAGACTAACTGTGACAAATGCGATCGCGATTGCTAAGACATCTTAAATTACAGCGGGCGCAATGGAAATTGTGATTCGATAGGAAAATAACTGCAGCCATTGATTTAACATATTTCCAGATGCATCGAGGCACCATTTTTATATAGTTTTCCACATGACAAGACGCCCCTCAATGAACGAAGCGGTTCAAGAAAAATTCTTGATAAGTGAACTGCATGCAACTCTATTTTCCAAAGATGTTTTCTTTTTCAGTACGCACAAATCGGCTATTTCCGTCTCTGCGAGTGAATCCAACACGATCAAAATATTCCAGTATTTCGATACAAAGATTGCGACCTATGCCAGTTTTGTCTCTGAATTGAATTACTGAAAAACCCTCATCAGAATTGTATTGTTGAATGAGTTTTTCAGTAATCTCTGCTAGATCCATAATCGTATCGGGGAGGTAATATCGATTTGGTGCTACCTGTATTAGATTTCCAGCCAGAGTTGTCTGTTTAAGAATACGCTCCAGAGGTTTCAAAGGAATGTTAGTCATTTCTTCCAATTCGCGAGTTCTTGGTGGGACATTTCCAGTTTTTTGAAGAATAGGGCGAATTTTATTGAGAAAGTTGTTTTCTTCATCAGACATCTGAGCGACATGAGCAACAAGATGCAGCAAGGTTCCTGTGCGTTTGATTTCAGCGCTATCGATCAAATGTTGTAATAAGTTATGGAAGAGAAGGTGTGATCCCTTAAAGTTAGTTGCCCGGCTAAGAGCAGGTTCACTAATTCCTTGTTGACTGGATTGCATGCTATGAAACTCTTTGACAGTCTTCAAAATAAGCTGGCTGTATTGCTCAAAGTACTTCTGGTGCAGCAGGAGGGGGTGTTTTCGTTTGTTGACAGAAATAACAGCCGGTCCTGCGTCTCCTGTCTTCAAGTTGTCGCGAAGTTTCTGGATCGCTTCTTCTGTTAGATTGCGATTGACGGCGAATTGATCAAGGTTTACACCTTCGGCTCGAAGCGAGAGTAACTTATCTAACGCCTGTTCGGCTTCCTGGTCCATGGCAAGCAATAGTGCAAGTCGTGGTTCACTATCTCGCTTTTTTCTTGGGACAAAGATATCGATTACTCTTCCTCCACCAATAGTATTCTGAGAAGCTGGGTCGCGCAGAATAAAGCGATCTCCGTAATGACCTATTATTGATTGATGACATCGAATTTGATAAAAATTTTGAATGCCATCACCCAGCGCACGAATAGAAACGATTCGATGTGAACCGCCGATGTAAAGGTGGTATTGCGCACTGCTATTAATTTTTTGCTGTTCGTTAATGAATTTAATTCGAGCATCAAAGCGATTTACTGGGAAGCATTGATCTGCCCCTGTCAGCCAATCTCCTCGGCTTATATCTCCATGACTTAATGTAATGTTTGCTGCAATGCGTTGCCCCTTATGGCAGCTATCCAATTCAAAAGTATCCTGCATTAGACTGCGCAAGCGTGTTGATTGGTCACTGTTGGTGTGGAGTACTTGCTGTGCAGTTGTTGCGTAACCTGCTCTTACGCTGCCAGTAACAACGGTTCCGATTCCTTTCACTGAGAAACTTCGGTCTATCAAATAGCGAAAGCAGTTAAGCGTATTTTTAGAATCACTCAAATTGGATGAGGTAAGTAATTCCTCTAGGTGTTGAATGAGTGGGGGAATGCCTGCCTTAGATTGGTTGGAAATAGGGAAAATACAGGAATCGGCAAGACTAGTGGGTCTGATAAGGTCTTTTATCTCTTGGATCACAGCGGCGATACGTTCATCGTCGCAGCGATCAACTTTAGTTAAGGCGATGACTCCTCTTGGGATTTCTAACAAGTCGAGAATAGCCAGATGCTCTTTGGTTTGAGGCATGATGCCATCGTCAGCAGCCACCACCAGCAGTGCCGCATCGACCGAACTTACCCCGGCTAACATATTGTTTATGAAATCGGTATGCCCAGGGACATCTACGAAGCCCACTATGTTGTTATTACCTTCACTATCTGAAAAATGGTGGTAGGCGTATCCCAAGTTGATTGTTAGGCCACGGGCTTTTTCTTCCGCCAGCGAATCAGTATCTTTATTAGTGATATTTGAAACTAGTGAAGTTTTACCGTGATCAACGTGTCCGGCGGTGGCTAAGGTTAAGGAACGAATGTCTGAGTTACTCATAACAGATATGGAGGAAATTATTAATTTTTGCAGTAAAATTCAACGTGGAGTGTGAGCTACAGTTGCACAACTTTGGCATCACAACAAGGGCGGCGTTCAAGCTGCAGGAGCCTGAACGCTAGGTGGAATTTAGCCTGAAGCGCTGCGATTAAACCGGTATATGAAATAAATCATCGTCGCTACAATTAGGCCAGCAATGATGAACCCTAGATTAAAAATGCCAGAGCTCATATTAACTATGCCGTAGCCGATGGACCCGGATATGAGTGCATAGTAAAAGAAAGGTAGAAGTGTTTTTCGGATAACAGCACCTTCCTTGCCTATGATTCCCGCTACCGCTGAGGCAGCAACGACATTATGTACGCAGATAATATTTCCTGAAGCGCCACCTACGGCTTGAAGCGCAACAATCCAAGTGGGGTCTGCCATGATTTGTTGACCGACACTAAATTGAAACTGTGAGAACATCATATTGCTGACGGTATTACTCCCTGCTACAAAAGCCCCCAAACCTCCTATAAATGTGGAAAAGAAAGGCCATGCTTGGCCCGCCAGATCGGCCACTCCATTAGCTAAAGCAATAGGCATTGTTTCGTAGCCAGTTCCCCCACCAGTGGTGTTGAGGAAAACCTGAACCATAGGCACGGTAAAAACCAAAGCTGTAGATGCAGGAATAAGTGTCTTGAGAGATTTGTTAACAGCAATTTTGTATTCGGAAACTTTTAGGCCGTGAAGCATGATTGTGATAAACGAGACAATGATAAAAATTGTGCCCGGCGACCATAGGGGTTGAAAAGAAGCCGTGATGTCGCTGCCAAAAATTTGTGGCCACTGCCAGGTAATGAATGGGTTTGAGTTTCGTAAAATACCTTCCAAATTCATTTCAGGTAGTCGAGTCAAAATTAACAAACCTGCTACGAATACGTAGGGTGACCAGGCCCTGACTATACTCATTGGTCTTTCACTGGGAGTGCTATTGTCTGGGTCATGTAGTATAGCTCCAGACCATTCAGCATCCCATTTCGATTTTTCATCGAAATCCCATATTTCATCTTCTTTGGGCATTAAAAAGCCCATGCGAGCCGTAGTAACAACTATCCCTAAACCAATCAAGCCTCCAAGCATGGATGGAAATTCCGGTCCGAACTGATAGGCCACAATGACATAGGGTATAGTCATTGAAAAAGCTGCAAACAAAGCAAATTTCCAAACTTTAAATCCATCAGCAAATGATCGGTTCTTACCGAAGAAGCGCGTCATGATGGATGCAACTAATAATGGGATGAAGGTGCCGGCGATGGCGTGAAGAATAGCTACTTTCGTCGCTATGAATGCCAAGAACTGGTCCCACTCTGCAAAGCCTCTCTCCAGAGCATAAGCCGCCATAGCAGGATCCGCCGAAAGGCCTTCGTTAACGCCCACCAGTATTGGAGTGCCCATGGCGCCAAAAGAAACAGGTGTACTTTGTATTATCATCCCGGCAACTACCGCTGCCATGGCTGGAAACCCTAACCCTACCATCAGCGGAACCGCTACTGCTGCTGGCGTACCAAATCCTGCTGAGCCTTCAATAAACGAACCAAATAACCAGGCAATAATAATTACCTGAACTCTTCTGTCTGGGGTGATGTCTGAAAATCCCTGGCGGATCGTGCTTATTGCTCCGCTTTGTACCAGAGTGTTCAATAATAAAATTGCACCAAAAATAATGTAGATGAGTGTGCCCGCCACCCACAGTCCCTTGAAGCTAGCTGCTAGAATTTTGGTTCCCGGTATTTGCCATATGAAGAATGCCAGTGCCGCTGCGACTATATAAGCAATGGGCATGGCTCGGCTGGCTGGCCAGCGTAATAGCACGAGGAAAACTGCGACTGAGATGATCGGAAGTAAAGAAAGTATTGCTAGGATGCCGGTGCTCATAATTTTTATTCTTTATTATTGAGATTTTAGGAGTGGTATTGGTAGGTATAGCCTTTTTTGATTTCAAATGGAAACCTAATCCAACTCAGCTTAGCAGATTATTTTGCAGCTGAGAAACGGATTTCGACACGGCAATTGAACCAGCTTTCAGTGCCTCAAGGGAGGCTTAATAACTTAAAACGGTCTCTTTTAAAGGCATCACAGTGCCGGAAACGCTGACTATTACAAAGCGGCTTTCTAGCAATAGGCGACTCAAATTTAAGACAATACAAGCTTTTGGTGGGATAATGGGATTAAGTGGTCTTTCTGCTTATTCAGGAGTTGAGCAATCTGCTTGGCATTAGCACTTAGACATATATTTGAATAAAGATTGAAAAGGAGAAAGTACCGTGGAAATTTCTACAATTATAGTTCTGGTTGTAATTGCCGGGCTTTTCTTTTATGGCGTTGGTATCTATAACCAATTGGTCAGCTTGAAGAATAGATATGAAAACGCGTTTGCGCAAATCGAAGTACAGCTGAAACGCCGCTACGATTTGATTCCTAATTTGGTAGAAACAGCAAAAGGTTATATTACCCACGAACGAGAAACTCTTGAGGCAGTTATATCCGCTAGGAATGCTGCGGCGAATGGGCTGGCTGCTGCTGCTGCGGATCCTGGTAATGCTGCAGCTATGAAAGATTTGATTGGGCAGGAGGGAGCCTTGGCCGGAGCGATGAGTCGCTTTAATGTGGTGATGGAAGCCTATCCTGATTTAAAGGCCAATCAAAATATGATGCAGCTAAGCGAAGAGTTAACAGCTACTGAAAATAAAGTCGCATTCTCAAGACAGGCTTTTAATGATCAAATCATGGCATATAACACTTACAGACAATCTTTTCCTCCCGTTGCACTGGCTGGTTCCTTTGGTCATGCTGCGGATGCCAGTTTGCTTGAGTTTGAAGATAGCGATGCAATCCAAGAGGCGCCCAACGTCTCATTTTGACTTAAATATAGTCAAGCTGTCTCAGTCATCCAACTGTGTGCGATAGCTTACCGTTATGAATTTTTTTGAATCACAAGAAACCGCAAAGCGCAACACAGGGAAATTAATTTTTCTTTTCGTTCTCGCTGTGCTTTCTTTAATCCTCATCACTAATGTATTGGTCATATTCCTTTTTGGTTTTGCCGGTTCCGAAATGACCAGTATGGCGGCGACAAATTCAATCGAATTCAAATGGGGAACATTTTTAACCGTTGGCGTAGCAGTCTCGGCAATTGTTCTTATTGGCAGCCTCTATAAAATTAGTTCTCTGTCCGGTGGAGGTGCTCGAGTAGCCGAGATGATGAATGGCAGATTGATAGTATCTGGTGGGCAAGATATTCATGAGCAGCGAGCCTTAAATGTGGTGGAGGAGATGGCGATAGCATCTGGGACGCCAGTTCCGCCGGTTTATTTGATGGAGGAAGCTGGCATCAACGCGTTTGCTGCCGGTTATTCCCCCAGCGACGCCGTTATCGGTTTGACCCGTGGAGCCATCGAGACTCTCAATCGGAATCAGCTGCAAGGAGTTGTAGCCCATGAGTTTAGTCACATTCTTCACGGCGATATGCGCATTAATATCCGCTTAATTGGGATTTTGCATGGCATTATGATTCTTGGGATTATTGGCTACCACTTGCTGCGCGGCAGTGCTTATCGGCGCCGATCAAAAGACTCAGGAGGTATCGTCGCCCTCGGCTTGGGGTTAGTGGTGATTGGCTATGTCGGAACTTTTTTCGGTAATCTGATAAAAGCGGCTGTCAGTCGACAACGGGAATTCCTGGCGGATGCATCTGCCGTACAATTTACGCGAAACCCGGAAGGAATTGCCGGAGCATTGATGCAGATTGGTAATCATACGGAGAAATCATTTCTCAACAATCCAGCAAGCTCTGAAATTAGTCATGCCTTGTTTGAAGAGCCGCTATCCAGCTCTTTTGGAGGCCTTTACGCAACACATCCCCCTTTGGAAACCCGGATAGCTGCCATAATGCCAAGGTGGGATGGAAGCTACGAGTTACTCAAGACTCAGCAGAAACAATATTCAACTACAGCAAGCACAGATGAAGCTACTGCAAAGAATGCTAGTGGTGATTCTGACGAACGGCAGGCTCTGCTCCACACCATTGTGACAGGTGCCGCCGGTGTGCTGGTAACCGATTCAATAATAAATCAAGTGGGAAATCCGGATGAAAGACACGTGGCTTATGCAGACGCATTGCTTGCGTCGATACCTAAATCTCTTTTAGATGCAGCGAGAGAACCTTCGGCGGCCAGGGCAGTTGTTTATTTACTGATATTGAATTCAGCTACAGATGATCGTGCCCGACAGTTGGATCATTTGAAAAACAGTGCCGATGTCGGTGTCTATGAAGAATTGACTATATTAATAGGGGGCGTGACAAACGTCGAAGCCGAGCACCGCCTCGTACTTGTGGAAATAGCCATTTCTAGCCTCAGGCAGCTTTCACAGAATCAATACCATCTGTTTAAAGAAAATTTCCTTGCCTTGATCACGATGGATAAGAAGATGAATCTATTGGAATGGGCTCTGCAGAATATTGTTTTTCATCATTTGGATGCGGTCTTCGATAAGAATCGAAGCAGTAGGTCTGAGAAAAAGGATATCAGTCAGTTGCAGGAAGCTTGTGAGGTTTTGCTATCTATTTTGGCCCATTCAAATGAGCAGAAGGGATTAAGTGTGGCTGAAGTTTTTGAGCTAGGGGCGAGTAAACTATCTACTTTGTTAAAATTGGTTCCAATTAATGAAATCGATTTTGAGAAACTAAATGCAGCGATGATCGACTTCCAAATGTTAAAGCCGTTACAGAAGCCTGCACTATTAAAAGCCTGCGCGAGTTGTATTACTGCAGATCAGAAAATTGCTCCGATAGAAGCAGAATTGTTTAGAGCGATTGCGGCAAACATTGATTGTCCAATGCCGCCGCTTATTATCTGAGAAATTTCGTAACTTTGGATTTCCAGCCGACGATTCTGAAACCAGTAAATTTTTAATTAACCATGCCTCAGTCGGGCCTGTGCTGCGGCCAAACGAGCAACGGGCACTCTTGGTGGGGAGCAGCTCACGTAGTCCAGTCCGGCGCGGTAGCAGAAATCAATAGAGGAAGGATCGCCAGCATGTTCTCCGCAGATCCCAAGCTTTAGATCTGGTTTTGTGCTGCGACCTCGTTCTACGGCCAATTCAATAAGTTTGCCAACACCTCTCTGGTCAAGGCTCGCGAAAGGGTTCTTGTTATAGATTTCTTTTCTTTGATATTCATCGTAGAACAGCCCCATATCATCACGGCTCAAACCGAGGGTCGTTTGAGTTAGATCATTGGTGCCAAAGCTGAAGAAATCAGCTTCCTTAGCAATCTCATCTGCAGTAATTGCCGCTCTGGGAACCTCGACCATAGTGCCTACTAGATACTTGATTCGAATCTTGCGCTTCTTCATAACTTCTTTGGCAATGCGGTGAACCGTTCGTAATTGGTCTGCCAGTTCTTCACGAAAGCCTACTAGCGGAATCATGATCTCAGGTTTTACTTTAATGCGTTTGCTTCCTTTCATCACCTGAGCGGCGGCTTCGAAAATCGCCCGCGTTTGCATTTCTGTGATTTCAGGATAGAGGATCCCCAAGCGACAACCACGACAACCTAACATGGGGTTTTCTTCGTGGAGTGCTTTAATTCTATCAATTACGAAATCTAGCGGTACATCCAGCTTTTCCGCTAACTGACGCCTTACCACATCATCGTGGGGCAGAAACTCATGCAGTGGCGGATCCAACAGGCGGATGGTAACTGGTCTTCCTTTCATAGCACGAAAGAGCCCCACAAAGTCTTTTTTCTGAAAGGGTAGCAGTTTCTTCAATGCCGATCTTCTTTGTACTTCGTCTACGGCTAGAATCATCTGCCGCATGAAATCTATGCGGTCACCATCGAAGAACATGTGCTCTGTTCGACAAAGACCAACTCCTTCTGCACCAAATGCAACTGCCTGCCGTGCCATAGCTGGAGTGTCGGCATTGGTGCGAATCTTCATGCTTCGATGCTTATCAGCCCATTTCATGACAGTTTGGAAGAGTTGATAGGTATAGCTTTTTGATGGCTTCAATCCGCCATCGAGAACCCGCTTAACTTCGGAGTCTGCACTTTCGATGAGACCCTTGTAGATTATGCCGGTACTGCCATCGATAGATATATAATCCCCTTCCTGAAGGACAGTTTTACCCGCAGTGAGGGTTCGTCTTTCATAATTGATTTTGATATCACCGGCACCACATACGCAAACTTTGCCTAGCTGTCGAGCTACCAAGGCTGCATGCGAGGATACGCCGCCTCGAGAGGTTAGTATCCCCTGAGAATGCAACATACCTTTAAGGTCGTCAGGTGAAGTCTCAGTGCGGCAAAGAACTACCTTGTTGCCCTTGCGAGTCTCGAGTTCTGCTGTTGCTGCAGTGAAAGCGATACGACCCGTGGCTGCCCCAGGTCCTGCAGGTAAGCCCTGACCGATAGCGGGAGCTGTTTTCAGAGCTTTGGGGTCAAATACTGGGACTAACAAAGAATCAATCGATTCGGCGGGTATTTTCAACAACGCTGTCTCTTGATTCATGAGTCTTTCTTTCTGCATTTCCACTGCAATTCGAACAGCGGCTAATCCTGTGCGCTTGCCATTTCTGGTTTGCAGGATAAAAAGCCGGCCATCCTCGATGGTGAATTCGAAGTCCTGCATGTCTTTGAAGTGTTTTTCGAGCTTGTTACGAACTTTTTCCAGATCACGAAAGCTTTTGGGCATTTCAGAGGCTAAAACGCTGATAGCTTTAGGAGTGCGGACGCCAGCTACTACATCTTCGCCTTGTGCATTGATGAGGTATTCGCCGTAGAAAGTTTTTTCACCATTCGCTGGATCTCTAGTGAAGGCAACACCTGTGCCGCTATTATCCCCGGAGTTGCCGAAGACCATCGTTTGCACATTGACGGCCGTGCCCCATTCAGCGGGTATTCCATATTCCTGTCTATAGAGAATCGCTCTATCGTTCTTCCAAGATCCGAAAACGGCATTGATAGCTCCCCATAGTTGTACCATGACATCTTGAGGAAAATCCTGACGAATCCGCTTTCGGATTAGAATCTTATATTGATTTACTAGCTCTTTAAGGTCCGGAGTACTCAGTTCATTATCAGCTTTTACCTTTAATTTGCGTTTCAATTTATCCAGTATTTCATGGAAGGGGTCTTCTTCTTCTTCGGTTCGTGCGTGCACACCCATTACGACGTCGCCGTACATCTGAATAAAGCGCCTATAACAATCCCAGGCAAAGCGAGAATTAGCTGATACTTCGCTAAGGCCTTCCACAGTTTCATCATTGAGACCGAGATTGAGTATAGTATCCATCATGCCGGGCATTGAGTCTCTGGCCCCGCTCCGCACTGAGACTAATAGTGGATTGCTACGCGATCCAAACTTTTTGCGCAACTGATTTTCAATTTGCTTTATTGCTGTAAGCACGCTCTTCTGAAGTGCAACAGGGTATTTCTTCTCATGGTCGTAGTAGTAGCCACAAACACCTGTGCTGATGGTGAAACCGGGAGGTACAGGCAATCCAATTGATGCCATTTCTGCCAAATTAGCACCTTTTCCACCAAGCAGCTCACGCATAGAGGCATCGCCATCGGTTTTTCGGCCGAAAGCAAATACATATTTTTTCGAGGCGGCAGTTTTCTTGGGTTTAGAAGCTTTCTTTGCGAGGGAAGTGCTCATATGTGAAAAATCGATCCTTAAACTAGTACTAGCTTGCGCCACAGTGAATGACTTGCTGCATGATTAGGTAGAGAGTCCATTTTAGTCGGAATTAAGAGACGCTCACAGGGAATCTACTCTAATAATGCATGCTCCGATAAGCACCCTACTATACCCAAGATTTGATCCAATTGCGGGACGGGAGAATAAATCACCTACTTCCCAAAATCCAGTGGTTAATAGGGGGCTTTTCACTTAACTTCTGAGCGTCCATGCTTATTTGTAGTCAAATGTAGTTCGATTGATAGTCAAACTTAATTCTAAGCTATTCAATCTTGGATTAATTTCAACAAAGGTCGAAATTAATTAAGTCCAGTTCTGAGCTTGAGCAGCTATCAGAATTCTTGCTTAGTTTCTCTGTTTCTTGTATTGCTGTGCTCTTTTTTTATGACGTAACTCTAACCAATATTTGTGTGCATTTAGAACTATTTGCCATCGAGTTGTATGGTTTAATTGAATCTCGCTATGAGTATTTAAGTAATAATTTTTTTAGATGATGTATGACAATGAAGCCAAATACATCTACCTTCAACTATCAAAATAACCCATCTTCGTTATTCGTTTTCAGCAGTAACGGTTATTGAAGGGATTCCTTCCGAGTCAGTTAGGGCAACTACCTGAATCGGTCGGCAACATACCTGGCAGTCCTCAATATAATCCTGCTTTGGGATAGAGCAGTCGATCAAAAGCTGAATTGGCTCTCCACAATAAGGACAGAGTGTTTCAACAAATTCTTGGATAAACACTTCAGCCTACCTCTGTAAGCAACGGCTTATTGGCAAAAAAAGCGGCGAGGTTATCTAGAACTAGATTGCCCATTGCGCGCCTGGTTTCCACTGTTGAGCTACCAATGTGTGGAAATAGAACGACATTGTTCATTGATATCAATGCCTCGGGAATGTTTGGTTCATTCTCGTATACATCAAGCCCTGCCGCTGCAATAGTGTTATTCCTTAACGCCTCTACTAACGCGGTTTCATCTACACTAGAGCCCCTGCCAATATTGATAAAGACCCCAGTCGAACCTAGAGCTTGAAGAATATCTTTATTAATAGTCTTCTTAGTCTTCTCGCCGCCTGGCAGTGCGCAGATCAGCACATCTGACTCTTTGGCCAGCGCTGTCAATGTAGGATAGTAAGTGTAAGGAAGGTTTTTCTCTCGCCTATTGTGATAAGCGATCTTCATGTTAAACGGAACTGCCCTGCGAGCAATCTCTTCCCCGATGCGACCGAGGCCAACAATTCCGAGAGTCATGCCGCCAATGCTTCTGCAAAAAGGGAAAGATGAATTTGACCAATTGCCACTGCGGGCAAATCTATCTGCATTGACGATATTGCGGGTCGTTGCTAACACTAAGGACATGGCAACATCGGCTACGGAGTCATTTAATACGTCAGGAGTATTCGTTACTCGGATATTTTTTGTTTTAGTTCTCTTAAAATCGATTATGTCTATACCAACACCGAAGCTAGACATAAGTTCTATAGACTCCAACTCATAGATTTGTTCATCCACAAACCATGCAGCAACAGCGGCTGCGCGACATTTTCCTTGGAGCTCGGTAAGTAACGAGTTTTTTTCGCTGGGTGAGAGCCGCCATAAATGATGGGTGTGATAGAGTGCATCCAGCTTCCGCACAGTTTCAGAGTGGAAATCACAAGCAACTATTAGGTGTTCTTTGTTTGGCATCTCGTTTTTTGGCCCTGTGAGCTAAGTATCAGATTAGTGTAGTATTTCCATTCAATACTTAGCAAGAGTTGCAGGGCTGATCGTGCAGGCAAATGCTTGCGCAAAAGTCCGTTATTACGTAGATTGCCTTCAATTGCAATTCTCATGGAATCATAAATTAGAGTAGGCGAGCCACTTTTTGACCACTATGAACTCGAATACAAACCTTTACCAAGCGATCCCTTCTGTTGATAAGATTCTACAAAGCGAGTTATTGCAAGAAATAATTCAGCGAGTAGGTCGCCAGGGTGTAAAAAAAGAAATAGGAATCCAACTAGAATCACTTCGTAAGTTAGTAGTTGAAGATCCTGATAGATTGGAGGATTTAATTAGTGGAGAAAACCTCCTCGGTTTTCTCTGCAAAGAAGTCGAATATGTAGTCTCCAGTAAATTTAGTAGTACTTTAGTTCCTGTGTTTAATCTCACAGGTACAGTGATTCATACTAATCTAGGACGTGCAAAACTTCCTCAGGAAGCAATCGATGCTATGCAGCTTGTGTCTGCTCATGCAACAAATCTAGAATTCGACCTTGAGACCGGCATGCGTGGAGACCGCGATACCCACTTAGAAGAGAGTCTTTGCGAGATAACCGGTGCTGAGGCGGCTACAGTCGTCAATAATAATGCAGCAGCAGTATTGCTGGTTCTCAATACTCTGGCTACGGGCAAAGAAGTAATCATTTCTAGAGGTGAGTTGGTTGAGATAGGTGGAGCCTTTCGTATCCCTGATGTAATGGAGAGCGCCAACTGTACTTTAAAAGAAATTGGCACCACGAATCGTACACATTTGAAAGATTATGAATCAGCAATAAATACTGCTACCGCTTTATTAATGAAGGTCCATACCAGTAACTACGAGATTCGTGGGTTCACTAATTCAGTCACTGAGGCAGAGCTGAGTGATTTAGCAAAGAGTAGAGACCTGCCTTTTATTTCGGATTTGGGTAGCGGTACCTTAGTCGACTTGAAGCAATTTAATCTTCCCAATGAGCCCACAGTGAAGCAGGTGCTGGAGGCGGGTGCTGATTTAGTAACCTTCAGTGGGGACAAATTGCTGGGCGGACCTCAGGCTGGAATCATTGTTGGTTCTAAAGAGTTAATTCAAGCAGTAAAAAGTAACCCCTTAAAGCGAGCGCTGCGAGTAGACAAAGTCACTCTTGCTGCGTTAGTGGCGGTTATCAACATTTATAAGGACCCGCAGCGAATATCATCAAGGCTGCCACTTTTGGCTGACCTTACTAGGCCAGAGAGCGAAATTAAGGCTTTGGCAGATAAGTTATTGCCATCTTTAACAGAGCTGTTAAAGAATAAAGCAGAGATTCGATTGAATGAGTGTAAGAGTCAGATTGGTAGTGGGGCTCTGCCTCTAGACCTTATTGGAAGTACGGCAATCGTTCTCACTCCAATTGCTGAAAAAGGAGATTCCGATGCGTCGTTAGTGCGTCTTGCGGCAGCGTTTAGGAGGCTTCCAAAACCGGTTATCGGTAGAATTCACGATGGCAGCTTGTTGTTTGATGTGCGCTGTCTGCGAGTGCCTACAGAATTTATAAATCAGTTATCTCAGTTAGATTTTTGAGCAAAAATTTCTCTAGTTCTAATTACCTAACTGAGAATAAATAGTAAGACTTGCTACTTTTTACTCACGCCTAAGCGGAAGCATATTAGCGATAGTACTGATGCTACGAGCATTAAGCTTAGCAAAGGATAAACTGTTCCGTTGTAGATGATCGCGACCAATTGAGCTGCCGCTGCTGAAAATGCCATCTGAAGAAACCCCGTTAATCCAGATGCGCTTCCGGCTATTTTTGGGAATTCATTGATTGCTGCTGCTTGGGCATTAGGAAGGGCAATTCCGTTGCCAACTACTGCCAATGCTATAGGAGCAAAAAGCGCCAATGGTTGGCGGAATTCTAAAAGTTGCAAGATGATGGCTAGTGATATTCCGAGTATGCCGATGCAGGCTCCAATGCTTATCATCTTATTCATCGGAATAGATTTGCTAAAATATCGAGCAATATTTGTCCCCATCATGAAACCAAGTGTCACCATCACAAAGTAATAACCATATTCAGTGGGTGAGCGATGTAAAACCGAAACCATAATTTCTGGCACAGCGGCAATAAAAGCAAAAAATGTAACCGATATAAAAGTGACACAAAAGGCATAGCCGCAAAATTCTTTGGAACGGAATAATTCCAAAAATGTACCTATCATCGAGCCTATTCCTTCGAAGGCAACGGGTTCTTCTAGTGTTTCTGGAAGTTTGTTGGCTAGAACGACTGATATTATCAAGGATAGTACCGCTACCACGATAAACACAGATTGCCAGCCGAATCTTGCCATTAGCTCGCCACCCAGCGCCGGCGATAACATGGGAACTACAACCATTACCATAACAAGAGTTGCTATGACTCTAGCCGCTTCTTGTGCGCCATAAACATCTCGAACAATGGCTCTTGCAAGTACTAAGCCGACAGCGCCCCCAAATGCCTGAATAAAACGGCTGATGATTAGAAAAACAATGGAGTCTGCCAAATAACAAAGAATTGAGCCGACAATTGTAATAAACAACCCTAACATCATTACTGGCTTACGACCGTATTTGTCAGAAAGTGGGCCATAGAACAAAGTCCCTACCGCGATCGCTAACATAGATAGACTCAATGTTAGCTGAGCAACATCGTTGCTGACTGAAAATGAATCTTTAATAATAGGTAGTGCAGGTAACAATATTTGCATGCTCGCAGGGCCCAGAGCAGACACAGCGGCAAGCAATACGATCATGGATTTAGTTAAGGATGAAATTTTAGGCAAAACTGTTCTACGTGCTCTTAAAGCCCTTGTATAAGCTTTTCAATAGTTTTGATGGGACTCTTGCCGACTGCTTTTGAGACTATACTGAATCAATACTAAGTCAAAAGGCAGAATTTGCAGTCCGTAATAGTGCTGATGTATTGGAAATTAATTCGAATTAACCGCTCAGCGTGCTTTAAAAGTATTTCGATCAGCTTGCATACTGCCATCGGTTTGTGATCGCAAGATAACGCTTGAGCCGAGGAGCACCGACCGCTGAGCTTTGCTGATATCAAAGCCGAGACCAAAAGTATTGGAGTGAAACAGTCGAGTTAATTGCCGAGCTTTCGATTTACTGTCTTGGTTATTAACAGCGGCGGCATTGTAGCATGAAATAATATTTCCGTTTCTTGATTTCAGGCAGATTGAAAAGTCTGGGGTAGAAGAAATCTCCAGTACTAGGCCATTTTCATCTGCAGTAAATCTCGGAGAGCGAGAAATATAGTTTTTTAAGAGATTGGAGAAATCACTGCCATCAGAAATAATTAAAACAGGAAGATCTTCGGCTAGCCGCCGTATAATGCTAGGGTCTTGTTTGAGAGTAGTTTCGTAATAGATTAGCGCTTCTTCGTAGTTGCCCTGTGCTCTCGCTGCTGAAGCCATGCGAGCTGCTATTCGAGCCCTAAGTAAACCCTCTTCCTGAGGTAGCAGCCGGAGAGCACTTTCTCCGTGGCTTAGCACCTCTAAGTTTTTTCCTTCTAATGCAGCTATTTCCGCCTTATAAGAATTGTAGTAACCAGTGTTTAATTGGAATGCGCCATTCTCATATGCTTGTTCTAGGATATTGGACATCACACCAGTTCCAATCAGAGAGATTATTTCTGGTTCTATCCACTCTGGAATATGGGCATCTAACGGAGAATATGGTCTTAGACGGTTTTGTAGCACCTCGAAATCGGCGAATAATGCTGCAGCCCTCCGTGCTGCGCGCCAGCTATCTAGTTGCAGGGAAGTGAGGTTTAACCTGGTGAAGATGCTATCAAGAAAGTTGTTTGAAGCGTTATTTTCCAATTGAATCTGAAATTCAGTTTGGTTAGCCATCATATTAAGAAGCGCAGCAAAAGAATCTTTCTGTGCAGCATCTGCGCTATAAGACCCATTGCGGTCAGGTTGATTTAATGCCGTTGTGGTTAATTTAATTGAATCTTCAGCATATCCGGCAATTAGTAAAAAGCTCGCACTCACCAGAAAATGCTCGGCTCTATTCATTACACTTACTATGGGGTCTTGAGACTCCCGCCAAATAAGCATTCTGTCCAAAGAATCTCGAGCCTCATCAAAGCGGGACTGGTTTAGGGTGAGATACAGTTTATAAATCCAGGGGTTAGCTACACTTTGAGGATTTAGGAATTGAGTGGCTCGATCAAGGTATTTTTCAGCTTGGTCAATTTGCAGAAGGCTCAATGATACTTCAGAGGCATTACTGAGATAGACCGTATCATAATCATTCGCGGGATTTTCTATGTCTTCATCTTCAGAAATTGATCGATTGCAGGCGGTCATCGATTCAAGTGGTTGCAGGCTGGCCAATTCTACTGCGCATAGGGTATTCCATGCCCGAGAACGCTCCCTTTGGTTATCACTGGATTGGAGCACCGAGTTGGCACTTGCTCTAGCGGCGTCATATTGCTTCAATTTGATCAGTGGCCAACCACGGAAGGATTCAACTTCTTGTCCGTAAATGGTATTGAGCTTATCTAAATATTCCAAAGAGCTGATCTGATTTCCCATTAGCTGATGTACATAAGAGAGTTGGCTCAATGTTAAGTAATGCCATTCCATCTGGCCGGATTGGAGGGCGTCTCCTACAAATTGATAGTTAGTCAGCTCCTCTGCACGATTCAGATGAAATAGAGCTCTTGGCATATTGCCTTCAACAGAGAATAAAACTTCGGCTAATGAAAACTGAGCAGCTGGAGAATTAGGTTCAGCGCGAAGCCATTGTTCACTTAATTCTCTCGCCTTGACGGTTTGATTAAGATTAAGAGCTTCACAAACCGCTAGCGCACGTAGCTCACTTATGTCACTTAGTCCAAAACAAAGGGGTAATCGAACCTGTGGAATTTCAATATTTTCGAGAGAAAGAGGTTCATCTTGTGAATATGTAACGGTGGTCGTGAGGGATAGATAAACCATAAGCAGCATAAAAATTAGCGGCTGATTTTGTTTCAAAATTTTGAGGCCTGATCTGATTATCGGTATCAATATCTTGTCTCTCGAAATCTTCATGCTGCGGAGGATGCCGAATCTATATAAGTGCACAAAGCAGTCTAAGAGAGAGTTCCTAGTGCCAACACTTCCATGGGTTCACGCATATTGTCTTTCAAAACCTTAGTAAGCTCCGAGACCCCGGGGGCAAGCTCTATTCTATGACCAAGCACTCTCGGCAATAACAATTCAATATCTTCAGCACTCACATAATTTCGGCCTCGCAGGGCAGCGGACACCTGCAGAGCAGGAAGTAATAGGACCATGCTGCGGGTGGAGTTTCCTTGGAGTACCCGGTCATCCTCTCTTAGGTTACGAGATATATCCACTAGGGCTGTTTTTATTGTTGATCTAATTACTACGGAATTATCTATTATTTTTCTCGCTTCAAGTACTTCACTTCTGGATACAGTTGGGCGATGAGTTACTTGGTCTTTGCGTACTTTATAAGTGTCCAGCACATCTAACTCAGATTCTCGATCTATATGATCCATGGTGATCTTAAATAGGAACCTATCCAACTGAGGAGTCGGCAATGGATATGTGCCAACAAGATCTAAAGGATTTTGTGTCGCTATAACGAAAAACAAGTGATCCAAACTATAGGTGACATTATCTACGGTTACTTGTTTTTCGCCCATTGCTTCTAGCATGGCAGATTGGACTTTTGGAGAAGTTCTATTTATTTCGTCGGCGAGAACTACATGCGCAAAAAGTGGTCCGTGGCGGAAGTGAAATTCATTGCTATTGCTATCAAAAACTGGAACTCCAGTTACATCGGAAGGGAGTAGGTCGGGAGTAAACTGAATTCGTCGGAATGGTACGATGCCATCCGGCCTTTCTTTTTCGCGCTCGATATCGTCGACTATTGCTTCTCCCAGCGCTTTAGCGAGGGTAGTCTTTCCAGATCCGGGAAAATCTTCTAACAAAACATGGCCATCTGAGACCAGAGCTATAACAGCCAGTTCGATAACCTCGTCTCGACCCAATACTTGTTGCTGCACTGCTCCCATTAAGGTTCTTAAAATTCCAACAGCTTTAGGCAGGTTACTTTCTGATTGTTTTCTGTTCTGGATATCAGCATTTATCTCAGCAGAATTAGCGCATTCGGTTTCTGACAATTGCACATTGCTATCAGGCGTCATTAAATAGGTGCTCCGAAAAGATACGGGTTAGAAGTTAGTTGTTACTTAGTTAGCAGCCAGGAAAAAGGGTTTATCAATGCCAATACTTTTCTTCCAGAGGAGACATTTTGTTTTATTTCTTTATCTATTGCTGCTCTTAGGGTAGACCATTGTTGATCACTTAATCTGACATTGTTCTCGAGCCCTATATCTTTTTTTCCTAGAGCTGAGGCTAAGTGATTGTCTGTGGCTTTTATAATCGTTGGAATATCGCCAGCGATTCTTTGAGCGAATTCTTCCCGACTTTCTCCGTAGTGCCGATGAAGACCTATGGCGCTAAGTCGATCCAAAATCGCACGGTAGCTAAGTCGGTATTGTGCCGCTTCATTTCCGTGTCTCGGTATCCACAGCCGATAAAGCTTAATCGAGTATGCGGCCAGAAGTAATAATACAGTTAGTGCATAAATTGTGTTTAGTATGATTGTTATGTTGATAGAAGAGCTTCGCTGAGAATCGAGAAAATCTTCAAACGATGTATCATTTCTCAGCATGTCTCCAAGCAGTTGTTGTAGATCATTTTGCGGGTCGGTAGTCATATCAACTAAAGTTTGTTGTGGTGCAGGGTCGACGATTACCCAGCCAACGTCTCGAAAATAAATTTCTGGCCATGCATGACCATGTATCGCTTGAACTAAAAGCGAAGAGCCTCCAGCTCGATTGCTCGCAGGGACCGAATAGCCGATTCCTACTCGTGCAGGAATGCCCAGGCTGCGGAACAAGTAAGTAGCGGAAAAGGCAAAGTGCATACAGTAACCAGTGAGATCGCCGAATAGAAATGAGGCAGCGGGATCTGATTCGTAGGCATGGGCATTTTTCAGGCTGTAAATACCATTTTCATCTAAATAGCTTTTAATTGACCAAGCTTTGGCAAAGGCATCATTTTCATATTGAGGGAGTAAACTTTCGGTGAGGCTTGCAGCTAATTGCTGATAGCGGGGGTCATCTGGAATTGTTAGATATTCTTGCAGGACTTCCTCAGACCAATTAGCTCTGCCAACTTCTCGACCTAACAAATAATTAAAATCAAATTCAGGTGCTAATGAATACGCATCATAGGTGCGTTTGAAGCGCAGATTGTTAGGATTAGGCGTATCTTCGTAGGCAATTGGGCTATCTAGTCCAAACGGAGTACGGTGTGACACTAACATGCCGATCGTTGTTCTGACTGCAGTTCTTTTGTCTTCAGACCCTGGGAGCTGTTCAGTATTGGTTCGACCTTGAGTATATTGCTCAATCAAATCCTGATCCATATCGTCACGAGAAGTGAAACCCAATATATTGCCATTAAACTGGGAATAAGCAGATTCGCGAAAATAGTAGGAGCCGGTGCTTGATTCATAGTCATCACGGAACACCACTACTGCTACCGGAGCTTCTTTGTCATTCGCTTCATTTTCTCCATCTCGAAAAGGGTTTTCTCTTTGAGAATTACTTCCAGATTGCTCTTGGCCAGTTAGACCTAGATCATTGGTTAGTTGAGGTGTGGGGAGTCCGAATAGTCGTACGTATATTAGTAGAGAGAAACATAGAGTGCCTAATATAGAAAAATGATACAGCAGGCGTTTATGACTACTTTCAATTATTAACAAAGCTGCTAGAGAAAGAACTCCAACAGATCCAAATGTCATCAATATTGTGGAAGGGTCGATGCCGCGAGTCAGGGCGTAATCGCCAATGAAGAATGGTCGGTGAATCATGCCATTTCGGTGAGCTGAAAGAGTTATCACAAATGCAGTGGCAACAAATAAGATTTCTACCACAGCCCCATAACTTGTTCGTTTTGCGAGAGTGCGCAATAAAATTGTTATTGCAGTACTAATACAGAACCATTGAACGAACTCACTAACGTTATAAGCAAATAGTGGTGATGCCAAATTTGACAGCAGGGCGCTTTTTACTAGAGATGATGAAATTATATATCCGGCTACGCCGATCAATAAGCAGCCTCCCGCAATAGAACTTGTTCTAAGCGATATCAGTGGCGGGCGCTTGATTCTGCTATCAATTAAATAGCAGGCAGCGATACAACCTAGAACTGCCGCCACTGACCCCGATAGAACGGTTAACGATAAACTCAACAACCAATAGCTGCTGGCCACAATAATGCCCCGTAAGCTCATTGGTAAAAATCGCATAAAATGGTTCTTGGTTTCCATGTCTATGATCTACACCTTTCTTAACTGATGATCGAAGCTAAGCCCGGTTTTCCTGTCTACTATTACTGTTGATTCTACTAGCTGTTTTAGCTCGGTCAATAACTTCAGCATTTCTGAGCGTGAGTTTAGAGAGGATGACTCAGCTGCGATGTCGTCGGTGTTCCGTAATAATAGCTTCTGCCAAATGCTGGTAATCTTGGGGTCTGCAAAGCCATCGGTAGCTATAACTACGGAGAATTGCCCATTATAGTGCGCTAATGTCTTTTTCAGCGCAGGCAGCCAAGCAGCTCGCTCTGCAGCCACGAAAATTATGCAATGAGTGCCTGCCTGCCCTGCAGCTTGCTCAAGAAACTGGTCCAATCCGTAGCCATGGGTTTTGTCTATCCGCCGCGAAGCAGCAACTGCTTGTAGCGCCCTAACTATGTTATCCGTGGGTTCAGGTGAACCGTCGGCAGCAAATAGCCAGTTTTCCCCAAGTGCGCCAGATTCTAGCGCGACACGCGCTACAGCTGCGGCAGCCTCGTCATTTTTGCTACTCAAGAGATAGGCCACAATGCGTTTGCTATGGTATACGCTTTTTTCCGCCAGACGGACATTTAGTTGGCGATTACGAGCATAGACTTTCCACATAATATTACGGACAGAATCTCCTGGCACATAGGGTCGGATTTCCATCCTGTCACCCTCAGGATCGCCAGAGAGGTTGGGTATTCCATCTTCAGCTGTTAAAGAACGTAGTAATGGCAATTGTTTAACAGTATTTTTTTGAGGAAGAGCCAAGCATCCTACTTTTTGTTTTTGTCTCCAGGAGTAGCGAGAAAACCCCAGCACATCGGCCACGGTGAACTGGCGGATCACTAAATTTGTTTTGCAGCGTTTTTGTGGGATTATTTCTTCAACTAATTCGTTATTATCTGAAACTCGGATTCCAGTTTCTATGAAGTCCGGGAAAGAAATTTCCCAAGAAAGCTTCACCAATGGAAAGTAATTTATTGCTGGAAGCGAGAATCCTGTTTCATTTGGAAATCCTGCTTCTACTTCTATGTTTGCTAATGATGAAACCTGGCCCTCTAACAGTTTCTGAACTTTCCGTTGAACGATTATGCCGCTAATAATTGAACAAAATAAACTAAAGATGAATATGGCCAGAGCGCATATAGCGATAGCGAATACCACTAAATCCATCGAACCATAGCCATATACACTTAAAGTTAGAGTCGCGAGAGTGAGGGTGATTAACCCCTGCAAGGTAACCGGAAACAAACCAACTAACAGTCGGAAGAGTGCGAGAAAATTTATTCGATTCTTGAATATGTTAAATAATAGGGAGTTCAGTTTAGTCACAGTTCTTTGTACATATAATTATGAGCTTAATTTGCAATAGGTTTTTATAGCTATTCGGTTTTTTAGGTAGTTGAATTAGCATTATTTGGCGGAGCTTTAGACTTATTGCTACCTAATTCTCATCAATAGACTAGGCAATCAAATTTACCTTTGCATGCTAAGAATTATTTCCCTTAAGCCTAACATAGTTGTGTAGTGCGTAGATTAATTCGTCGTTAGGTACGCGCACATAGGGGTTGGTAGGCCTTTAAAAATTTAAATCCAGATTTAGGTGAAATTTACCCTACTTCCAGAATATCTTTAAGGAAATTTGCGACAAATCACTCTTTATGGGAGGAATGATGGATAGCGGCGATATCTTCTTTGTTTGGAATATTTGAGCTGGAGGGCTCAATTTGAGATTGAAGACTGACATTGGGGATCGCAACATTTATTGCTGAGATTCTTCCCACCTTGTTAATAGCGGTGTTTGCCTAATTTTCGACTTGATATACTCTTTCTGCTGCAATTGGCAGAACGAAAAGCATGTGGCAGGAAGAAATCGCTGGAACGAAGGCTTCTTTAGGGCCGATATTTTCCTCAACAGATCGCAGTAGAGGCACTGTATGGCCTGAGGCAGAGTCTAATACTTTGGCCTCTCCAGTTAATGCTCTAGTGTGCGCTATGAAATACTCGGTGACGGAAAAATTATCTCTGTTTTCTTCTCTAATTAGAATGGGGGAAATTACATATGGCGCTTTCTATATTTAACAGAGTATGCCTTCGCTATTTGTTAGTTCGGTTTTCAATTAATTGATCGACGACTGCTGGGTCAGCGAGAGTAGTTGTATCGCCGAGATTGTCTAATTCATTGGCGGCAATTTTTCGAAGAATTCGCCGCATGATCTTTCCTGACCTAGTTTTTGGTAATCCAGGTGCAAATTGAATAATCTCTGGCTTGGCAAAAGCGCCAATTTCAGTTGCTACGAACTTTACTAATTCAGCACGTAATTCTTCCGACGTTTCGAATCCAGTCATGAGAGTTACATAGGCATAAATTCCCTGACCTTTAATGCTATGGGGGTAGCCGACTACGGCTGCTTCCGCGACGCTATTGTGTAATACCAGTGAGCTTTCTATTTCAGCAGTACCTAATCTATGCCCAGAAACGTTAATAACATCATCTACTCGTCCCGTTACCCAGTAGTATCCATCTGTGTCTCTGCGCGCGCTATCTCCAGTAAAATAATAGCCTGGATAGGTAGAGAAATAAGTATCAATGCAGCGTTGATGGTCACCATAGACGCTGCGTATCTGACTAGGCCAACTTTGACAGAGAACTAGGTTCCCAGTGGCAGCTCCTTCTATTTCGTTCCCTTCAGCGTCCAGTAGTGCAGGTTTTACGCCAAAGAAAGGAGTACTGGCAGAGCCTGGTTTGAGATCGGTAACACCAGGTAGTGGCGTAATCATGATTGCGCCGGTTTCTGTTTGCCACCAGGTATCGACGATAGGAGAGCGACCTTCCCCTACCACATGGTAGTACCACTCCCATGCTTCAGGATTGATCGGTTCACCTACAGAACCCAGAAGTCGAAGCGATGACCGAGAGGTCGATGTAACCGGTTCATTACCCGCGGCCATCAATGCTCTGATTGCAGTTGGTGCAGTATAAAATATGTTGACCTGATGTTTATCGATAACCTGCCAAAAACGCGAAGAATCGGGGTAGGTTGGCACACCCTCGAACATCAAGGTAATCGCTCCGTTCGCCAAAGGGCCATAAACTATATAAGAATGTCCAGTCACCCAACCAACATCAGCAGTACACCAGTAAATATCACCATCGTGGTAATCGAACACATATTTATGTGTGATTGCTGCCCCTAATAGATAGCCGGCCGTGGTATGTAAAACTCCTTTTGGTTTCCCTGTGGAGCCAGAAGTGTAAAGAATGAATAAAGGATCTTCGGCGTCCATCAATTCTGGTTCACACTCGGCAGAAGCCATGTCGGTTATTTTGCTATAACAAACATCTCGATCGTTAAACCAGGGGACGTCAGCGTTAGTGCGTCTAACAACAAAAACTGAATGAACATTAGGGCAGTGTTCCAGCGCAGCATCTACGTTTGCCTTCAAAGGAATTGTCCTACCACCCCGCACTCCTTCATCCGCAGTGATAACTGTCTGGCAGTCTGAATCCAGTATTCGATCTTTTAGCGACTCTGGCGAGAAGCCCCCAAAAACAACAGAATGCACGGCTCCGATTCTGGTACATGCGAGCATGGCATATGCGGCCTCGGGGACCATTGGCATATAGATGCAGACTCGATCTCCTTTGGAAACTCCTCTAGTCTTCAATGCATTGGATAGTTTGCAAACCTGGTCATGCAGTTCACGATAAGTAATCTTTTTATCATCACTGGGTTCATCACCTTCCCAGATAATTGCAGTCTGTTCGGCATGACGATCTAAGTGTCGGTCGATGCAATTAAATGAAACATTTAATTTGCCGCCGCTAAACCATTCAGCTTCGGCATTACCAAAATCACTTTTATGAATATTCTGCCAGGGTTTGTGCCAATGTAAAAATTTTCCGGCTTGCTCTGCCCAAAACTCTTCGGGGGACTCGATAGATTGCTTATATAATTCTTGATAAGTGGCTGGATCGAGGAGACTTCGTGCCGCGGATTTTGCTTCAACGGGATATATTTTTTCTTCGGACATCTATTACACCTTAAAAAATGGTTCAGTCTGCAACGGTGATCAATTCGAAGGCTTCACTAAAGCTCATTGTACTTAATTGTGCGGCGCTAAAACCTCGAAATATCTAGTATGCGCGGTTGATGATAGTGCTATTGGAATCCCAGTAGAACTGGGCCTATTAGTATGCCCTAAAGTAATTTTTGGCACAATATCATTGCCGAGATCTTAGATAGTTAGCAGGAGATTATCTATCAGTCTGCTTGGGCCGATCTTGGCGGCGGCTAGAATTACTAAATTTCTATTTCTTAGAGTAGGTGTTTGCAGAAATTCATCATTTCGAATGGCGAAGTAGTCCACCTCAGCACCTGAATTTTGTAAGGTTTGGAAGCCGATTTTTTCTAACACTACATAATTTCTCTCGCCAGCAATTATTTTTTCTGCAATTAGCTTCAACGTTGAAAAAATTACTTTAGCCTTTTGTTTTTCATCTACTGACAAATAGTTATTTCTAGAGCTCATGGCTAAGCCGCTAGTTTCGCGTTCGGTTTTAACTCCAATAATTTGTGTCGGCAAAGCTAAGTCTTTAACTAATTTTCTGATAATTAAATATTGCTGGTAGTCTTTTAGCCCGAAGAAAGCTTGGTCTGCTCGACTAATGTTCAACAGTTTTGTAACTACCGTTGCAACACCATCGAAGTGTCCAGGGCGTTTATTACCACATAAATCTAGGGAAAGGCCAGGAACTGATATAACGGTCCCTGCGGATAACCCTTCGCCATAAATTTCTTCCACAGTGGGAACGAAAAGAATGTCACAATTGGCTGCTTCCAGTTTCGCTTTGTCTTTGCCCAGAGTTCGAGGATAGTTGGCGAAGTCTTCTCCTTCTCCAAATTGCATGGGATTGACGAATATCGTGCTAACAACTATCTCTGATATTTTTTTTGCTTCTTCTACTAGTCTAATGTGCCCACCGTGTAAATTTCCCATAGTTGGCACTAAGCCAACTGAAAGTTTATTGGCACGGATTTTTACCAATTGTTTCTGTAAATCAGCAGTGTTGAAGATTGTCTGCATGAGTTATTACTTGAAAGAGTGAAGGTCAGATGGGAAGGTTTGGTTTTCTACGGCTTCCACATAGGCTTTTATAGCTCCAGGTATGCCGGCAGTTGAGTCGGTTAAGAAGTTTTTCACAAATTTAGGAGTGATAGGAGATACTCCTAGAACGTCATGGAGCACCATTATCTGACCTGAAGTATCAGGTCCGGCACCAATTCCAATTACTGGAATATCCAACATATCAGTAATGGCTTTAGCGAGTTTCGTTGGAACACATTCAAGTAAGAGAATGCTTGCGCCAGCGCTTTGCAATAATTGAGCTTCGTCAATAATTGATTGCGCCTGTTCGGTGTCCCGCCCTTGAACATGGAAGCCACCGATTCGGTTTACTGATTGAGGAGTTAAACCCATATGAGCACAAACAGGTATGCCGCGCTCAGCCAATAATTTAGTGGTATTTTCGATCCATGCTCCACCTTCAAGTTTTACGATGTTAGCCCCGGCCCGCATTAATGCAGCAGCATTTTCCAGTGTCTGAGATTCTGAGGCATAACTCATAAAAGGCAGATCAGCCATCAGCAATGCCCCGCGATTACCACGTTTCACACACTCCATGTGATAAACCATGTCTTTCATTGTTACTGGGAGAGTGCTGTCATGGCCTTGAAGTACCATGCCTAAAGAATCCCCAACTAGAAGCACATCAATTCCTGTTTCGCTAAGAATAGTAGCGAAGCATGCATCGTAGGCCGTCAAGCAGGCGATTTTTTCACCGGCTTTCTTTTTGTTCAAAAGAGTTACTAGAGTGGTGGTTTTTTTGTCCGAATGTACGCTCATAATTTGTTTCTTGAGTAGGTGTTTAAGTTTTGATCGGAAACGTGATTAATTTATTAAACTATTATGTAGTGTCTGACTAACTTTTCTAAATCAGTGATGCTTTAGGGTTGAAGTAGTGGGTTCCGTTGGGCAGAGTCTGAATATATTCTACCAACTGATTATAATCGTTATCATTCGATACTAAATCAATCTCCGCGCTATTAACGATAAGTAAAGATGTTCTGTTGTAGTAGTGAAAGAACTCAGTATAAGCATCATTTAAATTTTCTAAATAGCCAAGCTCAATTAGCTGCTCTGCATTAATTGCTCTTTTTTGTATTCTCTCCAGCAATACGTTTGTTGGCGCTTGTAGATAAATTACTAGGTCTGGAACAGGTGCTTCTAGTGTCAAATGTTCGTAGACGTTTAAGTAAAGTTCATATTCATCAGGGTCAAGATTTTGTTGTGCGAACAGTTGATCTTTATCAATCAAAAAATCAGCTATTCGGGCTGGCTCAAACATATCTTCTTGACGTAATTTCTGGATTTGTGCAGTGCGCTGAAAGAGGAAAAATAATTGAGTGGAAAGAGCATGTTGTTTAGGATTCTTGTAAAAGCGATCGAGAAATGGATTGTCATCACTTTTTTCCAAAAGAATTTCATAGTTAAAAGTATCTGCGAGTCTTTTGGTTAGGCTAGTTTTTCCTACACCAATTGGTCCTTCAACAGCGATGAAGCTGGGCAATTTCCTAGTGAATTTCGTTTGCTGCGTCAATCAGTTGCACCCGATGGCTTATTTTTTCCGTCGCTTTCGGCGGTTTATAGGACTTGCTACTCTGGCAATGAGTTCTGTTCTCTGCTTTGTATCACCGATTTGAAAGTCCGTCCACCATTGACCCACGCCCTTTAAATCTTCGCCGGACTCTTCTCTAAGCAATAAAAAATCATAGCCAGCTCGAAAGCGAGGATTATTTAGAGCATTTCCCAAAAAGTGCTTTGCTCTGCGTTCGAGGCGCAGCTGAAGTTCCCATATTTCCCGTGCCGCGATAGTAAATCGCTTGGGTACTGCGGTGTAGTCTAATTGTTCTATCAGCACAGCATTTGCACAGCGTTGGTAAATTTGGAAATCAAACTTTTTCTCATATGACTCCGACCGAAGTCTTTGGGTCAAAACCGGCCAGAGTAGCGCGGCGAATAAAAATGCTGGGGTTACTGATTTTCCTTCAGAAATCCGAATGTCAGTATTTCTCAATGCTAAGTCGACTAAATTGCATGCCGGGCTTTCGTCGCTGTCCAAAGCTTCCATAGTGGGAGCAAATAAATAATCACCTATATCATGTTCGCGTATTAACGCGAAGGTTGCTTGAGCATGACCGCCTGTTAACAATTTTAGAGTTTCATCAAATAACCGAGCAGAAGAAATGGAACCTAATAAGTGGGCCAATTCTTTTATTGGCTGCTTCGTAGACTCCTCGATATCAAAATCAAGTTTTGCTGAGAACCGAACAGCCCTCAGCATCCTTACCGGATCTTCTTTATACCTTTCTCGAGGGTCGCCAATCATACGAATTTGGCGAGTTTCCATGTCTTTTAGACCAGTAGAAAAATCTAATATGCGAAAATTCTCAGTAGTGTAGTAAAGAGCGTTTATAGTGAAATCGCGACGCAGTGCATCCTCATCTATGCTTCCATAGACATTGTCTCTTAAGATCATGCCAGAGGTTGAATGGGCAGAATCAAGACCCTTAATTTGCCGTCGTGATACGTCATCAGCGATTTCATTGTCGGCTTCATGGGGTGCTCGGAAAGTAGTAACTTCAATAATTTCTCGGCCAAAGCGGATGTGGACGATTTTGAATCGCCTGCCGATGATTCTGGCATTGCGGAAAATTTGTTTGAGTTCTTCCGGTGTGGCATTGGTTGCTACATCGAAATCTTTCGGCGTTTTACCTAGTAGCAAATCTCGAACGCTACCGCCTACCAAATAGGCGCAATAGCCAGCACTACCCAATTTGTACAAGACCTTGAGAGCATTTTCAGAAATCTGTTTACGAGATATTGGATGCTGATCGCGTTCTGTCACGATTGCTTTTTCCATGCCAGGAGGTGAGGCGCGATGAATCATCGTAAAGTTTTTCTAGTTATTGCTAGTGTGTGAATTTCCAAAAGGTGTGAATCCTAGTGTGAGTGCGAATTCCAAGTACTATTAGAAAGAATTAAGCGAAGCAACCACTTGAACAGAGAGATGGAACGGCATAATACACCGTTGTATCGAAAATTAAAGTCCGAAAAGAAAGCCGAGTGAGTAGAGAGTAGTGTAGCAGGAGAAATACTTTGGAGGGTGAAGACCACCCTCCATTTGGAAGTTAATAGTTTTTGTTATTATTACTATTAAATTGTTTTTATTATTGTTTTTATTCGGTGCCAAAAGTGGCGCCGCATAAGCAATAGGTGGTATATCCGAGACAAAATAGCAAATTGCTATTTTGTGCCCACAATCCCGACCTTATTATTATTTAACGCACTAACCTTAGTTGTATAACTCAGTAATGCTATTTTTGTTTTTATTAAGGTTTATTATTATTATTTATTGTTATTAGTCCTTACTATGGGGCATTTACTGTGCCAAATCAATTAGTTAATTTTTAAGATAGTAGTTCTCAATTATTTATCGGGGGTTTTTGTTACATTCTGCTCCAATATTTGGGTAGAAAAGTAGCGGTAACAAATCAGACCCAAAAATTAACCCGAATAGGGCTGAGAAAAGAAGGTGGTGATTTTACAGTGGAAAATCCATTTTCGGGCCTTCCAGGTAGCGGGTTGGGTGCGGAATTAGAGTTAATTAGCCTGCTTTTTTCTTCCGGGGTCGTGGTATGCCGAATCTTTGACGACGTTCCCAGAGGCATTTTCGACTAATACCCAATTTCTTTGCCAATTGTGTTTCATTCATCGAATCTTGGTGCTCAATCACAAAGCGTTGGAAGTAGTCTTCTAGAGAAAGTTCTTCAATTGGTTCTGCTTGAATAGAGTTGGCTGCCGCACTTACTAACGCAGTATCGTCCGTTCGAAATTCATCATCAATGGCTAATAGTTCTTCACCGATAGTGCTTGTTTCAGTGAGCACTACGGCGCGCTCTATAGCATTTTCCAGCTCACGAACATTTCCAGGCCAGGCGTAATTTAATATCGCTCGTCGGGCAGTATTACTGAAACTCAAAACTGGAGATTTCAATCGACTGCAGGTTCTGAGTAAGATTGTTTCGGCCAAATCGAGGATGTCATTGCCTCTATCTCGCAGAGGGGGAATGAGCAAGGTCATTACATTGATTCGGTAATATAAATCTTCTCTAAAGTTCCCATCAATCACTAGTTGCTTCAAATCACGGTGAGTAGCTACCACCAAACGGACATCCACTTTTTGAGATTGGACTGAACCAACTTTACGAATTTCACTTTCTTGGAGTACTCGTAAGAGGCGAGCTTGCGCCTCTAACGGTAATTCGCCGATTTCATCTAAAAACAAAGTGCTTTCGTTTGCCGCTTCTACAAGTCCAGTGCGTGTAGCGGTAGCTCCGATAAAAGCTCCTTTTTCGTGCCCAAATAGTTCAGGCTCAATCAAATTTTCGGGGATTGCAGCACAATTTACGGAAATCATTTCACGGCCCTGATCGCAGCTCAAGTTGTGTATCGCTCGAGCAACTAACTCTTTACCTGTTCCAGATTCGCCGGTTATTAATACAGTGGAATTTGTAAGCGCTACTTTGCGGATACGGCGAAACAGCTCTAGCATCCGCGGACAGTTGCCTATCATGCCATGAATCGGAGGTTCTGAATTTTCCTCTTTTAATGAATCTTTCTTTAATCGGCTGGCAGGATGGTCGCGTATGATCTTAGCAACTGATTCTATCAGCTCGCTATGTTCGAAAGGTTTTGCGATGTAGTCAACGGCTCCCATTTTCATTGAATCGATAGCGGAGCGGATACTGGAATAGCTGGTCATGATTAAGACAGGCGTGCTTGTTGCTTTAATTAAGTCGGTTCCTGGAGCCCCGGGTAAGCGCAAATCGCTAATGATCACGTCAAAATCATCCATATCAAAATTTTCGATGGATTCTTTAACGGTACTAGCTTCACTCACTTCATACTCGTGCCGTTCGAGTAAGCGCTTCAATGCTGAACGAATTACTACTTCGTCTTCTACTACTAAGACTTGATTTAATGCAGTCATATTTGATTTTTAGATTATTTACTTAATAAGTTAGTTAATATCCATTGGCTCGTTATTCAACTCACTGCCAGCTTGAGCTGTTTGTATGAGGCCATCATAACAAGGAAACCTAAGTAATACCTTCGTCCCCGTGCCTCTATCTTTATTTACAGGGCTAATTATATCAATATCACCGCCTAAATCCTCAATTATGCTGAAGACTAGCGACAACCCAAGCCCCGTGCCTTCTCCAGCTTCTTTAGTAGTGAAAAAAGGGTCGAAAATTCTATCTCGAATAGCTGGTGCTATGCCTATTCCCTCATCGATTATTACAATCTTCACTTGCTCTCTTTCTATTGTGGCAAGTAGGGAAATATTGCTATTTGGTTGTGAGGCGTCTCTGGCATTGTTGATGAGGTTAACCATAACCTGAAGTAGCCGTTGCGAGTCTCCCAAGATTTTTGCCTTTGGCTCACATTCCAAAGTGAAATTCAAATTTTTGCTTTTCGCATCCAATGAGATGAGAGTTTTTACTTCTTCCATGCAATCAAATATGGAGACTATTTCATTCTCATAGTGAGTTTTATTTGTTCCAGCGTGAGCAAAATTAACTAAGGATTGTAAAATTCTTGATGTTCTATCAGTTTGTTCAATAATCTGTTCGGCGAGACCGCTTAATTCATCCGCTTCAAATTCATCTCTTATGGTCTGAGCTAAACAAGCGATTCCAGTTATTGGGTTGCCTATTTCATGAGCTACGCCAGCAGCAAGCCTGCCGATTGAAGCTAAGCGCTCACTATGGGTTAACCCCGCTTCTAATAACTCAGTTTCAGTTATGTCTTCGATGAGGATAATTGTGCCTTCGTGCATGGAGCCTTGTTCGCCAGATTTTTCAATCAATGCTTTATGCAAATTAACGAACTTCTTGCTACTTCCTAATTGGAAGGTATGTTTGTAAGAATGATTCGCATCTTCTTCAATGAAGTTTGTCAGCAAAGTACGCCAAGGTTGAGGCAAGTCGCTTAATTGAGAACTTGCAATGTCGGCACTCTGAATCCCGGTAAACTCTTCCAGTGCATGATTCCAAATAATCACTTCGTTTTCATAATTTAACGAGCAAACCCCCAAGGGTAGGTCAAGTAAGATTTGGCGATGATAGCGCCGTAAATTGTCCAGATCCGCAGCCATGCCGGAGAGATTGCTGCGATAAGATTCCATTCGGTTGTCGATAACACTAAGATCAGAGCTGCCATTCTGGGAAATTATGCTGTAGGGAAGATATCTGTCAATAATCTCCCTCGCTATGCTTGGGCCTAGCAATCCAGAAAGGTTGGCTTCCAAGCGTCCTCGTAATAAGCGAAGAGAGTTAGGGCGACAGTCTTCAATTGTAATATCTAGATCATTGATGGCCTGCATTACTTCTCGAGTGGCTGTTTTCATTCCGAGAGGCTTGCTAAGACTTTTAATAAATTCATCTGGTGATTTGGCAACTAAGCCACTGCGTTTTCTTCTTTTAATAGTGTCGAGTGCGCAGATGTCAGCGGAGCTGCGTTCTTCATCAGTGCTTTCACTTAGTACTGAAACCGCGGCGAAGACAATGCTATTCATAATAAGTGAGATTGCTGCAATTTCTCGCCAGTTTGTCGATACCAAAGAGAGCGGCCCAGAATCCAAGAATGGAGGCAGCATAAGGAACAGAAACCAAATGAATATGCCTGTGGCCAACCCAACCATGAATCCTTTTCTATTCCCCTGTGGCCAATAAAGAATCGCCAGCATGCCAGGCAAGAACTGCAGGCATGCTGTAAATGCCAACGTTCCAATGATTTGAATGCTAACGCGATCTTCTGGTAAGTAGTGGAATAGAAATCCGGCCCAAATGAGAGCTGTTATAAGAACTCTCCGCTTCCATAACAACCAACGATAGATGTCGCTATTTGCTGGGGGTTGAGTGACAGGTAGAATAAGATGATTTAAACACATGTTCGATAGAGCGAGTGTAATTACAATAATTAGACCACTGGCGGCCGAGAGCCCACCTAGATAAGCGAGAATTGTAAAGAAGGGAGCGTCGTAGGATACCCCTATTACCACAGGCAAATATTCAACTTGCACAGCACTACCAGATTTCAAGCCGGCCCAGAGAATTGGAAGAATTGGTAAGCTGATGAGTAAAAAATACAGGGGTAATCCCCAGCTCGCGAATGAAAGTGCTTTGAGTCCGCTATTCCCATTAAAAGTTGCATAGAACATATGGGGCATCGCCACAGATGCGGTAAAAAATAGCAGTGTCATAATATGAAAAGTGCTGAAATAGTCAGTTCCTTTAAGACTGTTTACCAACTCTGGCCGTTCATTAAGCCATTCAGTCATACCCTCCATGCCACCAAAACCACCAACTATCGCGAAGATACCTACGGCAAGGAAGGCAATTAATTTTACCAGAGACTCAAAAGCTATAGCCATAACCAATCCATCGTGGCGGGTACGACCTGCGCGACGAGAAGTGCCGAATAGAATGGAGAACAGGGTGATGATTACGCAAAAGCCGAATGCAATTGAACCCTGCGGTGCAGCAGGAGACAAAATATCTGCAGTATCCGCAACAGCTCGTATTTGTAACGAAATTAAGGGTGTAACACCGACCAATATCACGATCGTGGAAAGCGTTCCTGCCCAAGGTGAGCGATACCGAAAAGCCATGAGATCGGCGAGAGAGCTTAGTTGATATGTTCTTGTTAGCTCTAGAAGAGGTCGAAGTAAAAGGGGAGAGAAGATAAATGCGAGTGAGATTCCAATTGACTGAGCTAGGTAGCCATAACCATCTCTGAGTGCGTTCCCAACTGAAGTGTAGTATGCCCAAACACTGGCGAAGACACCTAAAGAAAGAACATAGACTATGGGGTGGCGAACGATCTTCTCAGGAATCCACCCTCGTTCAGTAATATAGGCGATTCCAAATAACAACAGCAGATAGCAACTGCCTAAGCCAATTATGGTTGTTAGTTCATAATTCATCAGAACAAAGAATCCAATTTATTTAGCCTGCTGTGAAACTTGATCATTGGTTCGAGTCCTAGAAGGCAACTATTCGAGTTCATCATTTTCTTGTTTCTGATGAGCCCAACTGGCAACTGCAATCACTAGTAAGCCAACAATAAATGGACGATACCAGGCGCCATCGGTTTGATTGATCCAATCAATGCTAACCAGGAATAGCAGGTAAATTATGACGAGAAGAATGAGAATGGGTCGAGGTATATACAAAGGGCTGCCCTTATTCCAGCGATTCTTGTGAGATAGTAGCTAACTTGGGTATCGCCTGTATATCCCAGTTGACCTCAGCCCATTGCAGGAGTGCTTCAGTATCTGAGAAGTCGTTCAATTGAGGGGTTTTTTGACCTAGATACTTCAATGCAGTAATTATTAGAGCGAGGGCTTTTTCAACATCTATAGATTCAGCAAAATGTTGTTTGCTGAGTTTTTGTCCTTGGTCACTAGTGATTATTGGAACATGCGCATATTCAGGTGTTTGGTAACTTAGAAGCTGTTGCAGATATATCTGTCTTGGAGTGGAATCAAGTAGATCAAATCCGCGAATAACATGACTGATATTTTGAAAGTCATCATCCGCGACCACCGCAAGCTGATAAGCAATTAAGCCATCTTTTCTACGCAGTACGAAATCTCCGGTGTCTCGTTCTAAATTCTGTGCATAGTGACCTTGAACTAAATCTTCGATTTCGATCAACTTGTTAGTAGTTTTAATTCGACGTGCGAATTTGTCAGCTGGCAGTCTTGTGCGGCTTCGGCAGGAACCGTCGTAAATAGAGCCCATGGCTTTGATTTGTGGTCGTGTGCAATCGCAGTCATAACAAAGATCAACTTTGTTAAACTGATCCAAGATTGATTGATAATCATCGAGGCGCGAACTCTGGTAAAGAATTTCTCCATCCCAAAATAGGCCCAGGGTTTCCAGTTGCCGAAGGATTTCAGCCGCTGCTTCCGGCGATTCTCTGGGCGGATCTAAGTCTTCTATTCTTACCAACCACGTCCCATTATTTGCTTTAGCATCTAGATAGCTCGCCAACGCTGTTATGAGAGAGCCAAAATGAAGGGGCCCTGATGGTGAGGGTGCGAAACGGCCAATATAAACTGAAGTCCGATGTGAACCGGTAGCGGAGTTTGGGCTAGTTGAGTGTTTAATCATGTGCATCAAAATTGCACGGCAGTACATCTATCATGCCAGAAAACAAATTTTCACTGATGAGTAGCTACTATTGATCTAGTTTAGAAAGATATCAAGTATGGCAGCGTCAAACAGCCCAAAGACTTGATCGACTTAAGTTGGTCGAGCTACCTAACTACCTAACTGTTTCTCTTTAATTTCATCCAGAGTTTTGCAATCGATGCATTTGTTGGCTGTTGGTCGCGCTTCAAGTCGACGAATGCCGATATCGATTCCACAAGACTCACAAAAACCGTAGCCGTCTTGGGCTATAAGCTCAATAGTACTATCGATCTTCTTGATCAATTTTCTTTCTCGATCACGGGTGCGTAATTCAAGACTAAATTCTTCTTCCTGCGTAGCTCGGTCAGCTGGATCAGGATAATTCGCAGCATCATCTTGCATATGATTAACAGTACGATCAACTTCTTGCATAAGTTGATTGCGCCAATCCAACAAGATCTTTTTGAAATGTTCTCGCTGTTCCTCGTTCATGTACTCTTCGCCTTTTTTCGGCTTGTACGGAACGAAGTTCTTAAGAACTGGTTGAGATTCTGAGTTTTGAGTATTAGGCATAATTTCTAAAGCCTCTATCTAATCGTGGCATACTTTGTCTGCGGCCTTTAAAGCAAGCTCGCTGGGCCATTCATAGTTTTCATAGGTTAAATAAAGTGCGGAAAACTCGGATTACTTTGTGGTGAAATATCTGTGTAAGCGCCATGTACCAACTAGCTTTACGGCTCGATTTTCAGAAAGGCGGGTAACCTACCAGATTCTTCGCATGGATGCTATAAAAAATATGCTAAATATTTGTAGCCTTCGCTGGGGTCCTGGTACATATATTTGCCTGCTATGAAAAATGATCCTCTATAATGCAACCCATTCAAACAAAGCGGATTTTGCTTTGTTTGTCTGATCCAGGAAAGGAAGGTTAATAGAAAGTCTATAAAAGGATCATGGCATGTTCGACCTAACACCAAATATTCGGGGAAGCGTGAAAAAGGTGAACCCTTTTCGCGTTATGACTGTTATGCACCGTGCCTCAGAACTAGAGGCTGAAGGTAGAAAAATCGTTCATATGGAAGTCGGTGAGCCAGATTTTTCCACAGCGGCGCCAATTATAAATGCTGCAAAGGAAGCGCTGGACCAAGGTTTAACTCAGTATACGGTGGCACCAGGAATCCCCCAATTAAGAGAGTGCCTAGTTGGCCACTACCGGGAGAAATATGGAGTTGAGATTTCGTTAGATCGTATCCTAATAACTCCAGGGGCGAGCGGTGGGTTAGGTTTATTAGCAAATATGTTGGTTACAGCAGGTGACGGAGTTTTGTTAAGTGATCCTGCCTATCCCTGCGTGCGAAATTTTATGCACTTGATGGCTGCTGAGCCGCAGTTGATATCTGTGGGTCTTGACCAGAATTTCCAGCCAACCGTCGACCAGCTGGAGGGTCACTATCAAGAAAATACCAGCGGTCTCTGGTTAGCATCGCCGGGTAATCCGACAGGCACTATTATGGAACGGGGTCGCCTTACTGACGTTTGTGCTTGGGCGAAGAAAAAGAGGCTGCATTTGCTAGTAGATGAGATTTACCAAGGGCTAAATTATGTTGATGATATGCCCAGCGTGTTGGAACTCGATCAATCGGCATTCGTCGTTAACAGCTTTTCAAAATATTTTGGGATGACCGGCTGGCGACTAGGTTGGATAGTGGTGCCAGACGAATACGTTGAAACAGCAAATATACTGGCGCAGAATCTTTATATATCAGCATCTTCAATAGCGCAATATGGTGCACTGGCTGCTTTCTCTAGCGAATGTATTGAAATCCTGGATGCTAGAAGGGAGGCATTTCGGGAGCGCAGAAATTTTTTGAGTGCAGCGCTTCGCGACCTCGGTTTTGAATTATCTGAAAATATTCAAGGTGCTTTTTATGTCTATGCAGGAATTAAAAACTTTTCCAACGATTGTGAGAAATTTTGCTCTGATTTATTAGAGAATCATGGAGTGGCTATAACGCCAGGTACAGATTTCGGGGATTTTAAGAGCCTCGAACATGTGCGGATTGCTTTTACCACTAATATGGAAAACCTTACACTAGGAATTGCAAGGCTAGAAGCTGCTCTAAAAAATTGAAGCAGGCATTGAATTCTTAATTTTTCTCAGCACCATACTAATCCTAAGTCCTAATGAATGTATTGTTTTCAACACCAAGGAATCAAACCCTAATGGAATTCGAGCCGCCCTTAAAACAAGCAATACTAATTAAGCGCTACAAACGATTTTTGGCAGATGTTGAAACTAGTAAAGGCAAAGTGCTTACGATTCATTGCCCTAATACTGGATCGATGAAAAATTGTGCTGAACCTGGAAGTCGTGTTTGGTATTCCACTTCAGCCAATCCTAAACGTAAGTATCCCCATACATGGCAGTTTATTGAAATTAATAAAGCTGAGAGAGTCGGCATCAATACTGGAATTGCGAACACGCTAGTTAATGAAGCCATGGAACAGAATATTATCAGTGAGTTGTTGGGCTATGAATTAATCCAAGCGGAAGTCGCTTACGGCGAGCAAAAGAGCAGAGTTGATTTTCTTTTGCAAATTTCTGAAAATCAACTTCAGGCTGATTGTTACGTTGAAGTTAAAAATGTCAGCCTAGGAGTAGGTAATGGTCTCGGCCTCTTTCCAGACGCAGTTACAATGCGAGGGCAAAAACATTTGCAAGAACTGATTCACATGTGTGAGAAGGGCTATCGTAGTGTGCTATTTTTTTGCGTACAACACAGCAATATCCATACGGTTTCTCCAGCTGATGAAATTGATCCCCGCTATGGGGAATTGTTACGAGAGGCGGCCACAAAGGGTGTTGAAATACTTGCTTACGGCACAGAATTTAATCCTCAAAAATCTAGGGTAAAACTAATCAGGAAATTGGCGGTTAAGCTATAAGAAATAAATTTGTGTGACTTGAAGTTAGCGGATTTAAAATTAGGATTTTCGGCGGAAGGCATCGACGAACAATCTCAGAACTAAGTGAGGGATTTTGGGGCATGTAGTTTTGATTCGTCAATGAATACGCATCCATTCTTAATTGTAAAATCCACTTTCTGGAGATGCTTTCCCTTGCAGGGACCCGCCAGACACAAGCCGTCATCAATTTGAAATAAAGCTCCGTGAGTTGAGCACTGAATTAAAGCAGCATCAGCATCAAGAAAGCGATTTTCTTCCCACTCTAAAGGCGTGCCGATATGAGGGCAGCGATTCCAGTAGAGATAAATATCATCATTTTTCTTAACCGCAAACATATACAGATCGTTTATATCTAGGCCAAGTGAAGTGCCTTCTTCAAGATCATTGATATTCAGAAGATTAATCATTTTAGTTTACGGATTTAAGGCCTGATGAAAATCATCCAGCAAGTCTGAGATATCTTCAATACCGACAGAGAAACGTAACAAGGAGTCAGTGATACCCATTGAGGCCCGCCGTTCTGCGCCCATCTCAAAATAGATGGTATGTGCAACAGGTATACCTAGTGTTCTGGTATCACCTAGATTACTAGAAGAAACCACCGTTTCCATTTTATTCAGTACGTCGAAACAATCTATGCCATCAATCAGGTCGATGCTGAAAATTGCACCAAAGCTATTGAAGAGCTGGCGGGCTCGGCTATGTTGCGGATGGTGGCTCAGGCCAGGGTAGTAGGTATTGTTTACGCTGGCGTGAGTATTACAGAGTTCCGCTAACTGTTGGGCATTTGAACTGGCTCGATCCATTCTCATCGGTAGTGTTTCTGACCCAACTGCTAAATGATGTGCAGCCTCGGGGCCTAGTGTAGAACCCATGTCTCGCAGACCTTTCTTCTTGATCTGAGTAATTCCCCACAAGTTAGGCTGCTCTTTCTTATAATGTTCAAAAATGTTGTCAAAGCTTTGCCAATCGAAAAGCCCCGTATCCGTAATGGATCCGCCAAGTGCATTGCCGTGACCGCCAATATATTTGGTTAGAGAATTCACCACGAGACTAGCAGAGACTTTTTTAGGCAAGAATAAATGTGGCGACGTCATCGTATTATCAACCACGTATATGAGTTTCTCACTCTTACAAAAATCTCCAATTGCTGCAAGGTCTGCCACCTGAGTTACTGGATTCGCTATGGTTTCGACAAAAACAATTTTTGTATTTCCCCGGGTGACATTTTTGACTGCAGCAACATCGGTTGCATCAACATAACTAATTTCGATGCCAAGATTTTCCAAAGTGCCAAACAAGCTATTGGTATTTCCGAAAAGAAATGCGCTTGAGACAATGTGATCGCCACTCCTTAAAAGTGACATAAACGAGGTTGCTATAGCTGCCATGCCCGTAGAGAAAGCAACAGTGGCGACACCTTCTTCCATGGCAGTGATGCGGTTTTGAAGAGCAGTTACGGTCGGGTTTAATTGGCGGCCATAGTTGTAACCAGCTTTCTTGCCCTGGAAAACTTCAGCCAACTCTCTAGCATCATCATAGCCATATGCAACGGACGGATGGATGGCCTTGTGAAGAACGCCATGTTCCGGATTGTCCTTGCGGTCGGAATGCAAGTTTGTTGTGGAGAAACCTTTTTTAGTCATTTTTTTCGATTTAAGCGAGTGAGTAGTTCTCGAGAAGCGGGTTATACACCAGTGGCAGAGATTTTGAAAGTTACTCAGTTGCTTATCATTCTGTTATGTAAGGAAAAATACATCTTATTGTCGTGGTTATTAATATTAATTTATTGCTGGCGATCCACCTTATCTTGACACAGTAGGCAGAGATTCGCCTCAGGTTGAGCTGCCAAGCGCGCTGATGCAATCGGCTCATCACAGCGACGACAATAGCCATAATCGCCATTTTTTATTGCTATTAGTGCTTCAGCTACTTTCTTTAGCTTGGTTACTGCTTTCGCTTTTGTAGAGACTGCCATAGACTGCTGTTGCATAGCATCGATTCGAGAAACTCGCCCAACCGCTGTTTGATCCAGAATCACCACCCCAGTAGCTTCAGCACTTAAGTTAATTTGATCTGCCAAGGCATCCTTCGATTTCAGTAATTCCTGCTGTAATCCCTGAATCTGATGCTCGCTGAGTTGGTGGACATTCATTTTAAAAGTTCTCTGCAATAAATTAACTCGGACCGTAAATTGCTCTAGCTAATACAGACACTGTCTAAAATCCCGCAAACAAAGGTCTTTCGTTGATCAGCTTCTGGATCTCACTGAGCCTTTCTTGATATTGAGTGCTGTTCCGGTCTTGATACAAGGCATTAAAATCAGATTCAGATAAGCCATCGCGGTTATTGCCAACTTCTGGCATGTAATCTGCCTCATTCTGAATCGAAATAATCCTCTCTTGCATTCTAATTGCCGAGGCGGGATCCTGAGTAGCACGGCGTGAGAGAGTGACACCAACAGAATTAGCAGTAAGGTCAGAGAAGCTAAATCCAGACCGATAGCGGGCATCATAGGCCTCTTTAGTTGTCGATAGCAATTCTGCAAAATCAGCTCCCGCAGAAGCAGTTATGGCCGCAGTAGAAACTAGATGTTGGGCTAAATCTTGTCTTCGTTGGAGACGAATTTCTATGAATCTAGCTTCTCCAATAGTATTAGCGACTGCATCGCCGAGCAGCTGCTCGATTCCCTCTTCGTTCACGTATGTTGCCAGAGTTTGGAATATAGCTCGGTTTTCAGCAATCGGATTACCACGAATCCTTGATCTCTCCTGGGCTGAAGTAAACAGAGGAATCAGGAAAGTATTAAGCGATACTGCCCTGATATCCACAGGGATGGCATCAGCCACTTCTGCGATGATCTGGTAATAATGAATTATCCGTTGCCGATCTTGATTGGAAATAAAAAATCGCTGTGCTCCATTACCAAGACGACTGAGCAGGATTGGGTCCCAGAGTAAGTCAACATCTAGCCACTCCGGGGTAATGGATACATTTCCAACGCTGGTCATCAGCTCACTTAAATCTGGGAAAGGAGGTATTGAGCTCTGCAGTCTAGACCTCACTCGCATCAGCGTAAAATTGAGAAGTTGCTGGGGAATTTGCAGCTTACCAAAACTTAAAGAGGTTAATTTAAGTACATTGCTTTCGGTACGGAGCTCTGCAGTTATATTAAAGTAAAGTGGCTGAATGCTATCAGATATTTTTACGCTGACCTGAGATCTCAACGACTGTTCGTAGAGCTGCATGTGTGCAGCCCAATTTGGAGATAAATTCATTACGTCCCCACTGTATCGAAGCAGAAGATTTAGTTCATGCGGGTTGAGCCGTAATTGCTGACGGCTCGCAATTGATGGTGATATTGGAGCGTTTTCTAAAATTAAACCTTCAATCTGAGATAGCTCAGAGGGACGTAGAGGACTTGAGTAACTAATCGTCGGACCGGTTTGGATGGCCAGCAGCAGAATTATGAATGGCGTACTCACAATTAGCACCAATAGAGTTCGCAGAATAAGACTAATAATCTTGGGTGTTATTTTGGCCATTTCGCGGGTGTTGGCTACGCCATTTGTGATTTGCGGGAGAATTTGGCATTTGAAATGATAGGGATAGGCTATTCCGCAATCTGCAAAAGAACTGCAATGCGATCGCTGTCAACTACTGAAAGAGCCGCTCAGATTATCAAATTCACTCAATTGAGACCCTTGTTAGCGACGATTGGGTCTGCAAATAACTCACAAAGAGCCATAAATATAGGTCGATTATGTGTCAAACAAGGCATCTAGGTAAGGATATTACTGATAAATGGTCTGGTAATCGCTATAAACTATGACTAAATTCATAAAATCCGATAAATCTGTAAAAAATAATTTATTAATCAAGAGCTTGGAGTTAATATCTGTTTACTTTAAGCTGAAAACTGTGCCAGTTGATTGTTGTTGGCCAGTTGCAAGCCTTCATCGAGGAACAGCTCATGAGTTTCTGCCAAAAACAATATGTTGGGATTGCATCTACTATTCGCAGACCTTTGAAAATTCTGATTGGAATTGCTTTGATAATATTTGTGACTGCCTGTACTTCGCAGGGCGCTCGAGATGCAGAATTAGCGTCTCAACAGGCAGAAGTTGCAGCAGCAGAACAGGAAGCAGCGCGTATCGTGCAGGAACAAGCTCGTCAGCAAGAAGCAGCAAAACGCCAACAAAGAGAGGTGGTCGCCGCTGAGCGAGCTAGAGAGCAGTCTGAGCTAGAGCGGCGCGAGGCAGAAGATTTAGCTAGAGCTGAAGTCGAAAGGCGGCAGCGAGAAGAGGTTGAGCGCAGAGAGCAGCAACGGCTAGCTGCAATAGCTGCTGCAGAAGCTGAGCGGCGTGAAAAACTAGAACGAATTAGTTTTTTAGAGCGCCAAATAGCTTCTATTCAGTCCGGAACTGACCGTAATGAGTCAGCTACTGCGGTGTTGCAAGAAGCTATTTTAGTTGCTGAAGAATTGCTTGCTGTGCTCGCGGTTGAGCAAGCTAAGTATGAAGAGACTGATCCTGTCAGCGGGTACACTGTTGAACCTTTGGCCAAGGAACGGATAGCTGAGTTGGAGGCTCGCAAAGACGATTTGATTCGGCGAGCTCAGTCTCAGTAATACGTTCTAAATATGTGACCTAGAGCAATTTCCAACTAATTCCTGTGAGCGGACCCTAATTCTCAATGGCTAAAAATGTCTTAGATTTCGAGACCAAGAAAGAAGCACAGCTGCATAAGCGCAAGGAAGCTAAAGTTGACGCTTTGCGAAAGGCATTTCGCAAAGCTAGAGGTGATGAGCCCTCTAAACCACCCCGGTCCAGAGCTGAGAAGGGCAGAAAACCGAAGAAAAAATAGCCTCACTTCCCAGTTTTATCTAAGGCAAATTACCAATCCCTAAAATTCCTTTGAAAAGCGCTAATTTACTAGTGTTCAAGCCCTGTTATGCGCTTTGTTTGTACTAGCTCTTATGGTAAAGTGCGCGCCTTTAAAATAAACATTCAATATTCGTTTTGGGGAGAGAGATTTAGACATGGGAATTACCATTACAGTATCTACAGTTTTGTCACTGTTTGGATTAGCAGTAGCGTTTTTCTATATGAAGAAAGTTACCAGCATACCGCTTGATATGGGGCTGGATGAGAAAGATGGGGCTCGCTTGAGATTTATTCATGGTGCGATTGCCTCTGGAGCCATGGCATTTCTGAAGCAGGAATATAAATTTCTCACCATCTTTATGGTGTTATTCGCAATTGTCATTGCTCTCCTAATTGATGATTCTCATACTCCGGATATAAGCGAAGGGATATACACAGCAATAGCCTTTTTGTTTGGTGGTGCTATTTCAATCGCTTCTGGCTATATCGGAATGAAAGTTGCGACTCAGGGCAATGCGAGAACAACTGTATCCGCTAAGAAAGACATCTCCAATGCCTATGATGTTGCGATCAATTCAGGAGCGGTGATGGGTTTCGCTCTAGTAAGTTTAGCAGTACTGGGATTGGTGGTGATTTATTTAGTGATGAGTAGTTTGCTGTCAGGTCTTGGTGAAGCAAATAATCATATTCTCATGGAAGTCATCGCAGGATTTGGTCTTGGCGGGTCGACTATTGCACTATTTGCTCGTGTTGGCGGCGGAATATTCACTAAGGCTGCAGATGTTGGCGCTGACTTGGTGGGCAAAGTAGAGCAGGGCATACCTGAAGATGATCCCAGAAATCCAGCCGTAATTGCTGACAACGTTGGTGATAATGTTGGTGATGTTGCCGGAATGGGCGCGGACTTATTTGGCTCATGCGCGGAAAGTACTTGTGCCGCGATGGTAATCAGCGCTGTTGTTTTCGCAGCGGATCCTAATGCTTTGTTATATCCTATATTGATTAGTGCTATCGGTATCCCTATCAGTTTGATCACTAAGTTATTGGTGGGCGTAAAGACTGAAGATGATGTTGCCCCAGCACTGATGAAGTTGCTTATCATCTCCAGCGTTTTGATGGGTATCGTCATGTACTTCTTCACTGGCGCACTGATACCTGAAACATTCGAATTAAATGGCGAACAGTACTCCAACATGGGTGTTTACGGGTGCTTCTTAGCCGGTCTCATTTCAGGCTTGGCCGTTGGTCTGCTAACCGGGTACTACACGTCAGAAAAATATGGTCCGGTGCAAGAGTTGGCTAAGTCTTGCGAGACTGGTGTGGCTACTAACATCATTTACGGCTTGGCGCTGGGTTACAAGAGCACTCTGCTTCCGTACCTTTGTATCGCCGCCAGCATTTTCATCTCTTGGGATTTAGCAGGAATGTACGGTGTGGCTATAGCGTCACTGGGCATGCTCGGCACGCTGGTTATCGCGTTGATGATCGACGCCTACGGGCCGGTAGCAGATAACGCCGGTGGAATTGCAGAAATGGTTGGCTTGGACAAAGAAGTTAGACGTCGTACCGATATTCTAGACTCTGCGGGAAATACAACTGCAGCGATTGGTAAAGGCTTCGCTATTGGCGCTGCCATACTTACTTCTTTGGCGCTATTCGCAGCATTTATTACTGCTTCTTCCACGCTTATGGGTGAGCCGATTACGATGAGCTTGCTGGACCCAGTTGTTTATACCAGTGTATTTGTTGGTGCAGTATTGCCATTTTTATTCACTGCAATGACCATGAAGTCTGTTGGTAAGGCCGCTTTTGCCATGATTGAAGAGGTCCGCCGCCAGTTCAAAACTATTCCTGGAATTATGGAAGGTACTGGTGAACCTGATTATGCGCAATGTGTTGCGATTTCAACTCAAGCTGCTTTAAGAGAAATGATCGCTCCCGGTGTACTCATAATGGGTACTCCATTAGTGACAGGATACTTGTTCGGTGTCGAAGCGGTGGCCGGAATTCTTGTTGGCTCCTTAGTTACTGGCGGCGTACTTGCAATTGCCTCCTCTAATAGTGGTGGTGCCTGGGACAACGCTAAGAAATATATCGAAGCCGGACACCATGGTGGTAAAGGTTCAGATGAACATGTTGCTGCAGTAGTTGGCGATACTGTTGGTGATCCACTGAAGGATACTTCAGGACCATCACTTAATATTCTAATTAAGCTGTCTGCAATATTGAGTTTGGTGTTCGCACCTTTCTTTGTCGAATATGGTGGAATTTTATTGGGATAAAGCCTTGTTAGAGAGTGATTTTCGTTTTTAAAGATAAAGGCAGTCAAAAGACAGATAAATACGGCGAAGACAATATCTCGCATCCGCAGAATAAAATAAGAGGTCTTATGACCCTTTAATTTATTCTGATGGATTTACATTAATAGTTTTGGCTACGGTTAGTTATTTTCCTTTGAAATTAGTACTCTCTACGGTTCTCAAAGTGAAACAAAACCCATTCTTCATATTCCCGGGCTCTGTAGTAAGCACTCGACCAAGTCGTTAAGACATTTTCAACACACTGATAAATTCTGAATGAATCAGTATCTTCTATTATTAGATTTCGCACAGAAGGATTGAGCGTGTAATTAGATACTTCCACCAACTTCCAGTTTTCCGCCATGGTTCTATCGATGCATTCATTTCCAAGTAGCAGATCGATGTAAGGTAAATCCACGTCGGCATAACCGAGTGCGGGTACTGTTAAATTGAAGTTGATGTTGACTGGTTCAGATTCTTCGCCAGTTTTTAGAAATGAAATTGAAGTAAGCTGAATTTGATTTCTAGTCTGGTTATAGGCAACCAGCCTTAAGCCATCGTCAGTATTTTCGCCCCATGCGGATGAGTAGAAGGCAAATTTTAATTCAGTTTCTTCTGCTAGTTCGGCAGCTGTAAGGCAGCTACTTGCCAGAATTAGGAATGTTAGTAGTTTTTGCATGCTTCAATTGGGCTCATATCTTCTGAGGCAATTTTAGCGGGCTAGAGCAATGCACGCCATGCCTATTTTCTTTTGAAATTGAATAAATCATAATCCTCATCTTCATTAATAGGCTGGATGGAACTATAGCCTAAATTACCAAGGTAGTTGATCATTTGAAAAAATTGGAAAATGTAAAACACATTCTTTGTGTCGCGTCAGGTAAAGGAGGGGTTGGAAAGTCAACTACTGCTGTTAATTTGGCATTGGCTCTCTCTAAGCAAGGTGCCACGGTTGGTTTGTTGGATGCAGATATTTACGGACCCAGCCTGCCGCTAATGCTTGGCGTTGAACCAGGCACTCGGCCTGAGATCAAAGAGCAGAAATTCATGGTTCCTATTCAGGCACATGGCATTCAATGTAACTCGATGGGGTTTCTCATTGATGAAAACACGGCCATGGTATGGCGTGCGCCGATGATTATATCGGCCTTCAATCAAATTTTAACTGACACCGTCTGGTCGGAATTAGATTATTTGATCGTTGACATGCCGCCGGGTACCGGCGATATACAGTTAAGTTTGGCTCAGTCAGTTAGTGTTACCGGAGCGGTAATAGTCACAACGCCGCAAGATGTTGCTTTGTTGGATGCTCGCAAAGGTATTGAAATGTTTAATAAGGTGGGAGTGCCAATACTCGGCGTTGTCGAAAATATGAGCACCCATATTTGTACACAGTGTGGTCATGAGGAAGCAATCTTTGGAACTGGTGGCGGAAACAGATTAGCTAGTGAGTACGGCGTAACTGTTATTGGTAGATTACCATTGGAATTGGCTATACGAGAAAGCTCAGATGGTGGTGATCCTGTGGTAGCATCTGAGCCAAATCACCCTGCCACAGCAAGCTATTTGGAGCTTGCCAACAATGTTCGAAAAAGATTGGCTGAAGTAGAATTGTCAGCAGAAGCAGGGCCTAAAATAACAATAAGCGACGATTAGTAAGATTGAAGTAGGCAGAAGAAAGATTTTGGATCAATCAGCTGATTTGAGTATAGCCAACCACGTGGGGAATTACTTTGGACGCAGTTAATGACTTTTTAATTTTTCTAGATGGTTTCCTCGGCAGTGCTATTTGGTTTCCCACATTTCTTTTATCAGTTGGAATCTTCTTTACTTTCTACTTGGGTTTCCCCCAAATTCGCTATTTCAAACACGCCATTGGTGTGGTGTTGGGAAAGTTTGATAAGGCTGGTGCGAAAGGTGACACCTCTCACTTTCAGGCCTTATCAACGGCGCTATCCGGAACAGTGGGTACTGGCAACATAGGTGGTGTAGCCCTCGCACTGCACCTTGGCGGTCCAGCAGCATTGTTTTGGATGTGGATGACGGCATTCTTCGGTATGACCAGCAAATTTGTTGAAGTCACTCTTTCTCACAAATATCGCACTGAAACTGAAGATGGGTCTATTGCCGGTGGCCCCATGTACTATATGGAAAAGGGCATGAACGCGAAGTGGCTAGCTATAATTTTCGCCATTGCCACCGTGCTCTCTTCTTTTGGCACTGGCAACCTGCCTCAGATAAATAGTATTGCAGCGGGTCTTGAAAGTACCTTCTCGCTAGATCCTTTGATTACTGGAAGTGTGCTTTCAGTGCTATTAGCATTGGTAATTATTGGTGGAATCACCCGTATCGCGAAAGTAGCTGCAGCGATTGTTCCTACGATGTCATTTATTTATATATTTGGAGCATTTGCAGTCATAATTCCAAATCTGGGGAACATTATTCCTTCTTTCGCATCTATATTTAGTGACGCTTTCACCGGCTCTGCGGCTACCGGTGGATTTCTTGGTGCGACCTTTGCATACGCTTTTGACAGAGGTGTAAATCGAGGTCTTTATTCAAACGAAGCAGGACAGGGCTCAGCTCCCATCGCTCACGCAGCCGCGAGAACAGATGAGCCAGCAGATGAAGGTATGGTCTCGATACTAGAGCCGTTCATCGACACAATCGTCATTTGTACTATTACCGGTCTAGTCATACTGTCTTCCGGTGTATGGATGGAAAAATTCGACAATGAATTCCAAAGAGCTGATATGAACTTCGTCAGCGGACACTTATTGGAATCCAATACCGATCATAAACAAGAATTGTTTTCCTACTTAAATGGCGATGAATCTGCTGTCACCAGCTATTCAGGTGATGTTATTCTGCAAAATGGACAGATTCAAAACCTCAATGATTTTACCTTGATCGCGGCGAGATCATTTGCGGAAAATATAGTTTTTTCTCGTGATGGGAATGCAATCTCTGGATCGCTTAGCGTATCTGGTGGGCAGTTGGTGGATACAGCTGTGGCCGTAAATGGTCGATCGCTATTGCATTCTGTGCCGCTTACGACTGTCGCGTTCACCCGCGGATTGCTCGGTGACTATGGTAAGTATATTGTTTCTATTGGGTTGATGTTGTTCGCTTTTTCAACCGCGATTGCATGGTCATACTACGGCGATCGAGCAATGACATATTTGTTGGGTGCTAAATCGGTATTGCCTTATCGGGTGGCTTACGTGTTGGCTTTCTTCTATGCGGCATTAGCAGATACAACGATTATTTGGAATGTTTCACTAATCACTATCGTCTTAATGACAGCGCCAAATTTATTTGGACTCTTATTTATGCATCGAGATATGAAGCAAACCGTGACTGATTATTGGAAAAAGATAGATCACGGCAAGCGTAAAACCTGATAGGCAGCTTGTTTAGATTTTCTTTATTACAAATGATGCGTCGTTTATCGAACGATAGTTTCTCCAGGTAATCTGATTTCTTCTACGATCTTTTGAACTTCTTGCGGAGGATCAGGATTAAATTTCGCGACAGTTAAGGCAACAGCGAAATTTAGCAAAGTCCCAACAGTTCCAATTCCTTCTGGAGAGATTCCGAATAACCAATTTTCTGCGTCATCTGCTGTTGGATTTACAAAACGAAAATATATTATATAAAGAGCCGTGAAGCTAAATCCGGTGATCATCCCGGCAATGGCACCTTCCTTATTCATGCGCTTCCTAAATATTCCCAGTACAATCGCTGGAAAGAACGAAGCTGCAGCGAGTCCAAAAGCAAAAGCTACAACCTGTGCAACATAAGCAGGCGGATTTATGCCAAAGTACCCTGCGATCAGCACCGCACAAAAAATCGATATTCGCGCATAGAGTAGCTCTTGTTTCTCGCTTATCTTGGGCATGAAACTCCTCTTAAGGAGGTCGTGGGCAACTGATGTCGATATAACTAAGAGTAAACCGGCAGCCGTAGAGAGCGCTGCCGCTAAGGCTCCAGCTGCCACTAGTGCTACCACCCAATTAGGTAAGCCAGCAATTTCTGGATTGGCGAGAACAATGATGTCGCGGTTTACATTTAACTCGTTGGCATCAGAGTTTCCGACGAATTGAATTCGTCCATCGTTGTTTTTGTCATCGAACGTTATAAGGCTTGTGGTTTCCCACTGGGTAAACCATTCGGGCACCGCGGAATACTCGATGTTGTTAACAGTGTTAATAAGATTCGTTCGAGCAAATGCAGCCACTGCTGGTGCGGTTGTGTATAGAATTGCTATGAAAATTAAGGCGTAACCAGCTGATCGTCTGGCATCTCGCACATTAGGCACAGTGAAAAAGCGAATGATCACATGAGGTAATCCTGCCGTACCAAACATTAACGCGGCGGTGATGAAGAAAACATCTTGCGTGCTGCGCTGTCCTTCAGTATAGGTATCGAAGCCAAGTTCCTGACTCAGAGCATCTAGCCTGTCTAGTAAATATCCGCCTCCATAGGCTTCGGTTAGTTCAGAACCAAAGCCCACTTGAGGAATGACTTGACCTGTCATTAAGATGGAGATAAAAATTGCCGGCACCATAAAAGCGAAAATAAGAACGCAGTATTGGGCTACTTGTGTATAGGTTATGCCCTTCATCCCGCCCATGACGGCATAGAAAAATACGATCGCCATACCGATGATTACGCCTGTCGTGATATCAACTTCTAAGAACCTGGAAAATACAATTCCAGCACCTTGCATTTGGCCACACACATATACAAATGAAACCGTGATTGCGCAAAATACTGCGATGAGTCGGGCAGATTTTGAGTAGTAACGATCACCAATAAAATCAGGCACGGTGAATTTTCCAAACTTACGAAGATAAGGGGCTAATAGCAAAGCGAGTAGTACATAGCCTCCGGTCCAGCCCATCAAATAGAAAGTGCCGTCTCTTCCCAGGACTGAAATCAAGCCTGCCATCGAAATGAATGAGGCGGCGGACATCCAGTCAGCGGCAGTTGCCATCCCGTTGGCTAAAGGAGGAACGCCACCACCGGCTATGTAAAATTCTTTCGTTGATCCAGCTCGCGACCAAATGGCAATTCCAATGTAGAGGCTAAATGAAAGGAAGACAAAAATAATAGTCCAAATTTGTACGCTCATTAATTGACTTCCTCTGCAGCCTCATCCGATAATTCTAGTGAATCTTTTTTGTAGCGATCATCGAGTTTGTCCATGTAATAAATATATATGTAAATGAGTGCGACAAAGACTAAAATTGCGCCTTGCTGGGCGATCCAAAAACCCAATTTAAAGCCACCAAACCTGATTGTGTCTAGAGCGTCTACGAATAGAATTCCGCAACCGAACGAAATGAAAAACCAGACACACATTAGTTTTATAACGAGCTTGATATTGGATTTCCAGTACGATTGGGCGTTGCTATCAGACATGGGTTGCCTCTTATTGTTCTTATCCGTTCTACTCTCTTGGGTAGAACTAAGAATGCGATCTGAAGAATTTTCTTTGTTTTTAGACTCATTTTTCTGCGCTAAGATTGTATCACTTAATCTCCAGACCGTATAGATAGTGAGCTTGAGGGTGGTATTCAGAGTCTCCAATGAATTTCGGAGGAAATTGCTTATTGAATCCAATATATTTACTAAACTTAGTTAAGACATTGCTATATCTGTACATTTAGTGCTTAAGCACTATCAGAGTGTTTGATTAATGAATGCTAACTTACCCTCCCAATCTCGGCATAATCAAAAAGAAAGCTATGCACGAATCACCGATTTGGCACAACGGTGTATTGTCGTAATTTAAGACCAGCCGTAGCTCATCCTTTAATAGAATTTTGATGGCTGTCGGACTTTTTTTTGTAAATCTAACTCAGTAAATAACGAATAAGTTTTATTTTGAGGGTGGTGCGACGAGATTCTTCAGCTCGGACGAATTCGCGCTGAAATTGTCTTAGTTGTTGTCTCTCGGTATTTGGGAATTTAATTAGAGATTCATTAATCTCTTCATTTGAGCCTTGCAAGATCTTGTCGCACCAAATCGATATTTCATTATTTTTGCTACTAGTTTTTTTGGATTTTGGCGGTAGTTTAGGAATTGCATTTCTGATCTCTTCAGCATCATTGGCGCGCATTAACTTCCCAATAAACTGTAGTTGACGTTTTTTTGCACCGTGGCTATTCGGTAATCGATTAAATTCTAATAATTCAGTAATTAATTTATCTGACAGGGGCAGTGATTGCAGTTGTTGCACAGTAAATTTAGTCAATTCTTGGCCTAGCTGCTTCAGGTCTTGAGCTTCCTTTTTTCGTTGAGTCTTACTGATTTCTTCTGATTTTATTGTGGTTTTTCTTTCTGGACTCATTAGTAGTTACGTTACATCTAGTAATTAGGGTTGATTAGTGGCTATAGGTAAAATATTTGTGCTAAGCCTAGAAAGGCAAAAAAACCAATGGAATCGGTAACTGTGGTCAATGCAACGGTTCCCGCGAGCGCAGGATCGATATTCATACGTTTAAGTAGAAGTGGTAAATAGGCGCCTGCAAATGCCGCAATCACTAAATTGATTAACATGGCTGCTGCTATTATCGCGCTAAGCTGAATATCTCGATACCAAACATAGGTAATTATTGAGATTACCACAGCCCAAACTGTGCCATTTAAGGCTGCCACTCCTAGCTCTCTAATTAATAGCCAGTGACTGTTCGATGGACTGATATGGCCTAGAGCGAGACTTCTTATTACTAGAGTTAGAGTCTGGGTCCCGGCTACCCCCCCCATATTGGCAACAATAGGCATGAGTACTGCCAAATAGACCACCCGGTCGAGAGTGTCTTGAAACATATATATAACTAACGAGGCAAGAATTGCAGTCATTAGGTTGATGCCTAACCATAGAGCTCGTCGTCTTGCGGTTTTAAATACAGGTGCGAAAGTGTCGTCTTCTTCATCAAGGCCGGCCATACTCATTAAAGAGTGTTCAGTACTGTCTCTAATCACATCAACAACATCATCAATAGTAATACGCCCAAGAAGTTTACCTTCGCTATCGATAACAGGTGCAGACACCCAATCATGTTGCTCAAATAGTTGAGCTACTTGAGTGGCTTCCATATCTACTGGAATTGCCTCTATATCTTCACCCATAACATCCCTGACAGGGGTGTTGGGACCGGAAACCAGAAGTGCCCGTAGGGGTAATATGCCGAGAAATTCATCGTCTCGATTGACTACATGAAGATTATCGGTCATTTCCGGAATGCTGTCGTGGCGACGCAAGTACCTGAGCACTAGCTCTACCGTATGCCTGGGCCTCACGGTAATAGTGTCAGTGTTCATTAATCCGCCAGCAGTATCCTCGTCATAGGAGAGAATGCTTTCGACACGGTCTCTATCCTGCAGGTCCATGGCTTGCAGGACTTGTAAAGTAACTTGTTGAGGGAGTTGTTGAAGTATATCTGCGAGATCGTCAGTTTCCAGCCCTTCGGTTAGTTTTACGACTTGCTGGGGGTTCAGTTCGCTGAGGATATCGTGTTGCAGATCTTCATTCAGATACTGAATAATTTCGCCTTCAGCATCTTTGTCAATTAATTGCCAAAGGACGGTTCGAGTTTTTGGAGGTGAAGACTCAAGTAAATGTGCAATACCAGCAGTGGGCAGAGTTTTTATCATCTGCCTCACTTGGTAGAGAGAACCACTATCTATTGCTTGACTGAGTTCAAGCACGTGGTCCTTCTTGATTTGCGGCTCTTTTACTTGAGACATATTGCAGTTCGACACTTGTGCTTTATTGTTGTAAACAGAACGTATTTGGAATTATAGACGCCGAGAACTGTTGAAAGGCACTTATAAACCGATGGTTTACGTGGGTTAGCGCAATTCTATCGCCATTTTAACGTTAAGAGAAATATTGCGGATATTGAAAAAGCAGGTTGTTTGAGCTGCTTTACTCGGATTCGCCAAAGCCATCATCGATCAGTGCGATAAGAGCGATCATTGCCTGATCTTCATCGGGGCCATCGAGTACGACATTTAGTGACGTACCTTTTGTAGCAGCTAGCATCATAAGAGAAAGGATACTTTTACCGTTCACCATTTTATCTGTGCCGATTTTAACATCACTGGCGAATGTACTAGTGAGTTCAACTAACTTCGATGCCGCTCTCGCATGGAGTCCGGCGTTATTAATTATTGAAATTTGTTGCTTAAGCATTTGTCTCATTAGCCCTAATAAGTTGTGCAATAAAGCTGGAAAGATAAAAAATTATCTAACAATTTACTGAAAAACCTGAATCGATCAATTAAGTTCACGGTGGCGAGCTTGCACATTGGAATAGTTTGCAGAAAATTCTTGACTCAATTTCTCACATAAATATACCGATCTATGTTGACCACCCGTACAGCCCAATGCCACGGTTATATAGCTTCTGTTATTGAATTCAAAACTGGGTAGCCATTTCTGTAAGTAAGCGGCAATGTCTTTGGACATCTCTTGAACCTCTTCCCGTGAATCTAAGTATGAAACTACTGGGCTATCTAGACCGGTGAGAGCGCGCAGTGTTGTATCCCAATATGGATTCGGCAAACATCGAAGATCATAAACTATATCTGCGTCTGCGGGTACTCCGTTCTTGTAGCCAAAAGACTGAAACTGAAGTGCTAAACCATTTTCAGTGCTATCGCAAAGACGATTTTTGATGGTATCTCTAAGTTGATGTTGAGACATGTTGCTTGTATCGATAGACAAACTTGCCATTATAGAAATTGACTCTAATAGTTCGGATTCCTGGTCAATGGCCTCTGTAAGACTGAGAGTTTCTGTCGTCAATGGATGCTTTCGCCGGCTTTCACTAAAGCGTTGTAACAGAGTTTGGCTGTTGGCATCGAGAAATATAATTTCTATAAGAAGTTTTCGTGTTTTGAGTTCTTTGATCATCATCGGAGCTTGTTGTAAATCTGTCGAACTATTTCGCGCATCGATACTTACAGCTACATTTGGAATTTCAGCTGCCCCTGCAGTAATTCTGTTGGCTAGTGAAATCAATAAGCTAGCCGGAAGATTGTCTATACAATAATAGCCATGATCTTCAAGGACATGGAGAGCTGTACTTTTTCCAGAGCCGGAGCGACCGCTAATAATTGTAAGTTTCATTTGCTTAAATTCAAAATAATAGTAATAGTAAGAGTGGTGGTTTATTACTTGTAAGTTACCGCGATATTAAATAAATCTTCAGTGTCGTGGGTATGTCTCAATGTAAAACAAAAATCTTTATCATTGAATAGCTCCGCTATAGCCGCGAGAGTTTGTATATGGTCGTCTGTCTTTTGTTCAGGAACGATTAATGCAAAGAGAAGGTCGACAGGACCCCCATCAACTGCATCAAAGTCGATGGCCTCTTCGAGCGTGATCAAAGTTCCGATTATTTCCTGGCAGAGCGGCACGCGGCAGTGGGGGATAGCGATACCATTACCTAGGCCGGTAGTTCCGAGCTGTTCCCTGGCCATGAGGGCATTAAAAATATCGTCAGCTTCGAGGGCTGCAATATCTTTCGCTATTAGTTCGCTCACCTTTGTAAGTAGCCGTTTCTTGCTGACACCAGTGAGCTTGCAGTGACAGCGGTCAGCTGTAAGAATTTCTTCTAATTGCATGAATATTAAATCTCTGAATTGTGTTGATATTGAAAATTAGATATTTGGGTTAATCAATCTCTTGTTAACTAACCAGTCTTTTGCGCTCGTTCGATGGTGGTATGGATAAAGATTCTCTGTATTTGGCAATAGTTCTTCTTGCTACATTAATGCCTTTTTCATCAAGTAGGTCGGTTATTTTACTATCACTTAAGGGCTTCTTAACATTTTCAGCAGTGATTAATTTCTTAATAATTGCCCGTATAGCTGTTGAAGAGCACTCACCACCACCTTTAGTAGAAACATGGCTGGAGAAAAAGTACTTGAGTTCAAAAATACCCTTAGGTGTATGCATGTATTTCTGTGTAGTCACTCTAGAAATTGTAGATTCGTGCATGCTTACTGCTTCGGCAATATTATGAAGTACTAAAGGTTTCATCGCTTCCTCACCATATTCTAAGAAGTCTTTTTGGTGTTCAACTATTCGTGTGGAAACTTTCATCAATGTTTCGTTGCGACTCTGTAAGGACTTAATAAACCATTTTGCTTCTTGCAAGTTGTCCTTGAGATAGTTGTTATCATCGCTCGCATCGGCTCGTTTTACCAAAGATGCGTAGTTGTTATTAATGCGAATCTTGGGTGCTGTATCCGGGTTGAGTTCAACCTTCCATTTGCCGGATTCATTATTTTTAGAAACGAAAACGTCGGGAACTATATAGGTAGTGGATGGAGGGGAGATATTAGCTCCAGGGCGAGGATCCAAACTTTCAATTATAGCTATGGTCTCCCCAAGCTCAGCTTCTTTTAGCTTAGTGCGTCGCATCAGCAGAGCATAATCTCGATTGCCTAGCAAAGGCAGATGACTCCTGATGACAACTTTGGCATTTTCGATATTCTTTTTTTGCTCTGGATTGTCATATTGATTCAGTTGAATTAGCAGGCATTCGGCTAGATCTCTATAACCAACTCCAATCGGATCAAACTGTTGAATTCGATGTAAGACAGCAATAACTTCGTCTAATTCTATTTCCAGCTCGTCTTCAAAACTTGCATGAAGTGATTCGATCTCAACAGTGAGCATTCCATTAGGGTCAATCGCATCGATAACTGAGAAGGCAATAGTTGCGTCTTTCTCTGACATTGGAGTCAGATTTAATTGCCAAAGAAGATGATCTTGAAGGGTGTCGACCGTGGTATTTCTGGATTCGAAGTCTGCCGTTTCTGAATCATAGTTTGATTCAGATGAATTTGAAGTGAGGTAGCTATCATTCCAATTGTTATCTACAGCTAATTCAGTAGGTATTTGATCTTCCCAGCTCGGTTCTTCTGTCTCTTGCATCGGGCGTTCGAGGTTTACTTCATTCGAAGTCATGGCGGGTGAATCACTGCTTTCAGCTACAGAATTCTGTGATGGTGCAGTTTCTTCTTCATCATTTTCAATTAATTCCAGCATCGGATTTCTTTCCAATGCTTGATGAATTTCTTGCTGAAGATCTAGAGTCGATAATTGTAGCAATCGAATTGCTTGCTGTAGCTGTGGAGTCATGGTCAATTGCTGACCGAGCTTTAGCTGGAGCGAAAGTTTCATGAGTAATACTTCTTAATGCAGAATGTATGAATATCGATGTAATGAATAACCTTAAAGTTTATTGAGAATAGTATAAGCGCGATTGCGGCAAGTTTCATGCCTTTATTGCATAGCCTCTTAACCATCGGACTTAGAGCGGTATTGATGACTGCAGATGAGCGTGTTTTGGATGCGTTCTTTGGTTTGTAGACTTTAAGAACGGAGTATGCAAAATCAGCGATTTGAGAAAAGGTTTTCAGCTATAAGCTGCTATTTTCTGGATTCAGTGCGCTTGATGATGTATATCTAAATTTGAAATTGATCGCCCAGATAAACTTCTCTGACTTTATCATTGGACAGGATAGTCTCGGAATTGCCTTCAGCGATTATTCTACCTTCATTGACGATATACGCTTTTTCACAGATATCTAATGTTTCTCTGACATTGTGGTCAGTCACTAAAATCCCAATATTGCGATTTTTCAGCTGCTGTATTATTTGTTTAATATCGCTAACGGAAATAGGGTCAATACCTGCGAATGGTTCATCAAGTAGAATAAATTTTGGATCAGTGGCTAGGGTCCGTGCTATTTCTGTTCGGCGACGTTCACCTCCTGATAAGCTCATGCCCTTATTGCTTCGGATATGGTCAATATTAAAATCGCTGAGCAGGATATCTAATTTAGTGTTTTTTTCAGTGCTGCTAAGATCCTTTCGTGTTTCCAGAATTGCTAAAATATTGTCCTCGACCGAAAGCGTTCTAAAGATTGATGAATCCTGAGGCAAGTAAGATAAGCCGTAAGAGGCTCTTTGATGAATCGGTAATGAGGTGAGAGATTGATCGCTTAGCTGGACGTTACCGCTATCGGCTTTTACTAAGCCAACGATCATGTAGAAACAGGTGGTTTTTCCAGCACCATTCGGTCCAAGTAGACCTACGATTTCTCCTTGATCAACGCTAAGAGAAACATCGCGAACGACCTTTCGACCTTTGTAGCTTTTTGCAAGATTGGTAGCTGTAAGCATTGAATTAGTTTGAGGTTGGACTCAGAACGCCTTCGCAGGGGCCGACAGCTTCGCGAATTAAGTCTTGATCTGCGAGATATGTGATCGCAGCACAGCTCATCGTGGAATCAGGAGATTCTATGTGGGCTTTCCCGATCAGTTCCAGAATAGTTTGGTTCTCGACTTCATCTGTGTAAAACATAAGAGTATCACTAGTTCCAATTACCATGCTTTCTTCCATATCAAGTTGCTGTTTGTAGTGAACAGGGCTGCCCGTAACGGTGATTTTTTTGAGTTCATTATCCACTGCTCCATATTCAAATACTGCATGGTTGCCAGTTATCTCTAGGCTTCCCTGTGTGACTTTAACATTGCCGATAAGATCCAAGATGCGTAGTTCCCCTACTGGATTCATTTTCGCTTGATCTGCATTCCATGACACATTTTGTTCTCTGTCATTTTCCAATGCTGCAATACCATAGAAATGATTTCCGACTAATACTACTAGTGCGATTAGAGCGATTTCAATTCTTGGTTTGCTCATAACTTCCTCTGATTTCATTGTGAAATTCGATCTTATCTAATTTCAAGTTTACAAACATCCCTATAGACGTTTGTAAAAGATAATCTGTTATAATTGTCACGGGTCGATCAGTTTGTAAGGTTTCCATTTCTGGATCGAATGAAAGGAAATCTGTAGACATTATTATGCGGTTACCGTATTTATCCAAATTGTAGACTTCAACATTTCCGGATAATTCAATTGTCTGATTAGAAGTGTCGGCAGTAGTAGCAACAGCTGAAATTCTGCCGGAATTTGCTGCTATATTCCAACGTGAGTAGCCATCCTGAAATAAACGAATGAAGGGCTTTTCGAGTTCCGTGACGTCGTTATTAAAGTGGATCTGTCTGACAGCATTGAGTGTGTAATTAATACCGCCCTGAGCATCATAAAGAATCGTATTTATTCCTTCTGAGTAAGCGTCATAATTGAGAGAGGGAGTGTTGTGATTGTCTTCGGTTTGATTGCCGACAGACTCAATTGAGCTAATTCCCAAATATAATCCTATGGCGATTAAGCCAGGGACAAGTAAGATAAATAACCGTTGCATCGTTATTTGCATGGCATGGGGTGCGTCCGGCGGAGTGTAGCTAGAGCTTACCATGAATGTTTAGAAAGCAATGAATGCCAAAAGAATGAAAGAAGTAGAGTCTGAGTGGGAAATTTAGTCCTATTTAATTTGTGGGTACTTGTTCTGAGCTTTGAGTATGAAGTCAGTAATCTCTCGAACAGCGCCCATTCCTCCATTAGATTCTGTTACGGCATGCACCGCTTCGCGAATATCTATATGCCCGTTCGGTACAGAAAAGCTCAATCCCACGGTTTTCAAAACAGGAAGATCTGGAAAGTCATCTCCAGCATAAGCAATTTCAGCGTCGGAGTAGTTTACCTGCGACTGCATTTCTCTGAGTGCATTTAATTTGTCTTCCCGTCCCTGTAAGAGAATAGTGATGCCCAGATCGGCGCTTCTCTTCTTTATTATTTCCGATGTTCGACCAGTAATGATGCCAACGTCCACTCCGGCTGAAATCAACATTTTAATACCATGTCCATCGAGGCTATTAAAGGCCTTAATTTCTTCGCCTGAATTGTAAAAATAGAGACGGCCATCAGTCAGTATGCCATCTACATCCAATAACAATAATCTAGTCTGGCAGGCAGTTTTAGTCAGGGCTTTAATGTCGTGATTAAATTTCATGATTCAGCACTGCTTCTTTTTAAACTACATTGGCTTGCAGGAGATCGTGCATTTTCAAAATACCTTCGATTTCTCCATTGTCGTCTCGAACAATAAGTACATAGACATTTGATTCTTGCATTATTCGAGCTGCTTCTGCAGCTAAGGAGTTTGCGTTAATAAATTTGAAATCAGCAGACATAGCTTCAGTGATATTAATTTGTTGGATATCTTTCCCAGATTCTATTACCCGGCGCAAATCTCCATCAGTAAATACTCCGACTAAATTCTTGTCACCATCAGTTACTGTGGTCAAACCAAAGCCTTTTTCTGACATTTCCAAGAGTGCTGATGCAAGTTTAGTATCAGCTGATACCTGCGGAATGGCTTCTCCCGAGTGCATAAGGTCTCTGACTTTTACTAGTAGGCGGCGACCTAAGTTTCCTCCGGGGTGAGAAATCGCGAAGTCGTCTCTGGTAAACCCGCGGGCTTCCAGTAGTGCCATCGCCAAGGCATCACCTAATACCAATGCGGCAGTGGTGCTTGATGTAGGCGCCAGGCCGAGAGGGCAAGCTTCTTCATTTACTTGCGCATTCAAATTAAAATTAGCTGATTGAGCCAATTCAGAATTCGAATTGCCAGTTAGACTTACTAAAGGGATGCCCTTGCGCTTGAAAATAGGCAAAAGAGACAGAACCTCTTCTGTTGTACCTGAGTTAGATAACGCCAGAACACAGTCATGATCGGTAATCATGCCAATGTCACCATGACTCGCCTCTGCTGGGTGTACATATATTGCAGGGGTGCCAGTGCTGGCTAAAGTAGCTGCAATTTTTTTACCAATGTGGCCAGATTTTCCCATGCCGATGACGACGACACGTCCATGACAGTTGAGAATAAGCTGACAGGCCTTTTCAAATTCATCATCTATGCGGGCAAGCAAGCCTTCTACCGCAGACAATTCAATTTCTATGGTACGCAGCGCACTTGCTTTAAGAGGGTTGTCAGAACTCATGTTGTCCAGCGTTGATGATATGAAATTGGTTAAGCCTGCACTCGAACAAGCATTACGGTAAACCAGCCGCAGTAAATTAACAAGAATGCAATGCCGTGCAGCCTGCCAATCATTTTTTGTTTTTTTATGCAGTCAAAACAAAAATAGGCCAGCAAGCACGTCAGCAGAAGAACTCCGGTGTAGTCACGGAAGAGGAGTGGGCTTTGAATAAGTCCAGGGCTAAGCAATCCCGGAAGAGGTAATACTGCCAACAGATTTAATATATTCGATCCAATAATGTTGCCGATGGCTAAATCATGATGCCCCTTTAAAACACAGGTTACGGATGCTGCAAGTTCTGGAAGACTAGTACCTAATGCGACAACAGTAAGACCAATGATAGCTTCGGATACATCAAAGAATTCGGCGATTGATACTGCCGCGGCCACAAGCACTTCAGCACTAAGCACCAGCAATACCAGACCTGCGATTAAATATGTTACCGCTTTTGCGCTATTTACAGGTGCTAAATCAGAGTCTCCTACCTCCGGTAAGGCGCCCACACGACTTTGTTTGCGAAACAGTTTATAGCCAAAGAAACCAGTTATAAAAATTAATACTACTGCATCAAATCTGCCTAGAAACAGGTCAAACAACAAGGCTCCGGTGACAAATGTAACGAAAAGTAGGGCAGGAATTTCTTTGCTGATAAGAGATTCTGGTGGTTTCAATGGACTAATTAAGGCGGCAACACCAAGCGCGACGCCTACATTGAAGAGGTTTGACCCAAGGGCATTGCCTATGGCGAGTTCTGGCTTGTTATTGAGTGCAGCGATTGCGGAGGAGAAAATTTCTGGAGCAGAAGTGCCGAATGCAACGATCGTTAAGCCAATCATCAAGGGGGAAACGCCAAAATTTCGCGCCAATGCTGATGCGCCGAACACAAACTTGTCTGCGCCCCAGATTAAACCAATAAAGCCAAGGACAATGATGATCGTGTCGAGGAACATAAACGATTAAAACTTACTGCTGGCAATGAAGGCGATAATTAGAAGGGGGTTTGGTCCGCTTTGCAAGTAATAATTTATTGGGAGCCGCAATTGATGTAAACTACAGGCCTTCTATAAGGGTTCAGCCCCTATTAAGGTCTAGTGATTCAAATTGAATTACAGGTTAATCAAGATCTAACTGAAAGCCAATTAGCCATTAAGCTTGATCTAATTTTCTGAATATGTCGATTGGATATTGTTGTTTGGGTTGGGAGGTAAGTGAATGAAATCAGTGGGAAAAAAATTTGTTACGATAGTTGCAACACTGTTGATGCCTGTGGCATTGCTGGCACAATCTCTTAGTGCAGTAGAAACTGCAGAAATGGGGGTTGAAACTCTTCTGGATACCGTTGCTGAGTCCAGGGATTTATTCCTCTCGGACAGAGATAGATATTTCGCAAATGTGGAAGCAGTGCTAGAAACATTCGTGGATTTTAATGCGGTCGCTGTGGTGGTTATGAATCGTTTTGCCAGCTCTGCCTCCCAAACGCAGACTGAACGATTCGCCAACATATTGAGAGCTACTTTAACCAGATTCTATGGAGCTTCTCTGGTCTCTTACGAGGGGCAGGAGTTGGTGTTTTTACCTGCTAGCACTGAGAATGCTAATCCCCGCGCTGATACGGTCGTCGGAATGGAGCTTCGAGGGGGAGACAGCAGTCTTCGCCTTCAATATCAAATGTTTGTTAATGAGAATGATGAATGGAAGCTAAAGAATTTGAGCCTGGCGGGAATCAATTTGGGACGTCAGTATTTCACTCAGTTCTCTGCTTTAATGTCTCAACACAGCAATGACATCGATCTAGTGCTGGATAATTGGCGATAAGGGAGGCTGAAATTGGAATCTGAATCTATAACGCAACTGCTAACAGCAGAACTCCCCAGCTGTGAGATAGTTGTTGAAGGTGGTGACGGGAAGTTTCTAGTCACTGCGGTTGGTAATGTCTTCGAGGGACTAAATGCTGTAAAGCGCCAACAAACTATCTATAAAATCCTCAATGAATATATAGCAAGTGGTGCTATCCACGCTGTGACTATGCGTTTGATGACTGAACAAGAACAGCATTCAAATTAAATGTCATCTTGATTCAGCCGTAAAACTCTTATTAACGATCCCATTTTAAATCCCAGCAGGAAATTTACAGTTTGGACAAATTACTGATCAATGGCGGCGTTAGCCTCAATGGCGAAATACGCATCGCGGGAGCCAAGAATTCTGCTCTACCGATTTTGGCTGCTACCTTATTAACTCCAGAAACTGTTCAGGTATGTAATTTGCCTCACCTGTTTGACATCACCACGATGATCGAACTGCTCGGGTGTATGGGCGTTCAGCCGGTTATTGATGAAAAACTAAATGTTGAAGTTAACAGTAGTACCATCAAACATTTTTCTGCGCCCTATGAATTGGTGAAGACAATGCGCGCATCAATACTGGTGTTAGGTCCTTTGTTGACGAGGTTTGGGGAGGCAGAAGTTGCATTGCCTGGAGGTTGTGCTATCGGATCTCGTCCGGTGAATTTGCACATAAGTGCTTTGCAGGCTATGGGTGCTGATGTCGTTGTTGTGGACGGCTACATTAGAGCTTCTGTTAATGGAAAGCTGAAAGGTGCGCATATCTTCATGGACTTAGTAACGGTTACAGGTACTGAAAATGTGATGATGGCGGCGACTCTAGCTGAGGGGCAGACCATTATTGACAATGCGGCCCGAGAACCCGAAGTTGTAGATTTAGCCAATTGCCTTATAAGGATGGGTGCCGACATAAATGGGCAGGGTACTGATACCATAATTATTAATGGAGTCTCGGAATTAAAAGGATGTAGCTATTCAGTGATGCCTGACCGAATTGAAACCGGTACCTATTTAATTGCCGCGGCTGCTACCAGAGGTCATATCAAAGTTAAGGATACTCGCCCGGATATTCTTGAATCTGTATTAAGTAAGCTTGAACAGGCCGGGGCAGACATTAAAGTAGGTGACGATTGGATTGACCTGGATATGCATGGACAAAGACCGAAAGCAGTCTCTCTCAGAACGGCGCCTTATCCTGCATTCCCTACAGATATGCAGGCTCAATTTACAGCTCTAAATTCAGTTGCAATTGGTGCCGGGGCAATTACCGAAACCGTATTTGAAAATCGATTCATGCACGTACATGAAATGAATAGAATGGGCGCATCGATCAAAGTTGAAGGAAACACGGTATTTGTAGAAGGAGTGGAAAGTCTAAAGGGTGCCCCGGTAATGGCAACAGATTTGCGTGCTTCTGCAAGCCTTATTATTGCCGGCCTGGTTTCGGAAAACGAAACCACCGTAGATCGGATCTATCATATTGATCGAGGCTACGAATGTATTGAAGAAAAGTTGCAATTACTTGGCGCAAAAATTCGCCGAATCCCATCCTAGCAAGTAAGGCAAAAGAGTTAATAATCTCTTGCAAACTCGAATATTGAGATCAGTTATTAATGTTAATAGACTCCCTATGAATACAAATCAACTTGTCATTGCACTAACCAAAGGCCGAATATTAGAAGAGGTGCTTCCACTATTCGAACAGGCCAACATTGTGCCGAGCGAAGATATTTCTAAAAGTCGAAAATTAATCTTCGATACTAATTTAAGCAATGTAAAAATTATGGTGATTCGAGGTTCTGATGTTCCCACTTATGTGGAGTTTGGCAGCGCTGATATTGGAGTGGTTGGAAAGGATCTAATAATGGAGCATGGTAGCGAGGGGTTTTATGAACCTCTGGATTTAAAAATAGCTGAATGCCGCATTATGACGGCAGAACCTGTTAAAGCACCAGTTAGGTCGGGAAGATTAAAAGTGGCGACCAAGTTTACTAACATTGCCAAGCAGTATTTTGCTGAACAGGGCCAGCAGATTGAACTGATCAAATTAAACGGTGCGCTGGAGCTGGCCCCTGCCATGGGTTTGGCTGATTCCATCGTTGATATCGTGGATACAGGTAAGACGCTAAAAGCGAACGGTCTGGAGGCGAAAGAAGTCATTGCGCATATTAGTTCCCGAGTAATTGTAAACAAGGCATCGATGAAAATTAAAAATTCCATAATTCGAGATATGCTTAGAAAATTGAACAAAGCCGTAGACGATAAAATCCAGGACTAAGGTCGCGAAGTTTTCATATTCAAAATTCTACCAAGATTGATCAATAGCTATGAGTGAGATTATTGCAATAAAGCGCTTATTTACAGCAGATTCAGAATTTGAAACTGATCTGGCGAATTGTCTTGATCGGGAAATGCTAGTTGCCGATGGAATCACCGAGACTGTTAGTTCGATATTGAGAGATGTGCGAAAATCTGGAGACGCGGCTGTAGTTAAATACACTAATAAGTTTGACCGTTTCCAAGCTGTTAGCATGGATGATTTATTGGTAAGCAAGGATCAACTCCAAGCATCGCTGGATAGTATTTCGGACACACAACGAAAAGCTCTCAATCACGCAGCGGAACGAATTCAAAAGTACCATGAGAAACAGAAACAATCTTCCTGGCATTATGAAGAGGCTGACGGTTCAGTCTATGGCCAGAAAGTTAGCCCTTTGCAACGGGTAGGAATTTACGCTCCCGGGGGTAAGGCAAATTACCCTTCCTCGATATTGATGCTAGCGATTCCGGCACAGGTTGCGGGAGTGAAAGAAATAATCGCAACGGTACCTACTCCTTATGGAAAAGACGGAAATCTAGTCTTCGCAGCAGCGGCTTTAGCTGGTGTGAGTCGCTTGTTTACTATTGGTGGTGCTCAGGCAATTGCAGCGCTAGCTTATGGTACAGAAACTATCCCCAGAGTGGACAAGATTACAGGGCCGGGGAATGTATATGTCACTGTTGCTAAGAAACAGGTGTTTGGTGAGGTTGGTATAGATATGGTAGCCGGGCCTTCGGAGTTAACTATTATTTGTGATGGTAGTACGGACCCAGATTGGGTAGCGATGGATTTATTTTCACAAGCCGAACACGATGAGCAAGCTCAGTCGATTTTAATTACTACTGATATTAAATTTCTAAACAGCGTTGCTGAGAGTATTGATCGTTTACTTCCTACTATGGAAAGAAAGAATATTATTTCTAAATCTCTGAATAATCGCGGAATTTTTATTCTGGCAGAAAATATGAAAAAGGCGGCAGTGGCGAGCAATCTAATCGCTCCCGAACATCTCGAATTATCAGTCGCAAACCCTGATGAGTTACTTAGCACTATTGATAATGCTGGCGCCATCTTTCTGGGAAGATACAGCGCTGAAGCTTTAGGTGATTACTGCGCAGGACCAAGCCACGTACTCCCTACCTCTGGAACTGCAAGATTCTTCTCCGCTTTAGGAGTTTATGATTTTCAGAAGCGCAGCTCAATCATCAATTGTTCAGCAGAAGGAGCAAATAATTTAGCAGAAACCGCCGCAGAACTAGCGAGGAATGAACGTCTTCAAGCCCATGCCCTGTCAGCTGAATATCGCTTAAACCAAAAATCCGAGCCAAAGGTCTGAGCGCTATTGTCCGATGATGCTAGCTGGGCCGAAACCCAAAGTTGTAGGTAAACTAATTGTTTTCCCGTTTCGATAGACTTGGATGGTTAGCGTATCACCGGGCTTTTTGTTGCGGATTTCCATAACGATATTTTGCCCATCAATTACCGGTGTATCTTCGACTCTGGTAATCACGTCTCCGGGTTTGATTCCCGCGCGTTGAGCGCCGCCACCTTCATCTACGCTTTCAACAATCATTCCCCTTATATGATCAACGCCGAAAAACAACTGACTCGATTGTTCATTCAATGCCTCGCCAGTAAGCACTCCAAGATAACCAGAATTGGCCTCGATAGCTTCTGAAACCATTTCTTCAAGTGCCGATACAGCAAGCCTAGCTGGTGTCGCGAATCCAATGCCTTCAAAATTCCCGGACTCCGAAAATATAGAAGAATTAATTCCTACCAAATATCCATTAGCATCTATTAAAGCACCTCCGGAATTGCCTGGGTTAATCGCGGCATCAGTTCTAATGATAGATAATGAGGTATCTGGATTGTAGTTAAGTGCGCTTACAATACCTTGCGAAACCGATTGTCCTATATTCCTAGGGTAGCCAATAGCAAAAACCAAATCTCCTACAGCTAGGTTTTGTCCATCACCAATGGGAATAGGGGACAGGTCATCCATATTTATATGTAGTATGGCGAGATCATTTGCTTTGTCATAAGAAATTACAGTTGCCGGTGTTCTTCGACCATCACTCAGGGTTACCTCGGTATCGAAGGCATCAAATAGTGTATCCACAACATGAAAATTGGTGAGAATAAAACCTTTGTTGCCCACGATAACGCCCGATCCCAGACTCAGACGTTCTCCGAGATAAAAGTTTACTCTGTCTTCTGAGGCTCGTTCGATTGATTCAACATTTACACTAGTCGCATTAATGCTAACCACAGAAGGGGCGGCTCTTTGAATCGCTTCAGCATAGGATTTAGTAGTGATTGTCGGCGGGATAACGCTTTCAATCTCAGTAACTCGTCGATTCAATCGCTGCAGTTGTTGATATTGAAGAATTACCAAAGCCACCAATATGCCGCAGGCAATGGGCCAGCTAAGAAATTGTAATACCTTGGCGATTCGGTCCATTAGCTTGGCCTGATTTTGTAACTATCGCACTATGTTACTATTGGCAGATCATCCAATATACAGCGTTGTCGAGGTGGTTTCCAATGACTGTTAGCTTGAAAGAGCTTGAATCAAAGCTTTTGCAATTATTAAAACCAGAGCAATTTAGTGACTATTGCCCGAATGGGCTGCAGGTGCAAGGAAGATCTCAAATACAGAAAATAGTTACAGGTGTGACTGCTTGTCAGGCCTTAATTGATGCTGCCGCTCTGCAAAATGCAGATGCAATTTTGGTGCACCACGGTTATTTTTGGCGTGGTGAAGATCAATCCATAACTGGATTGAAGAAAGTTAGAATCGGAAAATTATTAGAGCATGATATTAACCTGTTAGCTTATCATTTGCCTCTAGATGTACACAGTGAACTTGGGAACAACGTTCAATTAGCGAAATTATTAGAAATAGATATTGAAGGAGATATCTATAAACAAAATAATCATGGTCTAGTTTTGGAGGGAAGGCTCAATCAAACGAGAAGCTTTGAAGAATTTAGCGATTTTGTTTCCGGACGTCTAAATCGCCCATGCTTTGCGGTCCAGGGAGGTTCAGAAGAGATAAACTCTATTGCGTGGTGTACAGGTGCTGCGCAGAATTATATTGAGATGGCAGTAGACGCGGGCGTAGACGCCTATTTGACTGGCGAGGTTTCAGAGCAAACTGTGCATATTGCGCGAGAAGCGGGGATCCATTTTTTTGCAGCTGGGCATCATGCGACGGAGCGATATGGGGTTCAAGCTGTGGGAAATTATTTGGCCGATGAGTATAAGATTGAACATCAATTTATTGATATTGATAATCCAATCTAGATGATTCCTTCATCGCTCATCAGCTTGAGTACTCGATCCAGGCATTGTTCAATTGAAAGGACATCGGTGTCTAATTCCAAGTGGATCACTTCAGGAGGGTCATAGGGGAATGAAACTCCAGGAATATTGCTGGACGTAGACTCTTCGGCAGCCGCATATAGACCACTTGGGTCACGCTGAATGCAAATTTCTATAGCTGTGTTGAGAAATACCATATAACAATTATCTTTGCCAATGACGCTAAGCGCATGCTCTCTGGAATCACGGTTAGGTGCTACAAAGGAGGCGCAGCAAATAACTCCGGAATCATTTAAGAACTTGGCGACGTGAGCGCTGCGTCTCAAGTTTTCAGCTCGCCCCTCAGAATCGTGCGGGAGATCCTTGCTAATACCAAGTCGCATAGTTTTTCCATCAAGTACAGTGCTTACCCGACCACGATCAAATAATTCTCGTTCTAGTCCGTGAGCTAATGTGGATTTTCCTGAGCCGGAGACTCCAACAAACATGATAGTTACGGGCTTCTGTCCATAACGAGACGCTCGCTCTTCTTTACTGACATGAATGTTGCTGGTTGTGGTTTTCGATGACGGCTTAATTTGTTCATCGCTAATAATCATGCCAGCACCAACTGTCACGTTGCTGAGGCGATCAACCACAATAAAGCTGCCGGTGTAACGATTGCTCTTATAATCATCAAAGCAAATAACCTGGTCTACGGCGATATCGGCTATACCGATTTCATTAAGTTCTAGCGAGGGAGCTGGATTTTCTTCGAGACTGTTTACATCGATTCTATTTCTAATGGATTTTACTTTACCGCTCACAGTCTTCGTTCCCAATTTGAAATCATAAAGCGTCCCTGGAAGCAAGGGACTATCTGCCATCCATACCACTGTCGCCTTAAAAAGGTCATTGGTCGTTGGGAGGTTATCAGTATGAGCAATGATGTCGCCGCGGCTGACGTCAATTTCATCTTCGAGAGTTAAGGTGATAGCCATCTCAGCATGAGCTAGTTCTAGTTCTTCATCATAAGTAACAATTGATTTGATGCGGCTGATTTTTTTCGACGGCAGCACGATAATTTCGTCGCCCTTGCGCACCACTCCCGAAGCGATTGTTCCACAGAAACCACGGAAGTTTAGGTTGGGTCGATTTACATACTGCACTGGAAAGCGGAAATCATCGTAGTTGCGATCGGCGGCTATTTCTATATTTTCCAGAGTGAACATGAGGGGATTGCCGGAATACCACGGCATATTCTCTGAAGGGTTTACTACATTATCCCCATTGAGTGCAGAAAGGGGTAAGAATTGAAAATCAGCAGAAGCCAGATTTCCTGAGAAAGACAGGTAATCTTGTTTAATAGCTTGGAAAATATTTTCTTGATAATCTACTAAATCCATTTTATTTATGGCTACGATAATGTGCTTTATTCCCAGTAATGAAGCGATGAAACTATGCCGCCGAGTTTGAGTTTGTACTCCATGCCTAGCATCGATCAGAATAATCGCGAGATCACAGGTAGAGGCGCCAGTTGCCATATTACGAGTGTATTGTTCGTGGCCAGGAGTGTCGGCAATGATAAATTTACGCTTTGCAGTCGAAAAATATCGATAGGCAACATCGATAGTAATTCCTTGCTCTCTTTCGGCTTGTAAACCGTCTACCAGTAATGCTAAATCTATTTTTCCGCCAGTAGTTCCGGACTTCACACTGTCTTTTTCAATAGCTGTTAATTGGTCTTCATAAATCATTTTTGAATCGTGAAGCAACCTGCCTGTTAAGGTGCTTTTACCGTCATCTACTGAGCCGCAAGTTAGCAGACGCAGCAGCTCTTTGCGTTCATGTTGTGCAAGATAGGCATTAATATCGGTGCTGATTAATTTTGATTGATGAGACATTTTAGAAGTATCCCTTGCGCTTCTTTTCTTCCATTGAGCCGGCAGAATCGGAATCAATTAATCGACCTTGTCGTTCGGAACTAGTTGTAAGCAGCATTTCCTGAATTATTTCTGGCAGGGTGGTTGCGGTAGAATCTACTGCGCCGGTTAAAGGGTAACAACCTAAGGTTCGAAAGCGGACAGTTTTGGTTTCAATTTGCTGACCCTCTTTCAGAGGCATGCGAACATCGTCCACTAATATATCCACGCCATTTATGTGAACTACTGGTCGAGGTTTAGCAAAGTATAGTGGTACGATATCTATATTGTTAAGGTAGATATACTGCCAAATATCTAGTTCAGTCCAATTGGAGAGAGGGAACACGCGAATACTTTCGCCTTTGTTAACTTTGCCGTTGTATGTGTTCCAAAGTTCAGGTCGTTGGTTTTTGGGGTCCCAAACATGGTTCTTGTCACGAAAAGAGAACACCCTTTCTTTGGCTCTAGATTTTTCTTCGTCCCGGCGAGCACCTCCGAAAGCAGCGTCAAATTTGTATTTGTCTAACGCTTGTTTTAAGGCTTGAGTTTTCATTATATCAGTGTGTTTTTCACTGCCGTGAGTGAATGGGCCGATTCCCGCATCAACTCCTGCTTGATTAATGTAAACGATGATATCTAACCCGAGCTTTTCGATCTGTTGATCTCGGAATTCAATCATTTCTCGGAATTTCCAAGTAGTGTCTACATGCATTAGTGGAAAAGGAAGCTTGCCCGGATAGAATGCCTTAAGCGCTAGATGGAGCATTACCGCTGAATCTTTTCCAATCGAGTAGAGCATCACAGGCTTATCAAATTCAGCCACGACCTCACGCATTATATGGATGCTCTCGGCTTCCAACTGTTTTAAATGGGTTAAGCTGTACTCAGACATGGTTTTTTAAGTCACTATCACTAGGGGTTTTTCTGTATGGGTAAGCCCATAATTTTTTGCAGGCCGATAGGGCTATTGTTTAGCGGTTTGTACTGAAGAGTCTTTTTCACCATTAGTTTTGGTTTTGCCGATGCCAAAGTCTTCCGCTAGGGCACCTTTCTGATCGGGTGATTGTTTTGCTGCATAATCTTTGGGTGGAATGAGACCAGTAGTTTCTTCGCTTGCGCCACTGTTATCGAAAACTGCATCAGAACCGGCTGGCAATAACTGACTTGCCACTTCCTGGGAGCAAAGGTCTTGTGCTCCTGTAGCGAGGTGCTGATAGACATCTTTATAACTTTCGGTCATGTGCTGAACTAATTCTGCAGTCATGCTGAAATGATCACTAACATTGTCACGGTAGTCGAGGTGGCTTTCTTTCATATCTCGAATCTGATTTTCTAATTCTTGGACTCGAGAAGGTCCAGTGTTCAGACGATTCACGAACACGGCTCCAAGAACGATTCCAACTGCCAGACAGCCTATTGCTGTTAACCAGATCATACCGACACATGCCTCTTAATTTTGTCAGTTTAAGTTAATTCATCTACTGCAAATATCGCTGTATGGCGTTAAGTATACCCCAGTTCAAGTGCCTGACCGAAACAATCTTTACTTATGACGGCGCTGGAGATCCTTATTGAGAGGGATAAATCTGGAGTCTGATATTAAACATCAATAGAATGCCTGAGCATCTTTCGCCACAGATAAAATAAGTTACGACTATGAGTCCAATTGAAAAATACCACCGCGATATTGAGATGGGTAAAGTAACTGCTGATAATGAACAAGCCCTTGTGGTAGAACATTTGCAAACGCTATGGAAGGCATTGTCTCGGCCGGATCAAAAAGACAGGCGCTTTTTTCAGCAACTCACTAGCATATTACCTTCTGCATCTGTTCAGGCGAAAAGACCCAAGGGGGTTTATCTATGGGGAGGCGTCGGCAGAGGAAAAACGTATCTAATGGATTTGCTTTTTGATTGTGTCGATCGACACGACAAACTAAGAACACATTTCCATCGCTTTATGCAGTGGACTCACTCAGAGCTAGCTCTTCTCCAAGGTGAGAAGAATCCATTAGAGAAAGTGGCAGAGAAAATAACTGTTCAGGCCAAACTGCTTTGTTTTGATGAGTTCTTTGTTCAAGACATAGGCGATGCGATGATTTTATCCGGATTGTTCCGGGCTCTTTTTGAGCGGAAAATCATTTTAGTTACCACATCCAATATTCACCCAGATAGCTTGTATGAAAACAGGCTTCAACGGCAGCAGTTTCTGCCGACAATCGAGTTAATTAAAACCAATACCAATATTGTCCAAATTAAACCCGGTACCGACTATCGACTTAGAAGCCTTAGTCAAGCAAGACTCTATTATTCACCTATTACCGCAGAAACTAATGACCTGCTGTTAAAAATATTTTATGAACTGGCCCCTGATGAAGATGAAATTCATTGTCAGCAAGTAGTAGAAATTCTTGGTCGAGAGTTACCTTCACTTTACTGCGGCGATGATGTGGTATGGTTCGATTTTTCAGATTTATGTGATGGTCCAAGAAGCGTTCATGACTACATTGAATTGGCGAAATTATTTCATGCAATTATTGTTAGCAATATCCCGCAATTAGATTCCACAAATGAAGATCTTTGTCGTCGCTTCATAACTCTGGTGGATGAGCTTTATGATCGAAGGGTGAAACTTATTATTTCAGCCCATATTCCTATAAACACACTCTATACCGGAGAAAAATTGGTTTTCGAATTTGAACGAACTGCATCCAGGCTTTTGGAGATGCAGTCCAACGACTATCTGTCCTGGGGACACCGTGCTTGAGCCAACATTAGGCTCCAAAATGTCGGCTAAGCAGTTACGCAGACCCTGCTTGTTAACTAAATGCCTTAAAAGCCCCAAAACCACCGAAAAATAAGGATTTGGGGCCTTTTCCCACTTGAATAATAAGCGCTGCTTCGGTAGTATTCGCGCTCCTTAAAGTAAAGCCTATTGGCCATACAATGAAGACTTATAGTGCAAAACCACATGAAGTCGACCAGAGCTGGCTTCTGGTGGACGCGGAAGGTCAAACCTTAGGCCGCATGGCTACTGTCATTGCGACTCGATTGCGTGGCAAACACAAGCCTGAATACACCCCCCATATTGATACTGGGGATTTTATTGTAGTGATTAACGCCGAGAAGGTGCATGTCACAGGCAAGAAAGCTACAGACAAGATATACCATGGTCACTCTGGCTATCCTGGTGGATTGAAATCGATTTCTTTTGAGAAATTAATTGAAAAATCGCCAGAAAAAGTTATTCAAAGAGCAGTCAAAGGTATGCTTCCTCGAACTGCTCTCGGTCGGGCAATGTTCAAGAAGCTAAAAGTTTATGCTGGTTCCGAGCATCCTCATTCAGCTCAGCAACCACAGACAGTTCGATTATAAAAGAGGTTGTATTAGTTAATGGCTGCCACACAATATTATGGAACTGGAAGACGCAAGACTTCCACCGCTCGAGTTTATTTAACTAACGGCAATGGATCTATTACGGTAAATAAGCGTTCTTTGGATGGTTATTTCGGTCGTGAAGTCGCTCGCATGATAGTTAAGCAGCCACTTGAATTAGTAGACATGACTGAAAAATTTGATATCAATGTATCTGTTCGGGGCGGTGGTAGCTTCGGTCAAGCTGGCGCTATTCGCCATGGGATCACCAGAGCATTGATGGAATATGATACGGATCTCAGGCCAACTCTGCGGAAAGCAGGGTTTGTGACTCGAGATGCCAGAGAAGTAGAACGTAAGAAGGTTGGGCTGCGAAAGGCTCGCAAGAAGCCGCAGTTTTCAAAACGCTAATACTGATATATTGAAAAGAACGCCGATTCAGTGCCTGAGTTCGGCGTTTTTTTTGACCAATGAAAATTATTATTTTCTTTTACTTTCAATAGATTGCATGGGTTTTGCGAGGGTACCCCACTTGAAAAAAAGTACTAAATTGACTAGAATTGCTTAGGTTCTTTGGCTTAAAAAGAATTCGCCATCCAATTCTGTAGCAAGTGTTCGTTTTACTCCTGTCGGGGTGGAATACTCAATTGAAGTTAGTATGTCCTCAAGGAGATACATACGGTGACTGACGACAGTACTAATGTTGGCCGTAGACGGTTTTTAGTGGGCTCAACCTCGGTGGTAGGTGCTGCAGGGGTTGTTGGGGCAGCAGTCCCATCTGTGATGATCATGGAGCCGATGATCCGACTCAGTGCGAACTTAGTCATGTTGATGGCACGGGTTCAATGAGTGTCGAAGAATTCGATTCCACTGTAGCTGACTTGATGAATTTTATGTACTACTGAGTAGAGCCAGTTCGAAGTCGACGGCAAGAGATAGGAGTTTGGGTTCTAGCATTTCTTGGAGTTCTTTATGTATTGACCGCTGCATTGGGTAGAGAGTTTGCTAAAGATTATCACTAGTATTTACAAAATAAGAATCAAATATAAATTAACACTTAGGGTTTTGAGGAATTAATATGGGCGTGGTCGCTAAAAGATCTTCCATGACTTTCTATTCGGATGGCACTAGCCATTATAGCCATCGTGTAAGAATTGTACTGGCTGAGAAAGGCGTAACTGTAGAAACTATTGATGTAGATCCAGACGAAAAGCCTGAAGATCTGGCTAGTTTGAATCCATATAATACTCTTCCGACTTTGGTAGATCGAGACTTGGTTCTATATGAAGCAGACATTATGATGGAATACCTCGACGAGAGATTTCCTCATCCACCTCTGTTTCCTGTTTATCCTGTTGCTAGAGCACAGAGCCGTTTGTGGATCTATCGAATTAAGAAAGATTGGTGCAACTTAGTTGACCCGATAATGGCTGGCGTTGGTACCCCTTCGCAGTTAGATAAAGCCAGAAAAGAGCTGCGTGAGAGTTTGATTTCTATCGCGCCAATATTCGGTGAAAAGCCCTATTTTATGAGTGATGAGTTTACTATTGTAGATTGTTGCGTCGCCCCAATACTTTGGCGTCTTCCGGCAATGGGTATTGAGTTGCCAAACAATAAGACCACTAAACTTTTGATCGAATATCGAGACCGATTGTTTGAAAGAAACTCCATAATAGAGAGCTTCTCTGAGCAAGAAAAGGAAATGGTCTGACAGTAAAAGCTGACCAAAACTGGTGCCTGCTATGACCATGAGTTCGAGTCGACCGCATATTGTACGAGCACTCTATGAATGGATCCTGGAAAACGAATGTACACCTTATTTATTGGTTAATGCATTCGATGACAACGTGGAAGTGCCTCAAGAGCATGTCAAAGACGGGCAGATAATACTTAATATCGCCCCTAGCGCAGTGCAAAACCTAGTTATTCGTAATGAAGCTGTGGATTTTGATGGCAGGTTTGCTGGAATCCCTAAACGTGTTTATGTCCCCATTACTGCTGTGATGGGAATTTATGCAAAGGAAAACGGGCAGGGAATGATTTTCGAAACCGAGGGTCACTTACCCGAACCACCAACTCCCGCAGCTGGTACCGAAGGTCCGGGTACTAAGCCTGAACTTGCCAAAGGGCAGACGAAGAAAAAAACACCTTTGAGGCTAGTTAAATAGCTGATTGATAAGTTAATTGAGATACTCAAATTCCTTCACTACACGAATAACGCCAGAAACATTTCTAGCAAGATTGGCAGCATGGTCTCCCTGGGACTGATCAACCATGCCCATTAAGTATACCGTACCGTTCTCTGTGATTACCCGAACCTGATCTGATGGCACATCGCTATTCGTTAACATCAAAGTTCGCACTTTTGTTGCTATCCAGGTGTCGTTGCTCCTCGCCAGAAAACTAGACGATCCAGAAACTTCTAACTCATTGCGAATGCGTTTGATCTTGGTGCTTGCCTCGCTAGCGATTTGAGTCGCGCGGGATTTGAGTTCTTCCGAAGGTACTTGCCCGACCAGCAAAACCACACCGTTGTGGCTGATAATATCTACATTGGTTTGTCTGAATGCTGGTTCTATCGATTTCAGATTAACGATTATTTTAGTTTCAATGGACTGGTCTTCTATGACTGCTCCAGCGGTGCGTTTGGTTGGATCCTCTTGAAACCCGTCGGAACCTGTTGTGCCGACTAATATGGTCGTACAAGAAGTAAACAAAAGTAAAAATGATAAACTCAAGAATTTGCATAATTTCATACGTCATCTCCTCTAAATATCTGTGTATCGATAAAGTCACAAAGGCTGTGGATGACCACAAGATGGACTTCTTGTATTCGAGCCGTTCTGTCAGAAGGGACTCGAATTTCAACATCCTGTTCGTTTAGAAGAGGTGCCATATCACCTCCGTCTTTTCCGGTTAGAGCAACAATTCGCATATTTCTTTCGTGACCAGCTTTTATTGCTTCCATAACATTTCCGGAATTTCCACTGGTTGAAATAGCCAGCAGTACATCCCCAGGTTGACCCAGTGCGGTGACTTGTTTGGAAAATATCTCTTGATAGCTATAGTCATTCGCTATTGCTGTAATTGTTGAGCTATCTGTTGTTAAAGCCAATGCTGGTAAACCAGGCCTTTCTTTTTCAAATCGATTGAGAAGTTCTGCAGAGAAGTGTTGAGAATCACCTGCGGAGCCGCCGTTTCCGCAACACAAAATCTTTCCATCACTTAGAAGGCAGTGCACCATTAGTTCACCAGCGTCATGAATTGGATCTACTAGTTGAACTCTAGCGGATTCTTTTGTAGCTATGCTGTCTTGAAAATGGGCCGAAATCTGTGAGTGTAAATCCATTAATTCCATCCCTTAAAAGTAGTCATCTATATCGGCCGGGAACTGAGCAACATTTATATTATTTGCTAATTTTAATTGGCTTGCCGATATTGCAATAGACTCCTGTTAAAGGAGAAAAGTTTCAAAAGGAAGCATTTTTAACCAAATGAAATTCTAATTGATTCGTTTTGGATGGTAGGTCTTCAGTTAGGTGAGCATTAATTGAAGGATTCTCAATTGCAGGTCCCTTTTTGACGGAACATCAGTTGAAGGCGAAAGCCCGATTACATCAAATCGACAGGTATAGGATTGATATCTCGGTCGACATTGAGAAGATATCTGTGCGCTTCGTCGAATTCGCTGTTGTTTCCGGAATGATAATGAGCTGAGAGGATTACCATCACGATTGCTTATTTGATATCTTACATCCTCGGATATCAGTTTCGTTTCGTGGTCGAGCATGATCAGGTTTATTTTCACTAGTTTGCAGCGAAAATTTTTCTCACGAGTTTCTAGTCTAAAGTCTACAAGTAGGAAAGAGCAACTAGCTCTTGTTGTACACCAAAGTGTCGACTGGTTGGGCTGGAATAAACTTTTCACTACCCTTGGAGAGAACTCTAGATACTAATAGCGATGACAGCGACTGACTTATTCACGTATTTTCGCTAAGCCATCCACAAATTCAGCCACTTCAAGTACTCGATGAATCCTCTGATTATCTGCCATTCTGAGGATACCCGTTGTCCCCATTAGTGAATCGATTTGTTTAGTTATCATTTGCTTGAGTCGTGGATAGAGCCTAAAGCTATCGATTCCCATAGCACGCAATCGTTGCAGGGGGCTTGGGGCCTGACGGAGGTTTTCTGCTATTTCTGTTTTGAGTGGATTAGGAGATCTAAGTAACCAGGGTGCATCGGTAAATACTATGCCGTCAAGATCACGATTCTCACCTTGATTCTCAGCACCGTCATAGATTGAGGGCAAAGAATAGACTGGAACATTCTCAGCAAAATAGAATGCGAGCGTAGGTTTGATCTGTCTACCCTGTCTTGGATTGGCGATAAGGAAAATGAAATCGATATCAGTGCGGCGGCGTGGTGTAAATTCCATGTTGCTTCTGGGCAATATACCGAGCAGACGTTCTGCTCTAGCCTCGCTGGAATCAATCGCCATTAGCCGTTTGATAACCTCAGCGTAATCACTATCGCCACTAAATGTAGCACTAGACACCAATTCACCGCCACGAGCGGTCCATAGATCAGAAAATATTGACTGCAAGCGAAGGTAGTCATTAGATTGTGGCGTGACAATTGCTGCATTTCTGTATCCCGCTTTCCAGGCCATTTCAGCCGCCTGTGTCATCTCATCCTCTGGGGCTAGGCCAAACTGGAAGAGCTGAGCAGAAATTGATTCAATATCATCGCTGTAATTCAATGCCAGAGTGGGTACTGGCAAATCAGGTAGATTTTGTAGTTGATTAACAAGGGTTTTGTTTAGTGGGCCGATTATTAATTCGGCTCCATCATCTAAAGCGCGATTGTAAAGTGGCTCTATATCGAGTTGGCCAGTGCTGTCATAAACAGAGATTCGTGGTACGTCCCGAGATATCGATAATGCTTGATAGTAGGCGCTAAAAAAGCCTTCCTGTATGGCATTGCCCGCTGCTTCTTGTAACGGCAGAATCAAAGCGATACGGATTGGTCGTTCGTCCCAAACTTTCTGCAAATCAACAAGAGTTGCCGGGAGGTTTTCTGATGCTGAATGTCTGGCCCAAATTCTTTGCCACTGCAATATGGAATCAAGTTGACTGCGAATGCTGAATTGATCTGGGCGAGTAACCCTGGCGAGCTCAATCCAGCCTCTGAGTTCATAGCTGTTAGCATCATTGGCAAAGGCGGCGAGGTCTTCATTATTTAACTTTGTTAGGGCATTCCAAATTTTATTGGTAAGTTCGGAGGTAGATGTATCTCGAGATACGCTGGTGCTCTCTATATAGACTCGAGCGGCACTATCGAATTGTGAAAGCATTTCGTAGACTTGTCCTAAACTCTCATAATAGGATTGGAGTAGTTCGCTATTTACGTTGTTACCTATGTCACTTTGAGCTACCAGTGACCCAGTGAGCCATTGATGGGCGTTGTCTGCCTCACCATTTGCCAGGGCAATAAGTGCGCCGTTGAGTGCCAAACGTAATTTAAGTTGTGTAGGTAAAAGATTGTTTAAAGCTAAAGTCGTGCTAATTGAATCAACAACCGATGTGATTTCGGCTTCAGCTCGGATCAAATCACCGTGCTCTAGTAGTAGATCAATAGCTTGTAGCGATAACTCCACAGAGATCACGCCTGAGTTTAGTTTTGCTAGGCCTAATAGCTCGTCGGCAAGCTCTGCTGTAGACTCTATTGCAATCGGCGGAATAGTAATTGTTGGTGGTGATGAGCTACAAGCTGACAATAATAAGCCAAATAGGATAGGAAATAATTTGAAGCGAAATATGGACATTTAATAGGTTTGTCGAAAGCGAGTTATTGGATGAATTTCATAGCAAAGAGCTATTAGCAATGAACTATCAGCGAAGACCTAACAGGGCTGTCATTCACGTTATTGATGTAGAGAACAACTGAGAGATTAATACAGTTATACGGTTACAGCAATTTATTGCGTTATCCCTTTTGCAACAATATTTATAATCCATGAATTAAGCTGTTGCACATAGCTTACTAGGCAAAATTAGAATAAGTAATTTCAGAACAGAAAATCAAGATTGGCTGCAGAAAAAGTTACGATGGAACAGTTTGGAACACTCTATATAGTAGCGACACCGATTGGGAATTTGGAAGATATCTCGAGCCGAGCTATCAATGTGTTGGCTTCGGTAGATATCATAGCTGCTGAAGACACTCGTCATAGCAAAAAGCTTTTGCAATCGATTCAAGTTCAAACTCAGCTGGTTTCCTATCACGATTTCAGCTCCCCAGATGCGACCGCTAAGATTGTGTCGAAACTTGAAAAAGGTGACTCAATCGCTCTAATTTCTGATGCCGGTACTCCCCTTATATCTGACCCCGGGTATAAATTGGTGAAATCAGCGAGGGAGAAAAACATTTCCGTAGTACCCATTCCGGGTGCTAGTGCCGTTACTGCTGCGCTCAGTGTTGCGGGGATTCCAACGGATAGATTCATCTTCGAAGGGTTTCTTCCGAACAAAACTGTTGCTAGAACCAAATATCTACAAGAATTGGTTTTAGAAACCCGTACCTTAGTTTTTTATGAGTCACCCCATCGAATCGTTGAGTGCTTAGCCGACATTGCAAAAGCTTTTGGTACTGAACGGGAGATATTTGTTGCAAGAGAGATTAGCAAAAAATTTGAGTCCCACTTTCTAGGAAGTTTAGCTCAGGTTCTCGAATGGATAGAGGCTGACCCCGTCCAGCAAAAAGGTGAGTTTGTGTTGGTGTTAGCCGGATGCGGGGCAGATGAGCTTAGGAATAAAATTGAGCGGCAGGCATTGGATATAGTCGAATTGCTTAGGGGAAAAATTCCTATGAAGCAAGCTGTAACAGTTGCTTGTGAAATTACTGGCGCAAGAAAGAACACTATCTATGATCTCACTCTAAAGCCCACTGCACAGGAAGATTAAAACTAGGCTTCTGATGAGGTTGCGGAAAGCCTCCATCTCAATTAGGCTGCACGCGAGTCAGCCGGGCAATTGCTGTTTTCAGTTCTTCATTCTCCGTTATTCTGGATTACGAGGAAGTTAACAGAGGAAAGTCCGGGCTCCGCAGAGCAGGGTGCCAGGTAATTCCTGGGGGGTGTGAACCCACGGCAAGTGCAGCAGAAAATAAACCGCCTGAATACTTTTGAGTATAAGGGTAAGGGTGAAATGGTGCGGTAAGAGCGCACCGCGCGACTGGTAACAGTTTGCGGCAAGGTAAACCCCACTCGGAGCAAGGCCAAATAGGAATCCGTTAGTGTTGCTCGCATTGGATTCGGGTAGGCCGCTAGAAGCCTGTGGCGACACAGGTTGCAGATGAATAATTGTCCTCGACAGAACCCGGCTTACAGGCTGGCTCGCCTTTTTACTCTCCCTTTGTAGGGAATCTTCTTCTCGCCTCTTTATAAATTACTTTAATTAGCAGTAGCATTAAACTGTTATTGTTAAATTTAGCAAATCCGTATCTGGTTAATTCTCGACAAGTTTCCAGCTTTTAGCGACATGATCGCGGAATTTCTTAAAGAATTTCAAGCAAATAATACTTGCACAACAGTGTCTGTGTACCTATAGTGTTTCTCAGTGGAGAAAAGTGGAAAAATTTGTATATTTGTGGGTGTTAGTGGATCTCAAAATGAAATTAAAGCTCCTACAGCATTTTTTCTGACAAAAGCGGGGACAACAGGTGTTTCGCGGCATAAATACCATCAATATAGATGCGAAAGGGCGTATGGCAATGCCTGCCCGTTATCGAGAACAATTGATTAGTCATTGTTCTGGACATCTTGTGGTTACTATCGACACCAATCATCGTTGTCTGTTGCTCTATCCTGCAACGGAATGGGAGCAGATTGAACGTCAGATTGAATCTCTCTCTAGTTTCGAATCTATGTCTCAACGAGTTAAGCACCTTCTGATAGGTCATGCTACTGACCTTGAGTTAGACAGCAGTGGACGTATTTTGTTACCGCAAGAATTACGGTTCTATGCGGAACTTGAAAAACATGTCTGTCTAATTGGTCAGGGCAAAAAGTTGGAAATCTGGAATCAAGATAATTGGAATTCTCAAAGAGATAAGTGGCTCACTGAATCATCCAGTGAAGGGGACTTGCCGGATAAACTTAGATCTTTAGCTCTTTAATTATGTGCCGGAGATAACAGCTATATCAAAGCATGAAACAGTACTAATGCGTGAAGCGGTCGAGGCCCTTGCCATAAAAGAGGAAGGAATTTACATCGATGCTACTTTTGGGAGAGGAGGCCATAGCCGTTCCATTCTCAAACATTTGAAGGACAAGGGTAGGTTATTAGTTATTGATCAGGATCCGGACGCTATCGCAACCGCGGTTGAATTAGAAGAACGGGACGTGCGCATTGAATCACGGCATGCGCAGTTTAGCAGTCTTCGAGAATTGGTTGAAGAAAAAGGAATCTTTGGGAAAATAGATGGTGTGTTATTTGACCTCGGAGTGTCTTCTCCACAGCTGGATCAAGCTGAGCGTGGATTTAGTTTTATGCGTGACGGTCCGCTAGATATGCGAATGAATCCCACAGAGGGGATAAGTGCGGCTCAATGGGTGAACAAAGTAGCGGAAAAAGAAATAGCGGATGTGCTTTTTCAATATGGTGAAGAAAAACATTCACGGCGTATTGCTCGACGCATCGTAGAAGAAAGAAAGGAGCAGCCGATCGAAACCACTACTCGGTTGGCAGCAATAGTGAAGGAAGCAAACCCCTCATGGGAAAGAGATAAGCATCCTGCAACTAGAGCATTTCAAGGAATTCGAATTTATATTAATAGAGAATTAGATGAGCTGAAGTCAGGCTTGGATCAAGCTCTGGAAGTATTAAATATTGGTGGTCGCCTGGTGGTAATTAGCTTTCATTCCTTGGAAGACCGCATAGCTAAGAGGTTTATAGCGCTGCAGGCTAAGGGTGATAGCTATCCAAGAGACTTGCCAGTACCGCAGTCTTTGATGAATCCAAAACTAAAATCGATAGGCAAGGCCGTGAGAGCTAGCAGTCGCGAGATTGATGCCAACCCGCGAGCTAGAAGCGCGATTATGCGAGTGGCAGAGAAAACTGCATAACAAATGTTATACTTGGTTTGGTGGCTTATATTATGAGTAGGCGTATAACTAATAAGAAAAGAGCAGGAAGTTCGCAATCTGTGCCGTCAGCCTATCAATGGGCAGGCATGCTCTCCACCTCAACTCTTGTCTTGGGAATTCTATTGGCGATCGTATTGTCATCAGGTCTTTCCGTTGTTCTTACTACTCATGAAAGTCGATTTACTTTTAATGAATTGCAAGTGCTCAAAGACCAGGCCAATAAATTAGAGGTCGAGTGGGGTCAGCTATTGATAGAACAATCGACATTTGGGGTTGAAGGAAAAATCGAGCAAAAGGCAGTAGATGATTTGCAAATGCATATCCCTGAGCTCTCGAATATTGTAATGGTGCGGAAATGACAAAGGCTAGAATCGCAAGCTTTTTTCAGTACTGGCGATTTCATCTTGTTATGTTTGCTATGTTACTTTGCATTATCGTGATTGGCTGGAAAGTCAGTATCCTCCATGTAATGGAGCGAGATTTTTTGCAAGATCAAGGGGATGCGCGAACAATTCGAACCCTACCTTTGGTAGCAAACCGTGGGCTCATTACAGATCGAAATGGAGAGCCTTTAGCGGTGAGTACTCCGGTAAAAGCTATATGGGTGAATCCGAGCGAAATTTCAGGTGAAGTAGCGGCAATAGCTTTGCTTGCTAAATCCCTGGATTTGAATTTTGAAGCTCTCACTAGCAAAATTGAGAAAAATGCGAGCAGTGTCTGTTGCTCTCAGTTTCTTTATATAAAAAGAAGGCCAGCACCAGCCGATGCAGACCGAATCGATGATCTTGGTATTGATGGCGTTTATCTACAGCAAGAATATCAAAGGTTCTATCCCCAAGGGGAGGTGGCCGCTCACCTTGTTGGCTTTAGTAATGTTGATGATGTTGGTCAAGAGGGTTTGGAATTAACTTACGACGATTGGCTGCGCGGTGTTCCTGGTAGTCGTCAAGTAATGCAAGATCGTCGCGGCCATATCATTGAAGAACTAAACACTATCAAGCCAGCTCAGCCAGGTAAGAGTATTGAGTTGAGTATTGATTTTCGCCTTCAAAGCTTAGCATACCGAGAACTAAAGTCTGCAGTCATTACCCGTCATGCGAAATCTGCAGCAGTTGTGGTATTGGATGTTGATAGTGGTGAAGTGCTAGCGATGGCAAACCAACCTTCTTACAACCCTCACAATAAAGCCAACATGACTGATTTCTCTGTGATGAGGAATCGAGCGATTACTGATGTTTTCGAGCCGGGCTCAACCATTAAAGCATTTACCGTGGCGGCGGCTTTAGAGTCGGGTCTCTACACTCCAGACACAATAATAGAAACTAGCCCAGGCTGGAGGATGATCGGTCCTTATGAAGTCAAAGATCTCTTTGACTACGGAACTTTGACGCTCACAAAAGTTATCACTAAATCTAGCAACATTGGTACGACGCAGATAGCTTTAAATATTGGACCAGAGCCCATTCGAGACGTGCTCGAGAGAGTGGGCTTTGGACAAGTGTTAGGAACTGGGTTTCCGGGAGAGCGTGGAGGTGTGTTACCTAACCATCGTCGCTGGAGTCGCATTGAGACAGCAACGCTTTCCTATGGATATGGTCTCTCTGGATCTGCGTTGCAATTGGCTCAGGCATATTCAGCAATTGCTGATAACGGTATAAAGAAGCCAGTGTCTTTAGTAAAGCTCGATCAAGACACCATTGATTCACTTCCTCGAGAGCAAGTCATTAGTAGTAAAATTAGCAATCAAGTGCTCGCAATGCTAGAGACAGTTGTGGACCCAAGTCGAGGTGGTAGCGCGGACGAAGCGCAAATCCCTTTTTACAGTGTGGCTGGAAAAACGGGAACTACACATGTTGTGGGTGAGTTTGGTTATGAAGAAAATTTACATAATTCTCTGTTTGTTGGCTTAGCGCCAGCATCGGATCCAAAGATAGTCGTAGTCGTGGTCATCAATGAACCGAAGGGCGAAGAGCACTATGGTGGTCAAGTGGCAGCGCCAGTATTTTCTAAAATTGCGGCGGGGGCTATGAGAATTTTGAACGTAGCTCCGGACAATATTCCCAAAGATCAATCAGCGGGGCTTTCATCAATTTAATATGAATACGGCAGAGCAATTGAATCTTAAGGCATCTTTAGTTGAATTAATAACCGGGTTAGTGGATCTGCCAGAGCCACTACCTGTTGAACTACTCGCTACAGTAACAGGCGTAAAAATGGATAGCCGGCTACTGCAAGAGGGTGATTTATTTATTGCTTGTTTTGGTAGGAATCATGATGCTAGAGAATTTATCCGTGGAGCAATTGATATTGGTGCTTCGGCGGTACTGGCAGAATCTGGAGGTGACTGGCAAGGCATTAGAGTAATAAATGAAGTAGCAGTAATAGCTATAGATAATCTGTCCGCAAGAATTTCTGAGATAGCCTCCAGGTTTTATTCTCATCCAAGCGCAAGGCTTCATGTGATCGGCATTACCGGTACTAACGGTAAAACAAGTTGTAGCCAGTTTATTGCTCAGACACTAACCGACCTCGAATACCAGTGCGGAGTTATCGGTACGCTTGGTTATGGTGTTGCGGGCGGGCTTAAAGAAACTCAGCTCACTACTCCTGATGCAGTGTTCACCCAGATGGCTTTGGCAGAAATGGTGGAGAATGGTATTGACCCGGTGGTTATGGAGGTCTCGTCAGTTGGTTTGCACCAAAAAAGAGTTAAGGCGGTTAACTTTAATACGGCTATTTTCACCAATTTAAGCAGAGATCATCTTGATTATCACGAGAGTATGGAAGCCTATGCAGAGAATAAAAAGAAATTGTTTACCGCAGAAGGCCTCAAACATGGAATAGTTAATCTTGATGATCCTTATGCATTATCAATTATCAATAGCATTGCTAAAGATGTAGAAGTGTCTACTTACAGCATCAATAATTCTATCGCGACAGTATACGCCAAAGATTTGAAGCTCACGCGACAAGGGTTTGAAGCCTCAATTGTGACACCTATCGGCTCGGGTGAAGTTAGTGGCAAGCTAATTGGTTGCTTCAACTTTAGTAATCTACTGGCAGTAGTAACTGTATTAATTAGTTATTTGTCTCGCGAAAATCCCATATCTATCGAATTGCTTTGCGAGAAAATCTCAGAATTAAAACCCGTGAATGGACGAATGGAAATTGTTGGTGATAGTGACGATATCACAGTAATTGTTGATTATGCTCACACTCCGGACGGGCTTCGAAGTGCACTCACGGCTCTTCGTGATCATTTTGATGGAAACATATGCTGTGTTTTTGGCTGCGGTGGTAACAGAGATAAAGGCAAGCGCCCAATGATGGGTGAGATTGCCGAAAGTTTCGCGAACAAATTAGTAATTGCTGATGACAATCCTCGCAATGAAGAAGGTGATGAAATTGTACATCACATTCTAAGTGGAATTAACAAGCCAGAGGATGTTCAGGTCATTAGAGATCGGGCTGACGCGATTTCCTATGCAATTGATACGGCTTCTACTGGAGATGTTGTCTTGATAGCAGGAAAAGGGCACGAAACTCATCAAGATATAGGCGGTAATAAATTGATATTCAGTGATTGCAACCAGGTCCGACTTGCCTTGCAGAAACGTACTGAAAATAGAAGCAAGAACAACTAAAGGGTTTCAAAGGTTTTGATTGAGATAATGTCTTTGTTACAAATAGCTGAACAATTAGATGGTGAGCTAATCGGGGAAGATGTTGCTTTTGCAAATATTTCCACCGACACCCGTGCTTTGACTACAGATGATTTGTATTTGGCTTTGATTGGTAAAAACTTTGATGGCAACAACTTTATTGCTGAGGCTAAGACGAAGGGGGCAGCGGCAGCAATAGTGAGCCGGGTGTCTGAAGTAGACCTTCCTCAGCTGAAAGTACCAGATTCTCATATTGCTCTCGGAAGGTTGGCAAACCTAAATCGGAATAGAAGTTCAGCGAAGGTAATTGCGCTCACTGGTAGTCAGGGTAAGACAACCGTTAAAGAAATGATTGGTTCGATTTTGGATAACCGGGCAGACACATTGATCACCAAGGCTAATCTGAACAATACCATTGGTGTGCCATTGACCCTGTTGCAAATTGAAAAAAACCATCAATTCGCTGTTATTGAAATGGGTGCCGATAAGGCTGGGGAAATTGCGTTCAGTGTTTCTGCAGCAGAGCCTGATATTGTTCTAATAACTAATGCCGCGGCAGCGCACATCGAAGGGTTCGGAAGCTTGGCTGGAATTGTTTCTGCTAAGGGAGAAATTATCGAAGGCCTCAATGAGGCGGGATTGGTCTTGCTAAATGCAGATGAAGCACATCTCGATGATTGGCTCGAATTAGCTCATGAGCGCAGAACAGTCTTATTCAGTCTAAAAAATGAAACTGAAAATTCTAATTATTTCGCTTCGAAAGTTTCTTCAAATAGTTCTGGAGAAATGTCTTTTACTCTTAATAGCCCTGCTGGAACTTGTGAGATCTCAATGCAATTTCTAGGAACTCATAATGTCTTGAATGCAGTTGCTGCTTCCGCTGCTGCCCTTGAGGCGGGTGCAAGTCTGCAAAATGTAGCGGTAGGCCTTGCTGATCTGAAATCGGTGAGCGGGAGACTTTCGCCGGAAAATGCGCAAAACAATTGCCTACTAATAAATGACACCTACAACGCTAGTCCGAATTCATTTCGAGCTGCTATCGACGTATTATCTTCATTGCCCGGCCATAAGATTCTTGTGGCTGGTGATATGAAGGAGTTAGGCGAAGAAGCTGAAACGTTCCATAAATGGGTTGGAGAATATGCCAAACGCGCCGGTGTTAATGAACTTCTTGCCGTAGGTGAGAAAAGTTTGTTGACGGCCAATGCATTCGGTTCCAACGGTAGGCATTTTTCTTCTCTACAAGACTTAGTGACTGTTTGTAAAAGTTTAACTAATGCTGAAACTGTTTTCCTTATTAAGGGATCTAGGGGGGCCAGAATGGAATTTGTAGTTAATGAGCTAATTTCTGATGAGGAAAGCTAATGTTTGTTTGGTTATCCGATTACCTGATTCAAATCAGCAGTAATTTTGCAGTTATTCAGTACATTACTGTGCGCGGCATATTCAGTATTCTGACGGCAATGGCTGTGTCGCTCATCATCGGCCCTACCATGATAAGAAAATTAAATTACCACCAAATTGGTCAAGTCGTTCGTGATGATGGGCCGGAAACTCATTTTAGTAAAGCTGGAACCCCCACCATGGGGGGAGCGCTGATACTAGTGAGTATCGCCATAAGTACTTTGCTTTGGTCCGATCTTAGTAATCATTATGTATGGATAATATTAGGCGTTACAGTTTTGTTCGGTGCTATTGGGTGGGTCGATGATTATAAGAAAGTATTCCAGCAGGATCCTGCTGGAATTTCCGCCCGAACCAAATTATTTTGGCAAACTATTATAGGCGTTGGCGCTGCAATTATTTTGTACTACACAGCTTTTAGTTCTGTCGAAACACAATACATTATGCCTTTCTTTAAGGATGTCGCGATCGATTTGGGAATTTTCTATATCGCATTTAGTGGTTTCATCATTGTCGGATTTAGTAACGCTGTAAACCTCACCGATGGCTTAGATGGGCTTGCCATTTTACCAACGGTTATGGTGGGTGGGGCTCTTGGAGTGATCGCTTATCTTGCTGGTCATAGTGAGTTTTCTGCTTATCTCAACATTCCGTATGTAGTAGGTTCCGGAGAAGTGGTTATTTTTGCTGGCGCTTTACTGGGTGCTGGTCTCGGATTTCTTTGGTTCAATACCTATCCCGCTCAAATTTTTATGGGCGACGTGGGTGCGTTAGCACTCGGTGCTGCGTTAGGCACAATGGCGATCGTCTCTCGTCATGAATTAGTTCTTTTTATTATGGGTGGTGTTTTTGTTATGGAAACTGCCTCAGTGATCATCCAGGTTGCATCCTATAAATTAACAGGTAAAAGAGTTTTTAGAATGGCGCCATTGCATCACCATTTCGAATTAAAAGGATGGCCAGAACCAAGAGTAATTGTCCGTTTTTGGATTATCACTGTGATGTTGGTTCTATTTGGATTGGCGACGTTGAAGCTTCGCTAGTTTTTTATTGGGACAATATCACGTGACAATTAATTCTGGTAAAAAAACTAGCGTCATCGTTGGCTTGGGAGGCACAGGATTATCCTGTGCAAAATATTACGCAGGTAAAAAGCAGAAATTTAAAGTTGTTGATTCTAGAAATGTGCCGCCTGGCCTGACTGAGCTAAAAAAAATATTGCCTGAAATCGAATGCGAATTGGGTAAATTTAATATGCAAACATTTTTGGAAGCAAAAGAGTTAATAGTTTCTCCTGGAGTCAGTCTGAAAACTCCAGAGATAGCATGCGCCAGAGAAGCTGGTGTGCAAATCACTGGCGATATAGACATTTTCTCAGAACTAGTGTGTTCCCCTATTGTTGGTGTAACAGGATCAAATGGAAAAAGCACGGTAGTGGCTATGTTGGCGGATATCCTAAAAAAAGCGAATAAAAGTTATGGCTTGGGGGGCAATCTTGATGGTGCTAATTTTAAACCTGCTTTGGATCTACTTGCTGAAGGTAAAAAAGATGTCTACGTTCTCGAGCTTTCGAGTTTCCAATTAGAAACCACTAAAAACCTCTCTGCCGAAGTCGGTGTCATATTGAATTTAAGTGAAGATCACATGGATCGCTATGAAAGCTTAGATGATTATCATCGAGCAAAATTGAATATCTTTAACAGCTGTAAGCAATTAGTAATTAATCGAGATGATTCGCGCAGCTTTCCAGTGGCTGAGATAGATGCGCCAGTTTGGGATTTCGGCTTTAGTCGGCCTGGCGTGAACGGTCTTGGTCTATTAGAAGAAGACGGTGATCAATATTTAGCGTTTCAATTCGAAAAAATAGTCTCAGTAAATGAGCTGAAAATATTTGGACAACACAATATTTCCAATGTCTTGGCAGCCTCTACCCTGGCAATGGCTTTGGGTATAGATCTAAAATATATTCGCAAGGCAATCAGAGAATTTTCTGGTTTACCTCATCGCTGTCAGTGGGTTGCTAATATTAACGGCGTTGAGTTTTACAATGATTCTAAAGGAACTAATGTTGGAGCTACTGTGGCTGCAGTTGAAGGTTTGGGTCAGCGTATCGATGGTCACATTTTATTAATTGCCGGAGGTGTGGGTAAAGGAGCGGACTTTAAACCCCTTGTTCCCATAATTAATCGCTGGGGGAAAGAAGTAATTCTTCTTGGTCAAGATGCTGTGGAAATAGCTACCAATTTTGATGCCGACATAAAAACTTATTTTGCTACCGATATGCGGGATGCGGTTAAAGCCGCTTATGATAATGCGGCTCCGGGCGATGCAGTTTTGTTGTCTCCCGCCTGTGCAAGTTTTGACATGTATGAAAATTTCCAGCATCGCGGAGAGTCATTCATTTCGTCTGTGGAGAATTTACAGTAATGGTGATCTCAGCGATGGGTGCTGGTATGCGAACAAATATGAGAACTGTTGTTGGCAGTACTAACTACGGACGGCTGTTGGTTACCCCGAAGAAACAATCTTTGAATATCATTCTACTAGTTAGTTTTCTTTTGTTAATTTGCGGCCTGCTGATGATGACCTCTGCCTCCATCGAAATCGCTAGCAATGACTATGGTGACCCTTTTTATCATTTAAAACGGCAATCCATTTTTTTAGTGATGGGTCTTTTTTCGTTGATTATTACTCTTACGATCCCTCTCAGCTTTTGGAGAAATATAAGTTGGTTTTTGCTGATGGGTTCTTTTGCCCTGTTGCTATTAGTCCTAGTTCCCGGCATTGGCATTTCTGTTAATGGCAGTCAGCGTTGGATCAACCTCGGTCTTTTTAATCTACAACCCTCCGAGTTAGCGAAAGTTTTCATAATCATCTATTTAGCGGCATTTTTGGAACGCAATCTTGAGGAAGTGCAAAACAACTGGTCAGGGTTTGTAAAGCCATTGTCGGTAATTGGTGCTGCAGTCGCATTACTTCATTTCGAGCCAGATCATGGAGCTATGGTCATTCTAATGTTGACGGCATTTTGTATGATTTTTTTGGCTGGCGCAAAACTCTATCGCTTTATTCTCATGCTATCAATCTGTGGTGGCGGCGTTGTGGCTTTAGCAATAATGAAGCCTTATGTAATCGTAAGGTTTTCTGCTTATTTGAATCCGTGGGCGCCGGAAAACGTTTTTACCAGTGGCTATCAGGTTACGCAAGCGCTCATCGCTTTTGGTCGAGGTGAATGGTTTGGGGTTGGTTTGGGGAATAGCATTCAAAAACTTTATTTCTTGCCTGAAGCTCATAATGATTTTGTATTGGCCATCATAGGTGAAGAGTTAGGGCTTGTGGGCGTAGTGGCAGTCGTAGCATTATTTTGCGTATTAGTCGTCCAGGCTCTTTCAATAGGAAAGTTGGCGCAGTCAAAAAATAGACTATTTGCCGCATTCTTAGCCTACGGGCTAGGCTTATTGTTTGCTGGCCAAGCGCTTATAAATATTGGTGTAAATATAAATTTATTACCTACCAAAGGATTGACTCTACCGTTCTTAAGTTATGGGGGAGCGAGCTTGATTGTTAGCTGTTTCATGATTGCGTTGCTCGTGCGAATTCAATACGAAATAGAATGTTTAGAAGAAGGTTTACAAGGAGAAAGCTAGTATGGCGGCAAACAATACCGCCATTCTAATCATGGCTGCAGGAACCGGTGGTCATGTGTTTCCGGCCTTAGCGATAGCGAGAAAGCTATCGGAGCGGGGTATTGAGATTCATTGGTTGGCAACTGAAAGCGGAATGGAAAATCGGCTGCTTGCAGGCACGGGTTATGAGTTGCATAAAATTTCAGTTAAGGGTTTACGAGGCAAAGGCTTAGTTAAGATGTTGCTAGCTCCATTCATGATAATCGCAGCGACCTTGCAATCACTAAGCGTGATTCACCGGGTCAAGCCAAGCTGCGTATTAGGTATGGGTGGCTACATAACTGGGCCTGGCGGTTTAGCTGCAAAGTTGAAAGGTGTGCCGTTAGTGATACACGAACAGAATGCTGTGGCTGGGTTGACTAATCGTTTGCTGGCAAAGTTTGCGAATCAGGTATTCGAAGCATTTCCAGCCACTTTTGATAAGAGCCAAAAAGTAGTTTTTGCTGGAAATCCCGTGCGAGCAGAAATCGCCGCTCTCTTTGTCCGGAGTGAAGAAAAATCACCAGAACAACCACTTCATTTGCTGGTCTTAGGAGGAAGTCAGGGCGCGGCAGCGATAAATTCTGTAGTGCCATTATTGTTAATTAATTGGGGCGAAAGCCAACGACCTTATATTTGGCATCAGACTGGCAAAGCCGGCCTAGAGGATACCAACGGCAAATATGCAACAGCAGGAATAGAGTTGGGTGAGAATTGTCGAGTTGATGCCTTTATCGATGATATGGCGGCCGCATACAAATGGGCTGATGTTGTTATCTGTCGTTCGGGAGCCAGTACAGTGAGTGAATTAGCAGTGGTTGGATTGCCGGCAGTGTTCGTTCCCTATCCTCATCATAAAGATAGGCAACAAACCTTAAATGCTGAGTGGTTAAGTCATGCTGGTGCTGCTTACATTATGCAACAAGCCGAGTTGAGTGTAGACGGGATAACTAAAATATTACAGCGGCTTAATGACAACAGAACAGAGTTGTCGTCAATGAGCGCCAAAGGAAAAGCTATTGCAGTAAAGGATGCAAGTGATCGCATAGCAGATTATTGCTTGGAGGTAGCAGCAAATGCCTAAAGCAGTTGAGATGCATGTGATACCAGAAATGCGCCGTATCAAGACAATACATTTTGTCGGCATAGGTGGAGCTGGCATGTGTGGTGTGGCCGAAGTATTGCTGAATCAGGGTTACGAAATCACTGGTTCGGACATCAAAGTGTCTAATAATACCAAAAGACTGGTTTCTATGGGAGCGAAAGTATTCATTGGTCACGCGGGCAAGAATGTAAAAAGCGCTGATGCAGTGGTTTATTCAAGTGCAATAGATATGAAGAATCCCGAGATACGTGCGGCCGTTGCTAAATCTAAGCCATTGATTCCTAGAGCTGAAATGCTAGCAGAATTAATGCGTTATCGTCATTCGATCGCTATAGCTGGAACCCATGGTAAGACGACGACGACAAGCATTGTTGCTTCAGTGCTGGCGGAAGGTGGATTTGATCCAACGTTTGTAATTGGGGGCTTATTGAATAGTGCCGGTACCAATGCGCGACTAGGGGATAGTCGTTACTTGGTGGCCGAAGCTGATGAGAGTGACGCATCGTTTATGCACCTCCAGCCAATGGTGGCAGTTGTCACTAATATTGAAGCTGACCATATGAGTACTTATGGTGGGGATTTCGAAACTCTAAAAAAATACTTTATTGATTTTCTTCACAATTTGCCTTTTTACGGGCTGGCTGTGCTGTGCATTGATGATCCGGCAGTAAGAGAGATCCTACCTTCAATATCTCGCCCCAAAATTACTTATGGATTTTCCAAAGATGCTGATTTTCGAATAACTAAGCTTACACAAAAAGAAGATATTACCGATTTTCAAGTGAGTAGGCCGGATAAAAAATCAGCGCTGAAGATAACCTTGAATATGCCTGGTAAACATAATGCATTGAACGCGACGGCGGCTATCGTAATAGCCAGTGATGAAGGCATCGAGGATAAGGCCATCAAGAGTGGTATTAAAAAGTTCTCTGGAGTTGGGCGACGTTTTGATATCCAGGGAGAATTCAAACATGCCGGTGGAAAAATTTTACTTGTAGACGATTACGGTCACCACCCAACTGAAGTTGCGGCAACGGTTCGGGCTCTTCGAGATGGCTGGTCAAAGAGCAGATTAGTAATGATTTACCAGCCGCATCGCTATAGTCGCACCAATGATCTCTATGAAGACTTTGTTGATGTGCTGTCCGAGGTTGACGTGCTTCTACTGCTTGAGGTTTATTCGGCGGGAGAGAAAAAGATCGCAGGAGCAGACTCTAGAAGTCTCTGTCGAAGTATCCGGTTGAGAGGGAAGGTTGACCCGGTATATGTTCGGAAAGAAGCGGATGTACATGGTATTTTGAAAGATCTGGTGAAGCCTGGAGATATCGTTTTAACCCAAGGTGCAGGTAGTGTTGGCACCCTCGCAAAACAGCTCACAGAGCTTGGTTTCGATTAGTAAGTAATTTATTGATTCAATTCAAAGAATTTTGCAATTCTTAGTTAAGAAAAGTGGCAATGAGAACGATAAATAAAGAGGAAATAATCGGTAATTTAGGGCACGTAATTGTGCTCATGGGAGGCGATTCAACAGAAAGAGAGATTTCCCTGTTAAGCGGTCAAGCTGTCTACGATAGTTTGCAACGATTGGGGATAAATTCATCACTAATTGATGTTTGTGACACGATAGTAGCGGATTTGAATCAGGCTAAACCAGACCTAGTTTTTAACATGTTACATGGAAAAGGGGGAGAGGACGGAACGATTCAAGGGATGCTTGAAATAATGAAGGTTCCGTACACAGGAAGTGGTGTTTTGTCATCGGCTTTGGCGATGGACAAGGTTGTCAGTAAATTGCTCTGGCAAAAAATTGGATTAGGCACAGCTGATTTCGTAACGCTAAATGCAAAAACCGATTGGCAGTCGGTTATTGAAAAACTAGGACAGGCAGTTGTGAAACCTGTAAGTGGAGGGTCTAGTTTAGGAATAGCAATAGCGAAAAATGCTTCTAGTCTCGAGCAAAATTATAAGGAAGCAGTAAAATTTGATTCTGCGGTAATGGCAGAGAAATGTATTGAAGGGAAAGAGTATTCGGTTGGGATTTTAGGTGATCAATTGCTGCCTTTGATTCAGCTAAGAACAAAGCGAGAATTTTTTGATTACGATGCAAAGTATGTTGATGAAGATACAGAAATTATTTGTCCTCCAAAGCTTAGTGCTCAGAAAAAAGAAGAACTGCAGGATTTAGTTAGAGCGGCTTACGAATCGTTGAGTTGTAAAGGATTGGCTAGAGTAGATGTAATGCAGGATGAAGCCGGAAAATTTTATTTGCTTGAAGTTAATACTGTTCCTGGAATGACTAGCCATAGTTTTGTTCCAATGTCAGCACAACGTATTGGAATTGATTTTGATGAATTGTTACTTCGCATATTAGAGGTAGAGATGGCAGACAACAAAAAATGAAGGCTGAGAAAAGAATATTTGATACCGGCAAAGGAATCCATGAATCACGTAAGCGATCCGTCGGAAGTAATAATCAGCCGCTGAAGCCATCAAGATTTGCTTATAAACTGCCGTTTATTTTTGTGATTCTGGGTATGGGAGTAGTTGTTCAACAGAACTATCAAGATATTGCTTATTTTATGAATCGACCAATCACTAAGGTGATTATAGAAAACCAGTGGCAGCATATCCAGGAGGCCGAAGTTAGAGAGATTCTCACCGCATACATGGGGATTGGTTTTTTTGATTTTAATGTACAAGGTGTGAAAGACGAGCTCGAAGCGCACTCTTGGGTAGCGAAGGCATCTGTGAAAAAAGTATGGCCTGATAATTTATCGCTTAATGTAAATGAAGAAATTGCTATTGCCCGGTGGGGTGAGAAATCACTGTTGAATCAACAGGGAAATACATTTTCTCCCGATAATGCCGGAGAGCTAAGATCTTTACCAAAGCTGGTAGGTCCAGAAGACAGTCAATTTGGTGTTATGGAGCAATACCAAAATTTGAGCCAGATTCTTTTCCCTGCCGGTTTACGATTAACGCAACTTTCCTTAACTACGAGAGGAAGTTGGGACTTGATTTTAAATGAATCGATTCAAGTTTCTGCAGGGCGATTAAATGTTAATAACAAGGTAGAACGATTTGTGGATTTTTACAGCGCGCAGGCCACTTCAGTTTCTGAGCAATTTGAACGCGTAGATCTGAGATACAGCAATGGAATAGCAGTGAGAAGCACAGAGCAAGATTTATCAGGAGTAGCGGCTAGGTGAAAAAAATTATCTCGAACTTAGAGATTGAATTAGACAGGCTGTCATTGAATGGAGAGTTCTGGCTATGAGTGAATCAGTGAGTGAGAGCATGATTGTTGGCTTAGATATTGGCACTTCGAAAGTTGTAGCAATTGTTGGAAATATCAAAGAAGACGGCAGGCTCGATATTGTGGGTATCGGAAGTCATCGGTCTCGCGGTTTGAAAAAGGGCACTGTCGTAAACATCGAGTCTACTGTTGAATCTATTCAGCGAGCGATCGAAGAAGCGGAACTGATGACGGGTTGTCAAATTCACTCCGTTTATGCAGGAATTGCGGGCAGCCATATTCGTAGTATGAATTCCCACGGAATTGTTGCAATTAGAGATGGCGAAGTGATGAGGCCGGATATCGTTCGGGTTATCGATGCTGCTAAAGCAGTTGCTATCCCAGCGGACCAAAAGGTTCTGCATGTACTCCCTCAGGAATTCATTATTGATTCTCATGATGGTGTAAAGGAGCCGCTTGGGATGTCCGGAGTTAGATTAGAAGCAAAAGTGCATCTGGTTACCTGTGCAAGAAACGCGATTCAAAACATTGAGAAATGTATTAAACGATGTGGCTTGGAAACTGAAGAAATAATTTTAGAGCAGTTAGCTTCAAGTTATTCAGTGTTAACTGAAGACGAAAAAGAGCTTGGGGTGTGCCTGGTTGATTTGGGCGGTGGTACTACTGATATCGCCATTTTTACTGACGGAGCGATACGCCACACAGGTGTTATTCCTATAGCGGGAGATCAAGTCACTAACGATATAGCAATGGCATTAAGGACTCCAACTGAAAATGCCGAAGAGATCAAAATAAAGTATGCCTGTGCACTTACGCAGCTTGCCAGTGCGGAGGATTTCATAAAAGTTCCAAGTGTGGGAGATCGGGCACCTCGTGAACTTTCGCGGCAATCTCTAGCAGAAGTGGTTGAGCCACGTTACGACGAATTATTTACTTTAGTGCAAGCAGAGCTTCAGCGTAGTGGCTTTGAAAACCTTTTAGCAGCTGGGGTCGTATTAACTGGTGGTACCAGCAAAATGGAAGGCGTAGTTGATTTGGCAGAAGAAATCTTCCACGCACCTGTGCGCATCGGTGTTCCTCATAATGTAAATGGATTAGCCGATATTGTAAGAAACCCGATTTATTCAACTGGCGTTGGGTTATTACTGTACGGTTTGAAACAGAATCAGGAAAGAGTTTGGATCGATCCTACTCGTGAGCCTCAAATTCATATTGTCGATCGAGTTAAAAATTTTTTTCAGGGAAATTTTAGTTAACAGTCTACAACCAACGCAGGTTAAAAGAATTAATAAATAAGGGGGCTATTATGTTTGAATTAGTCGAGAACGTTTCGCAGAGTGCTGTGATCAAAGTCATCGGTGTTGGTGGAGGCGGGGGAAATGCAGTCCAGCACATGATCAACAATCAAGTTGATGGGGTGGATTTTATTTGTGCAAATACTGATGCGCAGGCTCTTAATAACTTAAAAGCAAAAACCATTTTGCAAATGGGTAGTAACATTACCAAGGGTCTGGGTGCTGGAGCGGATCCAGATATAGGAAGAGCAGCTGCCCTAGAAGATCGAGATGAGATTGCAGAAATTCTATCCGGTGCTGACATGGTTTTCATAACAGCCGGCATGGGTGGAGGAACTGGAACTGGTGCTGCGCCAATAGTTGCTGAGGTTGCTCGTGAAATGGGTATTCTCACTGTGGCTGTTGTAACACGCCCTTTTCCATTCGAAGGTAAGAAGCGCTCTGCTGTCGCAGCAGAGGGAATCCGAGAGCTCTCCGATAGTGTTGATTCATTGATCACGATTCCAAACGAAAAGCTGCTTGATGTGCTCGGTGCAGAAGCTTCTTTACTCGAAGCATTTAAAGCGGCAAATGATGTTTTGTTGGGCGCCGTAAAGGGTATTGCAGATCTAATTATGCATCCTGGAATGATAAATGTGGATTTCGCTGATGTTAAAACTGTTATGTCTGAAATGGGTATGGCAATGATGGGAACCGGCACTGCCAGTGGCACTGAACGAGCCCGAGAAGCTGCTCAAGCTGCTATTCGATCGCCATTGCTTGAAGATGTTAATCTGCAAGGCGCACGGGGGATATTGGTCAATATCACTGCAGGTGAAAATCTCTCTTTGGGCGAATTCTCAGAAGTTGGCGATACCATTGAGGAATTCGCTTCAAATGATGCCACTGTCGTAGTGGGAACCGTTATCGATTCCTCGCTAAACGACGAAATGTGCGTAACCGTTGTAGCTACAGGTTTAGGAACCGAGCATTCCATGCCAACCAAGGTTGTGGATAATAGTGAAGTATCTCCATCAACAGATTATAAGCAGCTTGATCGACCGGCAATTATGCGAAATCGGGAAGCCTCTGATCGTGCACCTATACTAGCGAAAGCAGTAGGGGCAGAGGCCGATATGGATTACCTTGACATCCCTGCGTTTTTACGCAGACAAGCTGACTAGGGTTTTGTTTCACAGGTTTAAGCCCCATATATTGGGTTATAGCTTATTTTTTGCTACTATGCCTGGGTTAGGTAGACTCGACTTGAAATCACGTTTGATTCTTGATGATTGGTCCACTATTAGCTCTTTTAATTGCGCCAAAAGGAACAATTACGAGCGGTATAATCGGCGAGCGAAGCGCTTCAAGAATCATAAGAACATAAACTAATGCTGAATCAACGCACCCTAAAAAATGCAATTCGAGCCACCGGCGTCGGATTGCATACTGGAGAGAAAGTCTATCTTACTCTCCGGCCTGCTCCGGTTAATACAGGCATCGTTTTCACAAGAATCGATTTAGATCCGGTTGTTAAAATCGAAGCTATTGCGGCAAATGTAGGTGACACCACTCTATCCACAACCATCAGTAAGGGTGGTGTGCGTATTTCGACCATCGAACATTTGATGTCTGCTATGTCGGGCCTAGGAATTGATAATGCCTATGTCGACGTAAGTGCGTCTGAAGTGCCAATTATGGATGGCAGCGCTGGTCCATTCGTTTTTCTGATCCAGTCAGCAGGAATCGAAGAACAGTCTGAGTTGAAGAAATTCATAAGAATCAAAAAATCACTTGCCCTAGAGCAAGGTGATAAATCCGTTAGCCTAGAACCATTTGATGGTTTCAAAGTTAGCTATACGCTACTCTATGATCACCCGGTGTATAAGAAGTACACGAAAAGTGCCACCATTGATTTTTCCAGTACGTCTTTCGTTAAAGAAGTAAGCCGTGCCAGAACTTTTGGGTTTATGCATGAGTTTGAGGAATTAAGAAACCGAAATTTAGCCCTCGGCGCCAGCATGGATAACGCTATTGCAGTTGGTGATTATAAGGTTCTCAATGAAGATGGTCTTCGCTATGAAGACGAATTTGTAAAGCACAAAATACTGGACTCGATAGGAGATTTGTATCTGCTGGGGAACAGCCTTATAGGTGAGTTCAAAGGATATAAATCTGGACATGCCCTCAATAATGCTTTATTAAGAATGCTCGAAGTAAATAAAGACGCTTGGGAAATTGTTAGTTTCGAAAATGAAACAAATGTACCTATTTCCTACATGAAACCAGTGTTGGCCGGCTAACTGCTATCGCTCATCTAACTCGTTGATTTTTAATAAAAATATCGACTAGGCGTTGAAGTTTCCTGCATTAGCCCCAAGTGTATTAACAGGGTTACAGAGAATTACGCTTAACAATGAAAGTTATTCTTGTCGATCAACGTCATGGTCACACCAAAACTATTGTCCTTAAAGGTTGGCTGAAAGGTCTATTATCCTTGTGCCTGCTTGGAGCACCAGTTGCTCTAGGTTATTTTGGCTATCAGCTTGCCGTTTCACAGAATTCAACCATCCTCACTGCCGAAAGTGTCCAAAATTGGGATGTTCAGCTTAAGTTGCAATCCGAGCAACTTTCAGACATTAAAATTGAGTCAGAACAGCAATTGGATGCTCTAACTTTGCGCCTCGCCATGCTACAAGCACGTTTAGTTCGCCTTGATGCAGTAGGAGAGCGAATTACTTCGATGGCTAATTTAGCTACAGGCGAATTTAATTTCAGCCAGCCGGTTGGAATCGGGGGTCCTATTGTTGGTGAATCGGTTTCCTATTCGCAGTTGAGATTTATTGATGCAGTTTCTAAATTAGAACATCAGTTAGAGGATAGGCAGCAACAGCTGGAGATTCTTGAAGGTTTAATGGTAGATCGAAAAATTCGTTCTGATGTTTTCATCGCCGGGAGGCCAGTAGATAAAGGTTGGATCGCATCTCGCTTCGGCCAACGCCCGGATCCGTTTACAGGTCGTCTAACGTTTCATGCTGGTATCGACTTCACTACTGGTAAAGCTGGTGCAGATATTCACACTGTTGCAGCAGGTGTTATAACTTGGGCTGGGCCTCGATCCGGCTATGGTCTCATGGTTGAGGTAAATCATGGCAATGGCTATACCACTCGCTACGCGCACTCAGAAAAACTCTTGGTTAACGTTGGAGATATTGTCAACAAAGGTCAGGATATAGCTTTAGTTGGTTCCACGGGGCGTTCAACCGGACCTCACGTGCATTTTGAAGTGTATAAAAACGGTAGAGTTGTTGATCCCGCCTCTTATATCCATCGTACCGCTAGATAATTCCTCAATCATAGATTTACATTTTACCGCGTCGGTCGATACGTGCAATAACGTTAGCATTCGCCGGGCGACAATGATTTCTCCTATAAATAACTTTTGATTTAAATAGTATGAATATTTTAAATAAAATCTTCGGTAGCAGTAATTCCAGAAAGCTAAAAAAGATGGAAAAGGCTGTAGTAGTGATTAATAAGCATGAGGATTCTCTCGCCGCCCTCAGTGACGGTAACCTTAAATTAAAAACAGACGAATTTAAGGAACGCGTAGCCAATGGTGAGACTCTCGATTCATTGTTAGCTGAAGCCTTTGCTGTTGTCCGAGAAGCCAGCAAACGAAGTATGCAGATGCGCCATTTCGATGTGCAAATGATTGGTGGTATCGTGCTTCATCAAGGGAGCATCTCGGAAATGCGCACAGGTGAAGGCAAAACTCTTGTGGCGACTTTACCAGCCTATTTAAACGGACTTACGGGGCGCGGTGTACACATCGTTACAGTCAACGAGTATTTGGCCGAGCGTGATGCGAACTGGATGCGTCCCTTGTATGAGTTTTTGGGACTGAGTGTAGGAATAATTAAGTCAGGTCAGACACCAGAAGAGAAAAAAGCAGCCTATGAATCGTCTATTACCTATGGCACGAACAATGAATTCGGCTTTGATTATCTTCGTGACAATATGGCGTTCCGCCTTGATGACAAAATACAACATGAACTCAATTTTGCAATTGTCGATGAAGTTGATTCTATTCTTATCGATGAGGCTAGAACTCCCTTAATTATCTCCGGTGCTGCTGAAAATAGCTCTGAACTCTATCTTGCTATTGATAAGTTAATACCAAAGCTCGACAAAGGAGTAAAAATAGAAAAATCCAAGATGGAAATGATGGACAAAAACTTTGTACCTGAAGAAACAGGCCATTTTACCGTCGATGAAAAGAGCCGGCAGGTTGAATTAACAGAGTCGGGCCACGAATTTGTTGAAGACATGCTGATACAGCAAAAATTGCTAGAAGAAGGGCAGTCACTTTATTCGGCAACCAATTTATCTCTGCTCCACCACGTTCACGCTGGACTAAAAGCTCACAACTTATTTAATAGTGATGTTGAATATATTGTGCAGAACAAGCGCATTGTATTGATCGATGAGCACACAGGTCGCACCATGGAAGGAAGGCGTTTGTCAGAGGGGCTGCATCAGGCTCTGGAGGCGAAAGAGCGACTTGAAATTCAAAGTGAAAGTCAAACGCTTGCTTCTACAACATTCCAGAACTACTTTCGTTTGTACAATAAGCTAGCGGGCATGACTGGCACCGCAGACACTGAGGCTTTTGAGTTTAGTTCAATTTATGGCCTAGATGTTCTAGTGATACCAACAAATGTTCCCATGGTTAGGAACGACGCGAATGATTTGATCTATCTATCGATGGAAGAAAAATTTGAAGCGATAGTTAATGACATTACAGAAATTAGTAACAATGGTGGCCCAGTTTTAGTTGGTACAGCGTCCATCGATACTTCCGAACTTCTCTCTGATTTCCTTACTAAGAAAAATATTAAACATGAAGTTTTGAATGCAAAATTTCATGAAAAGGAAGCGCAAATTATTACTCAGGCAGGGCGTCCGGGGATAGTCACTATTGCTACAAATATGGCAGGTCGGGGTACGGATATAGTATTAGGAGGGCGCTGGGAGTCAGAGCTAGCTGCACTGAACAACCCGACCGAGGCAGAAATTAAAAAAATTAAAGATGAATGGCAAGTTCGTCATGATCAAGTTATTGCTGCTGGTGGCTTGCATATAATTGGTACAGAACGTCATGAATCTCGCCGTATCGATAACCAACTTCGTGGTCGATCAGGTCGACAGGGTGATCCAGGCTATTCCCGTTTTTATCTATCTATGGAAGATAACCTTTTAAGGATTTTCGCGACGGACGGCGTAAAGAACTTTATGCAACGCTTAGGAATGGAAAAAGGAGAAGCAATTGAGCATGGGATGGTTACACGTTCAATTGAAAAGGCTCAACGAAAAGTAGAGGGCCGGAACTTTGATATCAGAAAGCAGCTGCTTGAATACGATAATGTAGCTAATGATCAGCGTACTATTATCTATAGGCAGCGTAATGAATTAATGGCAAGTGAAGACGTTTCTGAGTTACTAAATGATATGCGCGAAGAAGTGGTGAGTCAGCTTGTTGACGATTTTATTCCCCCTCAAAGCGTGCCTGAACAATGGGACATAGAAGGTTTAGAGAAATCTATCGAGACTGATTTTTCTAATTCATTGACGATACAGAAATGGCTCGATGACGATGATCAATTGTACGAGGAACAACTAAAGGCAAAAATCACGGAGATACTTGCACAGGAATATAAGAAGAAAAGTGCTGCAATTGGTGAGAAAATGCGCTTGTTCGAAAAACAGATTACTCTGCAAATCCTCGATGGCCTGTGGAAAGAACATCTGGCAACGATGGATCATCTTCGCCAAGGTATATTTCTTAGAAGTTATGGTGGTAAAAACCCACGGCAGGAGTACAAACGCGAAGCTTTTGCCCTATTTAATGATTTGATGATTAATTTGCAAGGAGAAGTCGTAAAGGTCCTCAGCCATGTAAAAATCAGACAAGAAGATGAGGCTGATGCCATTGAGCGTCAACGAGAACAAGAGCTTGCCAAGTCGAGAGTAAACTATCAACATCAGGCAGTATCTGCCCTGGCCGGAGCTGCCGCCGAAGAGGAATCTGCTACAGCAAAAGCTCCAGGACAAAGGCAAGCTGAAGATAGGTCAGCCCCATTCGTCAGAGAAGTGGCCAAAGTCGGCAGGAACGAGCCTTGCCCCTGTGGTTCTGGCAAAAAATACAAAGTTTGCCATGGAAAAATTGGTTAATAAGCCATGACAGTTCTGATAAATAGCTCCTCTAAAATTTATCCCGTAAAGGGAATTAAATTAGCAGCTGTCGAAAGTAATATTCGCTATCGAGATCGGCTGGACCTGGTCTTAGTCGAAATCATACAAGGTTCTAATGTTGTGGGGGTGTTTACTCAAAATGCTTTTTCAGCAGCTCCAGTGCAAATCGCCAAGTCCCATCTCGCAATAGCAAATAGTCGGTTTTTTTTAATCAATACGGGTAACGCTAACGCCGGTACTAGTGAAGATGGAAAAGTTGCTGCTCTGCGTTCTTGTAAAACTGTTGCCGACATTGGTAATTCAAAATGTGAAGAAATTTTACCTTTCTCAACCGGTGTAATTGGTGAGCCTCTGCCTCTCGATAAAATCCTCGCGGGGATTCCTACTGCTTACTCCAAGCTTAAGGAAAATGATTGGATGAATGCCGCCATCGGCATTATGACAACGGATACAGTCCCTAAGCTTGTATCAAAAAAGTTAGAGTTTGCTGATAACAAAGTTACTATTACTGGAATCGCTAAAGGTTCTGGGATGATAAAACCTAATATGGCAACCATGCTTGCCTTCGTTTTTACTGATGCGAAAATCGAACGAACTCTGCTAGAACAATTATTATCCAATGCAGTAAAAAGTAGCTTTAATCGAATTACTGTAGACGGAGACACTTCCACGAATGATGCTTGCATGTTGGTAGCAACAGGAGAATCTGGAGTCCCAGTGGATAAAGAGCATGATGCTCGTGGCCTTGAACGATTTAGTTCAGCTCTAAACGAACTTTTCGTAGATCTCGCTACAGCTCTCATAAGGGACGCAGAAGGTGCTAGTAAATTTGTGACTATCAATGTCACTGAAGGGGCGTCAGAAACTGAATGCCTGGCCGTGGCCTACACTATTGCCGAATCGCCATTGGTAAAGACAGCTTTATACGCCTCTGATCCAAACTGGGGAAGAATTTTAGCTGCTGTAGGTAGAGCTGGGATAGACGGATTCGATTTGAAGAAAGTTTGCATATTCCTGGGCGATACTTGCCTTGTTACTGAAGGTGGTTTGAGTCCCGAATACAGTGAAGCGGCGGGCCAAGCTGAAATGAATAAAGAAGATATTTTTGTCACTATCAATCTCGGACGTGGCCGTTGTAATGAAACAGTTTGGACCTCTGATCTTTCCCATGACTATGTACGTATTAATGCGGAATATCGTACTTAGTTCACTACCGGTAAAAACTTAAGCTTTGTCTAGATCTTCTCCAGCTAACGTCGCCGTCGCGGTCATCGTAAATTCTTCCAATGAAGTATTGATTTCATATCGCATGGCAGATGCCCATCAGGGTAACAAATGGGAATTCCCAGGTGGCAAAGTAGAGGAAAGTGAAGGAATTGCAGCGGCACTCAGAAGAGAAATTCAAGAGGAGCTGGGCCTCGAAGTTCTTAAATCCGAACCTTTCATAGGGATCAGCCATTATTATCATGATAAATGGGTATTTCTTGATGTTTGGAAGGTAACTGATTACCGAGGTAATGCCGAAGGCAGAGAAGGGCAAGAGATTGAATGGCGACCGATCTCCAAATTGAAAGCTAGAGACTTTCCAGCAGCCAATATTGAGATAATCGAGAAACTACAATCCATGTAAAAGCCTTTACCGCAGGATATTGCAATTACTCCTAATGTCGCTACTAAAAACGATTTTCTAGCTATCGCTATACAATTTCCCGATCAGCAATTGCCGATTCTATAAATACGTCAAACGGGCTTGAATGCGAAAGAATGCTTATTGTGGTTTGAAGATTTTCAGGCGTTGTGTCGATTAAAGGAAGTGGTCTTAATGTTGAATCGATACAATTTTTTTTAATGTTGCAGCAAATGGTTATCACGCCAGAAGTAGACGACTTCTGCAACTATCCAACCGATCTGTGAAATCATCACAGATTTTAGTGAGACTTTTCACAATCTTGACTGGGTCAAACATGGTAAAATTCTAGATATAGATTTTGTCAGTATGTCGCCAGTTTCTGCAGCTGACAAGTATACTAATCAGCCCCTCTTAGGTTGGAGTGAATTCGAGAAACTTACAGGTGAAATTCAGGTTTCTGTATATACTCTAAATGATATGGATCAAAAGATTGTGGCCTAGCGATTATCCATTATCCATTCCATTGGAACAATATACGCTATTAGGGCATTTTGTAATGAGACCTAAAATAGTAGGGAAACAGGAAGATATATAACTCATGGTTAGGTATTATAATTTATTAGCGATTGCTTTTTTGGTCAATTATGTTGACGCAGATAATAGCTGATTTTCAAATAAGCCAGCTCTTCCAATTACTGGCACTTCGATGTCATAGTTTTGATTAAGCGAAGCAGTTTAGGCTAGCTACTGTAACAATTCTCCATTCTCATCTTCATCTGTGTAGGTGGGCTCGCCAGCAATACTTTTCTTTTCAGTAGCCCATTCTCCAAAGTCAATAAGCTGGCATCGCTTACTGCAAAAGGGCCGATGCTTGTTGGCATCACTCCATTCGATTTGAGTTTGACAATTTGGACAATTGATATACTTAGTTTTACTTTGAATCATTGGTAGTCCTAGCTGTTGCAAGATATTGAAGGTGTAAACCTTGAGTTTCTCGCTCAAGAATACCAATATTTAATTCATTGTTGAGAACATCATCGGCTCTTTCGAGTCGCTCCTTACGCGATATTTGTGACGCAATAATAGATCTTATTGTGCTCTCATCATTATTATCTCTGGATAATGTTCTTTGTAGTTGGGTTTCTACTGAGACGTCGACGACCAGCACTCTGTCGACTAATTTGTATTGATCGGTTTCTAACAAAAGGGGCGAAACTAATATGCAATATTCGGTGGCTGATGAGTTTATTTTCGTGTTAATGGATTGATTGATTAATGGGTGGAGAAGTTTTTCTAACCAATCTTTCTCGTCTGAATTCTGAAATATCAACTTTCGCAATTTCTCTCTTTCGAGCATTCCCTGCTCATTAATTAATTCATCGCCGAAATGTTTTTTTATCTTAATCAGAGCAGGCGATTCAGGTGCGACAATTTCTCGTGAAATTATATCGGCATCTATGATTTCGATTCCGTTGTTCTCAAAGAATTGAGCGGCTGTTGATTTTCCGCTCCCGATGCCTCCTGTTAGTCCAACTATTAGCACGATTAAGTCCTTGGAATTTGTTTAACTGACAAAAGTATTGACGTAGTAAGTCGTAAGCTGCGTGCCCCAAATTAGCATAATGAATCCAGCGCCGGCCAAGTAAGGGCCAAATGGTATCGGCAAGGACTGATCTCTTTTCTTGATTATAATCATAAGTATGCCAAATACAGCTCCAGCTGAAGAGGATAGAATAATTATGGGTAAGAGGTTCTGCCAACCCATCCAGGCTCCGAGGGCAGCTAGTAATTTAAAATCTCCATAGCCCATGCCATCTTTGCCGGTGACAAATTTAAATACCCAATAAAAAACCCATAACACTAGGTAGCCTGCGATGGCGCCAATTACAGCGTCACGCAGGCTCACTCCAAATTCAAAGTCCAGAGTATTTACCAATAGCCCTAACCATATTAAGGGAATAGTAATGTCGTCTGGAAGTAGTTGATGGTCGATATCGATTAGTGTAAGAGTGATAAGAGACCATGTAAGTAACAATAAAGCCAAAGTAAGCCAAGTAGCCCCATAGGTAACCCCAACCAATCCCGACAGCATGCCAGTAATAAATTCAACTGAAGGATATCGTAGGGAAATTTTGGTTTTACAGCTAGAGCATTTCCCCCCTAAGGCTAAATAGCTCAGGACAGGAATGTTTTCCCAAGCTTTAATTTTGTGATTGCACAAAGGACAATGAGAGTCTGGTTTTTGTAAATTAAAAACTCTAAATTTTGCTGACGACTCGTTACTGTCAGGCATGAGATTTTCTATTTCGAGATATTCACAGCACTGCGATTTCCAGTCCCGCTGCATCATTATGGGGAGACGATAAACAACGACATTAAGGAAGCTGCCAATCAGCATCCCTAGAATGATACAGCAAGCTGTTAGTGTCGGTGGGCTGGAAGAAAGAAGTTCGTATACTGTCATTCAGTCAATATTTGCATTACGCTGCGGAGTTCATTTTAAGTGTAGTTCTTTGCTGGTTGATTGAAAAGTCTAAGTTTCTTAAATGGACATTATTCCAATTCATAAAAATCAACCTTCTGTTAAGTGAGCATCGTGTCCATTAGGAGCTGCAAGAGTATGTGCAGGTAGGCCTGTAGCTGCGCTATTAAGCTCTGAAATTACGTGTCTGAATAACCATTTTTTTGCAGTCCTTGGTGGTGCAGCTGTATGGTAGCAGCTAACCGATAATTAACGCCAAAGACAGATTTTCCGAACGACAATCTAGGGCTTTATCTGTCCAGAATTAGATAAGACCTCCAATCAAGTCTATCCTGTGATCATTTGAGAGTCAGATACCACTTTAGTATTGTTACTAGCTATTACTAAACTTCTGTTCATTCAATTTTAGCTTTCCCCATTGTCATTCGATAACTGATTGATTTTTGGTTTAAAAATAACCAATAAGCGAAGAGTGAGGATTTGGATTGCTTGAAAAGATAGTCGATGTAGTTTATGTTTATGCTCCGTCTGATGAGGCCTCAGGGACTCTAACAGCCGTCGAGCCGAGCCCGGAAAACTGGTTTCAGTAACGAATATATTTCCAATGGAGTAATACATTAATGAAAGATTCGTTAAAAATAAGTGGAAGTTGCGTATTCTTGCTAATAGGATTGTTAACAGGAAACTCTGCATCAGCTCAGGACAAAACTGTTAAGGATGGGGTTTTTACTGCGGCTCAAGCCTCAGCTGGACAAGCGGTTTACGATGGCTCATGTAAAGCTTGCCACAATATGCGCTTTTACAGAGACACTCTTAAATCGTGGAATAACCAGCCCTTGGTTTACCTTTGGGAGTCAATAATGGGAACCATGCCAGCTGACAACCCAGGCTCTTTGCTTTTAGAGGAATATACGGATGTTATCGCCTATATTCTGTCTGAGAATGGATTTCCCGCGGGTGAAATAGCCTTGGATCCTGACAACGGTATGGACAAGATCAGCATACTTCCGCCGTAGGATTGACTGTTTAATTTGACAAAAGAAAATGCCGAGATTAACTCGGCATTTTCTTTACTTCTATTTGTTAAGAATATTTTTCCTTTACTACCTCAGGGGTATAGCTAAAGAGCAGGGCAGTCACGGAGTATGCGACTAATAGCGCTGCGATCGCGTGTTCCTAGTTGGATATCGTACTTATCCGCGAGCGCTTCCCATAGGCGCACATACTCGCACTGGAATGCGTCCCTGGGCAGATAACTGTCAGGTCCGCGGTCTCTCTTGCGGCGGATTTCTCTTTTTTCTACTAACATCATATTCAGTGGGTCATTCGAAAAGGTTAGTTTCTTTTCCGGTAGCCAGCGATCCCCACCATGTGTATGGGCATACATGCGCGGTATCACATGGTCGATGTCAACTTTTACAGCAACAATAAAAATCTCGCCAGTATATTCGTCGAGCCACTCTCCAGTTCGAGCAATGCAATTTCGAGGGTTGGTGTATTTAACTTCAGCTCGACTGGTTAGAATTAGCATTTCCTGCCGGGTGGACTGACAGTCCTGATCGAAATCTTCTTCGAAAGACCAGTCATCTTCATTGAAGAACTTTTCGCGGCTTCTATAATCAGTGAGAAGGCTGTCGCGAGACCTGCGCCCGATGCCAAAAGAATCAGGCATTTCACATCCGCGCATGTGGCAATGATAGGAATTACCATAATAGTGACCGCCATTGATATCGGTATTGCCAGCATGGCCGCTAGCTAGTGTGGGTAATACCGATAGCCATATGATTGGGCCTGTAATTAGTAGGAGTTTTGAAAGGATATTTGTTTTCATTAAGCCTCCCTTATAGGTTCGGATTTAATGTTTAAATTTTTATATGATTAAATAACTAATAGTGAAAGATCAAATGCTTGGCAATCTTTAGTCAATGCACCTATAGAAATGTAGTCTACGCCAGTTTCAGCAATTTTGACTAGTGAGTCTTTATCTATTCCGCCAGAAGCTTCTAGCTTAGACCGGCCGGCATTTAGTTCTATTGCAGAAACGATATTGGATAGTTTGAAATTGTCCAGCATGATTATGTCGGCACCAGCCTGTATTGCTTCCTCTAGTTCATTAAGTGCTTGAATCTCTATTTCGATAGACTTTCCTGGATTGTTTAGTTGACCTTGAGCGATTGCAGTTGAAATGCTGCCACAAGCGGTGATGTGATTCTCTTTTATTAAATATCCGTCGTACAAACCCATACGGTGGTTGAAGCAACCGCCAACACGAACAGCGTATTTCTGGGCCGATCTTAGACCGGGTAAAGTCTTCCTCGTATCAAGCAATTGAACCTTGGTGTGTGCGACCAACCTCGAATAATGGTTACTGGTAGTTGCTGTAGCAGATAGGGTCTGAAGAAAATTAAGCAAAGTTCGTTCAGCAGTAAGGATATTTCTTGCCGATCCGCGGAGACTTGCCAATTGTTCTTGGGGTTTAATTCTACTCCCTTCTTTGATTAGCCAAGTCAATTCGATTGCACCGTCTAGTTGCTGAATTACTTCTTCTGCCCAGGGGCCACCACAAAAGACACCCAAGTCTTTGCTGATTATTTTTGCCTTTATAATTTTTGCTTGAGGTATTAGCTGTCCCGTAATATCACCGGTTTTGATATCTTCCTCCAAGCTGATCCTAACAATTTCTGATATGTCCCCGGGGATATTAAAATTATAGTCTGTTGTTTGCATTTATAATTCCATTTTCAGGATCCGAAAATTACTATATTTGTTGGCTTGTAAAGATATTTTGCTCGTCTATAACAGATACAGGTTCTATAGTAACGATGCGCAAAAGTATCTAATCATTAGGGTTTAAAGCATATAAAATAAGTATTATATAATCCTGCGGTTTTATAGTTTGGTGCAGTGTGCCTTGAGAGGATAAATGAAAAGTGCCGTGCAACTATTACATTATTCTTCCCGATTATCTATCCTGTAATTAGCAGACTAATCACTCTCAGCCATTTCCCTGATAGCCGATACTTATAGTATCTTCTGATTATGAATATAAAGAAATTACTAATAACAATTACCTTCCTCTGCTTTTCCGTTGCTGTAATTGGGTGCGCAGTAGATAAACAAATCCAGACTCTGAGAACAGGAGTGTTGACTGTCGCGGTGACATTGGGGGCTCCCACGAATCAGTACGATTCGCAGCTCTGGATCAGACAGTATGTCGAGCAGTTTGCTACAGCATATGAGCTGACAATCTTCTGGGTCGTCGTTCCCTTCAATGAATCATGGCTGCTTGCCAGCAGGGGTAAAGTTGACCTGGTCGCGACTAATGTTGCGAACTTTCCCGACCGTGCACATTCAGGCGCGACGTTTTCCGCGCCGTTCCTTTACGAGCGGCGGGCATTGCGGATTAACCCTGAAGATCGGGAGTTCTACGAACACATCAGCGACTTCATTGGCAAGACCGTCGGTGTTGTCTCCGGTATGGCGGCTGAACGCGATATTAATCGTCGTGCGCCGAGCGGCGTCATCATCAAAACAACAGACACGTTTGCTCAGCTTTACGCAGAGTTCGACATCGGGCAGCTCGATGCCATCGCTGAAGCCGAATATTATGCACTCGATGGTCAGGTTATTCCGTCGCACGGCGATGAAGTAATTTTGATCGACCACCATGACCTCACGCCGGGGCAACGCGAAGAGTCAGTTTTCGTCGTTCGCGACAAGAGCCAAAATTTGCTTTCCGCAGTGAATGCATTCATCGCCCGAGCTAGGTTCCCACTCTAACTAGAAAATTTAATCACTCTCACTCAATTTCCTGATAGTCGATACTTAAAAGTGAATTTGAGAGAAATCCAGAAAAATCGCATAGCAGTGTTTGCAGGGCAATACTTCAACCCTCCGTTTTTAAGTTGCCGCTAATGTGGGTTGTTGATTTTGCATTGCAGAGCTTTACCGCATAACAATTCCAGTCACAGCTACAAGCATATCTAATGATGCAGTATTTCTAATAGCTACGGGAAAAGGTTTCTTTTTGGGATAAAAGTGATACTCACATTGGTTCTGGCGAACCACAAGTAGCTTTGTTTGAGGAAATGCGAATATATCTCAGGATTCGGGAACCTGGCGCAGGGTTAGAGTCGAGCCACGTTGCGTGAATTGTACTTCTTTCAAAGCGCTCATACCCAATAATATTGTATCGCCAAACATGCTTGGCGTTATGCTTGCCTGGATTCCATGAAGACTAATATTACCGATTTTTAGGATGTCAATTTCGGTAGCATAGACGGTGATAATTCCATTTGCAGTATTGGCTTGATTAGAGCGCCCAGGCTTCAGATTGATAGCGCGGGCGATTTCTTGAGGAATAGCTACATCCGTAGCTCCAGTGTCCAGTAAAAAATTTACTGCGACCCCGTTGATTGAACCTCCGCTTACATAATGTCCCTGTCGGTTTCTTTCTAGTACTACTTCGCGATTGCCCAGAGCATCCTCATAAAAATCAGGTCGTTGATTAGGGTTCGATTGATTCCCGAGCCAGTCATCAAAGAATGCTGTTAGTGTGAGTAACCCGAGGGCAAAGCAGAGAATAAGCATTCCCTGGCCGATGTTTTTCCCGGGGCTCTTAGGATTTGGGTTGGACATCGCTGGAATTATGTCTTATCCGGGTATTAATAGAAAGTTGCGATGGCGATTATGAGAAAGTCCAAGCAAGCAAGTTTTGGGATCTAAGATCAATTATTTAGCGTTTCTGTAACTAAAAAATGAATTGGTTTGGCAACTTATTTGAGAGATGGAGAGGTGTGCTTGTCGAAATTAGTAGATCAGAACTAATTGTAACAAAGAGAGCGATTCTATAGCTATCGGAGTAGGTGAATACCAGTAAGAAACTAAGCTGAAAAGGCTAACGAACGCTTGTGCTATTATTAATGAAATTACTTAAATTCGACGAAATATAGATAACGGAACAAACCATTCATCAATGCTATTTTCTATTCAGAACTTTCGACTCAGCGAAGCTCAATTTCTTGAATCTTCTAATCAGAGCCCAAGATCCCTGGGTATTAATCCGGACTTACTAATTATTCACAACATCAGTCTACCTCCTGGAGAATATGGAGGTGGCTACATTGCAAAATTGTTCAGTAATACCCTGAACCCTCTTGATCATCCTTATTTTGAAGAGGCTCATCTTCTTAAGGTTTCTTCTCATCTCTTGATTGAAAGAGATGGCTCGGTAACTCAATTCGTCCCTTTTAATCAGAAAGCGTGGCATGCCGGTGAATCTGCCTACTGCGGGAGAGACAACTGCAATGATTTTTCAATTGGTATTGAATTGGAGGGAACAGATTTTGAGCCGTTTACCGATATCCAATATGTTGCCTTAGTTGAAGCTACAAAGTTGCTACTGGCAAATTATCCGAGTTTGAATCACGATAGAATAGTAGGGCACAGTGATGTGGCTCCTGGTAGAAAAACAGATCCTGGGCCATTCTTTGATTGGGCACGATACAAATCTGCGGTTACTGAAAAGTAGGCTGCATATTATCTTGAGAGCTTACGGCGGAAAGGCATGAATTTTTTAGTCATACTGATTTGTTTATCCATTAACAGCTTATGGCTAAAAGATTTTGACCGTTTCGATGATAGTTGGTTTTTTAAATTCCGACAAAGAATTGAGCAATACGCATCAAATTTATTTAGCGATTCTACGCTCGCTCGGTCAATTGGAATCATAATAATTTATACGATTCCCACATTGGTGCTTGCTCTGTTACTCCTCTTCGCGACAAATTCGGGGTACGGTATACCAACTATAATCATTCACATATTCGTTCTGCTAGTGGCGTTTGATCGCACTCAACCTGGACGTTTGGCTAGTGATTTTCTCGCCAAATGGAATGATGGCGATATGGAAGCTTGGGCGAATTATCTGCGAGGCAAATTAGCATCAACGGAATCCTCGGAAAGCATTACTACAGAATCCCTCAGTAATCAGTTTAAAAAGCTCTTAACTTATCGCTGTTTTGAAAAAATATTTGTTATGTTTTTTTGGTATATGTTGGCTGGTCCAATCGCAATTTTACTCTGTTATATCAGCTATCAGCTCCGAGATAGTTATAGTGTCGATCAAGACGAGACTCATGTTGATCTGGTGCCAGTTATCATTGAACTCTTGGAATGGGTTCCGATGCGGTTAGTAGCCATTACTTTTTCACTAGCAGGAAATTTTGAAAGCTGTTTTAAGTCAGTAAAAGAAACATTTTGGATATTTAGTAGTGAGTTGGATAATGCGGACCTGGTATTCAATTATGCTAATTGCGCACTCTCGAGGAGCACAAGTTTTGATGAGGATTCTGATCTTGATTCCAAAGACGACAAAGCTCGAACCAAGAAGGCGCGCGAAATAAGCGCCCTGCAAGGCTTGCTAGAACGGAGTCAGGCTATTTGGTTATCTGTAATAGCATTAATTACAATCTTTGGCTTACGGTTTTAAGGTCTGTCAAAAGAGCAGAATGGGCCGATAATTACCATTGGATAAGTTGTATTGAGGTTAGGCGAAGTAAATTTTGTAGTTTTAAGCTCAGAAGCATGATTTATTGATGGGTTTTGCAGCAACGGTCATCGGACAAATAATTATAACTAACTGAAATATAAAATTAAATTCTCGATAGTTCGGCTTTATAATTACTGTTAACAAATGTATCAAAACTACATAATTCATTAATTTCGCTTGGAAAAAACCACTTTACTCGATAAAATATCACATGATTTGTAATTAAATTACATCAAAATAAGGAAGTTTGTAGTGATCCTGAATAAGAATTGGAAGTTAAGATGACTGCGTTCGACGATGTTAACCCACAAGAAACCAAAGAGTGGCGTGACGCCCTGAAGTCGGTAATCGAAGTTGAGGGGATCGATCGCGCTGATTACCTAATTAGCCAGTTAACTAACGATGCTGTGCGAACGGGTGCCTACTCGCCGAATAGCACAGTAAACACCCCTTATTGCAATACTATTTCACCCCTCAATGAAGAGCGTATGCCTGGCGACATGTTTATGGAGCGTCAGATCCGAGGAATTATTCGGTGGAATGCTTTAGCAATGGTCATGCGTGCCAATACTCGCAACCCAAGTATTGGCGGCCACATTTCAACGTTTGCATCCGCTGCAACTCTATATGATATTGGCTTCAGTTACTTCTTTCGTGGCCCTAATGAACATCATGAAGGCGATCTGATTTACTTTCAGGGGCATTCATCCCCTGGCGTCTATGCGCGTTCTTATTTAGAAGGGCGTATTGATGAGGAACAATTGGATAATTTTCGTGCCGAAGTCGATGGCAATGGTCTGTCGTCGTACCCTCACCCATGGCTGATGCCTGATTATTGGCAGTTTCCAACAGTCTCCATGGGCTTAGGTCCTATCCAGGCGATCTATCAGGCGCATATTCTAAAATACTTAACTAGTAGGAGTTTGCTTGATAATTCGGATCGAAAAATTTGGGCCTTTCTCGGTGATGGAGAGATGGACGAACCTGAATCCTTAGGTGCTATTGGTAAAGCAGGTCGTGAGAAACTAGACAACCTGATTTTTGTTGTTAACTGTAATCTACAAAGATTAGATGGGCCAGTTCGCGGTAATGGAAAAATTATTCAAGAACTTGAAGGAGTATTCCGCGGAGCCGGATGGAATGTAATAAAAGTTTGTTGGGGTCGACATTGGGATCCATTATTCCAGGCTGATACCGAGGGATTGCTTCAGTCGAGAATGGATGAAGTCGTTGATGGCGAATTCCAGAACTACGCTAGCCGCGGTGGTGCCTATACCAGAGAGCATTTCTTCGGTAAAAGTCCTGAGCTATTGCAGATGGTTGAGCACCTCTCAGACGATGATATTATGGCTTTGAATCGAGGAGGCCATGACCCTTACAAAGTCTATGCGGCATATGCAAAAGCGGTAAAACCTAACGGTAAGCCTACGGTAATTTTAGCTAAAACTGTAAAGGGCTACGCTTTTGGTGCGGCAGCAGAAGCTCAAAATGCAACCCATTCCGTGAAGAAACTAGATATAGAGGCGCTGAGAAAGTTTCGTGATCGATTCGGCATACCGATAAAAGATTCTAAGCTCGAAGATGTTCCATACTATCGCCCGCCGGAAAATAGTTTGGAGTTAAAGTATTTGCGCAAAATGCGTGAACCGCTGGGGCAGCCTGTTCCTCAACGCAGGTCTGTAACCTACCCTCTGAAAATACCAAACTTGCAGACTTTTGAGAGTCAAACGGCAAGCAGTGGTGGTCGTGAAATCTCTACTACCATGGCATTCGTAAGAATGCTGTCGACACTTTGTAAAGATAAGGAAATCGGTCAGCGCGTTGTTCCTATTGTTCCTGACGAAGCAAGAACTTTTGGCATGGAAGGCATGTTTAGGCAAATGGGAATATATTCTTCCGTAGGGCAGTTGTATGACCCCGCAGATTCCAATCAAGTAATGTTTTATCGAGAAGACAAAGAAGGTCAGATGCTTGAGGAAGGAATAACTGAAGCGGGCGCGTTCTCTGCTTGGTTGGGAGCTGCAACTTCTTATAGTGTTAGCAATTACCCTCTAATACCTTTCTATATCTATTATTCGATGTTTGGTTTTCAAAGAGTTGGAGATCTTTGTTGGGCGGCAGGAGATTCGCAGGCGCGGGGTTTTCTTATTGGAGCGACATCTGGTCGCACCACCCTGAATGGTGAAGGTTTGCAACATCAGGATGGGCATAGCCACTTGCTGGCATCAACGGTGCCAAACTGTGTAAGCTACGATCCGACTTATGGCTATGAGTTGGCGGTAATCGTGCAAGATGGCCTGCGACGAATGTATGAAGAAATGGAGTCAGTTTTTTATTACATCACCACGATGAATGAAAACTACCAACAGCCTGAACTTCCTAAAGGGAGTGAAGAGGGAATTATTAAAGGTATGTACTTGCTAGAAGATGGTGGTGATAAAAAATATAAAGTAAGTAAGCCATTGGGTAAAGCTCAGAGAATTCGACTGTTAGGAAGCGGTACTATTTTAAGGGAAGTGCGTAAGGCGGCTGAGGTGTTACGCAAAGACTATTCTGTAGCGGTGGATGTTTGGAGTGTTACCAGTTTCAATGAATTAAGAAAGGATGCGCTTGGTATCGGAAGGGAAAATATGTTGAATCCGGACAAGAAGGCCAAGCAGCCGTTCGTTACTCAGCAATTAGGAAAAGTAGAAGGCCCAGTTATAGCAACTACTGACTATATGAAGTCCTATTCGGATCAAATTAGAGAATATGTGCCTGAGAGTTATCGAGTATTGGGTACAGATGGATTTGGTCGCAGTGATAGCAGAGAGAAATTAAGGCATTTCTTTGAAGTTGACTGTAAATTCATTGTACTCGCTGCTCTAACAGAATTGAAAAACCGTGAATTGGTATCAGTTAAGCAAATCAATGATTTTATGAAGGCCGCGGGTATTGATCAGAAAAAAATTAATCCGTTATCGCAATAAGGCATGGAGTAGGATTACGAAAATTGCGTGCAAGAACGCTGCACTGATTTGTCGGTAGAAACATAATTTTAGGAGAAAGAGTTAGTGTCGATCGAAAGTATTACAGTTCCAGATCTCGGCGATGCCACTGAAGTCGAAGTCATTGAATTGTTGGTATCGGTAGGTCAGAACGTTGAAGAAAACGATTCTCTGCTGGTCTTGGAGAGCGAAAAGGCCGCAATGGAGATCCCTGCTCCCGTAGCTGGAACGGTTAAGAGTATTGCAGTTAATTTAGGTGATCAGGTTAAGACCGGCAGTGCCATGATGACTCTTGAGGTAGCTGTAGGAGCAGAAATTACAGAAGAAGTATCCGGAAAAGAAGTTGATGAGAATACTGAAATTTCAGCTTCTAGCGCGACAAGTACTCAAGCACAAGCTGAGCCAACTAATTCAGATATCCAAACAAGTGAAGCTGTGTTATCTCCTGCGGAATCAGCAGAGGTATCAATCACAGTTAGTGTTCCTGATTTAGGTACTGAAGATGAAGTAGAAGTTATTGAACTCCATGTGAAACAAGGGGATGAGATTGCGGTCGATGAATCTATTGTTACTCTAGAATCAGACAAGGCTGCAATGGAAGTGCCATCTCCAAATAAGGGAGTTATAGAATCAGTATTGATCTCTATTGGAGATAAAGTAAAATCCGGCTCCCCTATATTGCAGATGTTGGGGAGTGTTAACTCAGCGTCGGAGCCAAGTGTTGCAGTAGCAGAAAAAGCAGATTCCAAAACTACTAATACTCAGAACGAATCCACGCCAATAGAAAAATCACAAGTCAAAGAAGTTTCTGCGCCCGCTATACTGCCTGGCATTAACATTTATGCTGGGCCTGCTGTTAGAAAGCTCGCTCGAGAGCTTGGTGCGGATCTGCATCAGGTGTTGGGTACTGGAGAAAAATCGAGAATAACGAAAGAAGACCTCCATGAATTCGTGAAAAAAAGAATTAATTCTACTGGAGCTGACCAAGGCGCAACTATGGCTTCTGTGTCAGATATTGATTTCAGTCAGTTTGGTGAAATCGAGCAGGTTTCACGAAGCAAGTTACACAAACTGACAGCCGCAAATATGCATCGTAATTGGAATGTTATTCCTCATGTTGCACAATTTAATGAAGCAGATATAACTAATCTGGAAGATTTTAGAGGTGGTTTAAAGACAGAAGCAGAGCGTAGGGGAATTAAATTAACTTTTATGCCTTTCTTGCTGAAAGCCTGTGCGAGTGCCTTGCAAGAATTTCCTCAGTTTAATGTATCGCTGCATTCTTCCGGTGAATATGTGATCCAAAAGAAATATATTCACATTGGGGTGGCAGTGGCGACAGAAGCTGGGCTGGTAGTTCCAGTAGTGAGAAATGTAGATCAGAAGAATATTTGGCAATTGGCTGAGGAGGTTATCCAGTTCAGTGATAAAGCAAAACAACGTAAGCTTAGTATCGAAGATATGCAAGGAGCTTGTTTCTCAATATCAAGCCTCGGCGCAATAGGGGGGACTGGTTTTATTCCGATCGTGAATGCGCCAGAAGTTGCAATATTGGGAGTGGCAAAAACTGATATTAAGCCGGTATATATTGATGGGGAATTTGTTCCAAGGAAAATGTTACCATTAACTCTTAGCTATGATCATAAAGCGGTCAATGGGGTAGATGGAGGGCTGTTCGCAACTCATCTGGCCAAGCTGCTATCGGATATTCGATATTTATCATTTTAAGTGTCATCGATTTATTAATATGAATTTCGACTAGATGTGATAATTAGAGTAACTAGGTTGGATAGAACCACCGATTTTTTCCACTCTCTATCATTTCAATTGAACAGTCATAGCTTTTAGATAAATTTTCACTGGAAAGAATTTCTATATTCGTTCCAGAAATCCACTCTCCGTTACCCATCAACAAAATGATATTGTCACAAAATCTAGATGCTAGGTTAATGTCGTGTGTTGCCATTAATAAACTGGCTTTCCCAACGCCGCTACCTTGAGAAGAACGGTTCTCAGTAGATTGATTCAAACGGTCATTCAATGTTTCGAGTAATTTTACTTGATAGGCTATGTCTAAGTGATTATTTGGTTCATCCAGTAAAAAGAATGCTGGCATCTGGGCAAATAACATGGCTAATCCGAGTCGTTGCCGTTCTCCGCCAGAAAGGGAATCAACTTGTCTATGAGCTAAATCTACTAGTTCCAATTCTTTCAGGGCATCTAGAGCGATAGCTACGTCTTGGGGATCATCCCGCAGCAGGGTTTGAACGTGAGGGTGGCGACCGAGTAGGACTGTTTCTAATACTGTTGCGGGTAAAGTGGAGATGCCTTCCTGAAATAGTATGCCAAGGTTTTTGGCTAGTTCTTGCCGGGAGATATCTAATATATTTTTCCCTCGAAATTTTATTTCACCTGAATTTGCCGTGATTATTCCTAATATGCTGTGGAGTAAGGTGGTTTTACCAACGCCATTTTTCCCCAGCAAGCCCCAACGTTGCCCCTCATTTATATTCACAGTAAGGTTCTTGACAAGTAATTTGTCTTGAAGTGTTAGGGTGAGTGAATCAATTGCTAGGATAGGCATCACTTACTAATGGTGCTCCGTAGAATAATCAAAAATGTAGGAACCCCTATAACAGCTGTTACGACGCCCACAGGTAACTGCTGAGGAGCAATTAATGTTCTGGCTAAACTATCGGCGACTACTAAAAAACTGCCTCCTAGTAATATTGAGTAGGGCAACAAGAGACGATGGTCCCGCGCTCCCATCAAGCGCAACATATGGGGAATTACCAACCCAACAAATCCTACGCTGCCGGCTATGGTAACTGCAGTGGCAGTTAGAAGAGACGCGGAAAAATAGAGAGCAATGCGCAATCCGTTAACGTTCACACCCAATGATGCCGCCACTAATTCCCCTCGCATTAGAACATTCAGCGATCGGCTAACAATTAGACCTCCTATGAGTCCAGCCGCCAATAATAAGTAATGTATGCGTCCCACATCACTCTGGCTGAGATCTCCCATGAGCCAAAACAACATACTTTGAACATTGTTACTAGAACTTGTGGTTAGCAGTATGTTTATTACAGCGCCCCATCCTGCCGAAACTACTACGCCGGTGAGTAACAATCGAGTGACGGACCAACTGCCAAATCTGTTAGCAATACCAAAAACTATTGCTACCGACATTAGAGCGCCAGCAAATGCAGCATTAGAGAGCCACCAACCAGAAGCACCAATTAGAATTGCGGATAATGCACCAACAGCGGCGCCTCCGGAAATGCCTAAAATATAAGGATCAGCGAGTGGATTTCGCAAAAGCACCTGCATGATTACACCCGCCAGAGCTAAAAGACCACCAGTGATGAAGGCTGCGATAGTGCGAGGAATTCTAATTTCGTGAAGAACTTGAGACTGTATTTCGTTCCGAGGTTGCAAAAGCTCACTGAGCAACTGTCCGAGAGTGAGCTCTACGCTGCCGCTTAACAGGGAGAATATAATGCTGGCGATAGTTAGTAGTACCAACAGGCCTAGCAGAAGAAGTTGCCTTGTAGCGATCAAGAAGAGAAGCCCTATATTAGCTTATTGGGAAAACTCTGAATTAGAAGCATAATGTAATTATGAACTGAGTGCCCACATCGACTGTACTACGGATTTCATTCTCGCCACTCAGCATTGACTTGATTATACGATAGACTGTAGATAGACCTAAACCGTGGCGCCAGATTTTTATTTGGCACTGAAATAAGGGTCAAAAGTCTTTCTGACCACTTTGATACTCTTATCACCTGCTCGGCATTGCGTAGTAGATTGTCAAATATTTGCTGCAATTTCATTGGTAAGACAGGAACCGGGGGCAAATTATTTTCCAATATCTCCTCTATTCCTAGTTCGGAGAAACTGCTATCAGAGTAAAATTCATAGTCTCTTAAAACTAAATTCACTGGCTGGCTCAACAGAGAATTGAAATTACCTTCTTCTTCTATTCCTGGGTAAGAGTTACTAAACTTCAACATATAGCTTTCAATGTTTTCGGTCCGGTAGACGCCTCCTTCAATGAACTCGAGAAAAATTTTATTTCTCTAACTTCGATTCGGCGATGTTGCTTGAAAATTCTTATATGTTCATACCTAGTAGGGATAAAAATCAAACTTCTGCTTTCCCCTACTAGGGAATAGTGGTGCCTGCAGATCCAATAAACCCTAAAAAGTCAGCTATCATGAAGAAGAATGGCAACCTCAATCCTTTTTACTGTAAAAATGCACCATAGCATTTTTATTAAATGCCGATAAATCAATAGTGAATCATTAATCTTAGTGAGCTGATGATCTAATTCACTATTAGATTAATTATGTGTCAATGTTAGACTGATTGGATATGAGTGTCATGATTTAATGAAACGAATAATATTTAGCAGAGATGAATAATGCCGTCGTTTGATATTGTGTCTGAAGTAGATATGCATGAAATAAGCAACGCTCTGGATCAAGCGAATCGAGAAGTTGGTACGCGCTTCGATTTTAAAGGCGTTAGTGCAAAGTTTGAACTTACTGAAGAGTCTGCAATATCAGTTAGTGCTGAAGTGGATTTTCAAGTCAGACAGATGTTGGAAATCCTTCGAGCTAAGCTAGTAAAGCGCAATGTGGATTGGAAGAGTTTGGAGGAAGGCGAAGTCGTTACCACAGGTCAAAAAGCAGAAATGCTGGTGAAGATTCAACAGGGCATCGAATCGGATATAGCTCGTAAGATTGTAAAAATGGTTAAGGAATCAAAAATTAAAGTTCAGTCTGCTATTCAGGGCGAGAAATTACGTATTTCAGGAAAGAAAAGAGATGACTTACAGCAGGTAATTGCATTGTTGAAAGAATCAAATTTAGGCATCCCATTACAGTACGACAATTTTCGAGACTAGATCAGCACGAATTGGTTCTCGCTCGAAATCGAGTCATAAATTCGAGAATACGACCCGTGAGACGCTACTAATGCGACACTACTATGCGAGATCATGAAGGTAACGAGCTTAGTCTCCGGAAGAGTATATTTACTCCAAAGATGTTGGCTTGTATTTTTACCGGGCTCTCATCTGGATTTCCGCTTTACGTTCTATTTCAATTGGTGCCTGCATGGCTGCGTACCGAGGGTGTAACTTTAGGAACCATAGGTTTATTTTCCCTAATCCTTCTTCCCTATAATTGGAAATTTCTCTGGGCACCCTTCATGGATCGCTTCCTGCCCCCGCTGCTGGGTAGGCGCACAGGATGGATGCTAGTTACTCAAGTGTGTCTTTTAGTATCTATCGCAGTTCTTGGTTTCATAAGCCCTCAAAACTCAATTGGTTTGGCAGCCGCAGTTTGCTTAATTGTAGCTTTCTTCAGCGCAAGTCAAGATATTGTTCTTGATGCGTATCGGCGAGAATTACTATTGGAAAATGAGTTAGGACTCGGTAATCAGATTCATGTTCAAGCATATCGAATTGCGGGGCTAATACCGGGAGCACTGGGTCTGATCTTGGCAGATAGCTTTGACTGGGATGTTGTGTTTCTCGTTATTGCGGCATTTATGTTAATCGGAATTGGGGCCACGTTCAGATATAAGGAATCGGATCACATTGTTGCGCCCAAAACGCTTAAAGAAGCAGTTGTTAATCCGTTTGTAGATTTTGTTGGTCGCAATGGCTGGAGTGGTGCAGCATTCATTCTGATTTTTATGTTCTTTTATAAATTAGGAGACAATATGGCGGTTGCTCTTCAGACGCCTTTTCTGATTGATCTAGGTTTTAGTTTAACGACCATTGGTTTGGTCGCCAAAAATGCTGGCCTTTGGGGCGCTGTAATAGGTGGGTTGCTTGGTGGTGTCTGGATGATCAAGCTGGGGATTAATCGTGCCCTCTGGATATTTGGAGCGGTCCAAATATCAACAATTTTTGGTTTTTCAGTTTTGTCTGAAGCAGGCGCCAATGCCTGGGTTCTCGCTATCGTACTATGGTCGGAGTACGTTGGAGTCGGATTGGGGACAGCGGCATTTGTGGCTTTCATTGCTCGCTCGACATCACCGACCTATGCAGCGACGCAATTGTCATTGCTAACTGCTATTAGCGTACTGCCCCGCACTGTAGCAAACTCGAGCTCAGGATTTATTGTTGAAGCGATCGGATACACTCCATTCTTCTATCTCTGCATGGCTTTGGCTATTCCAGGCATGTTGTTGCTGTTTAAGATAGCTCCATGGCATGGGGATACTGCTTCTAAGAATGAAAGTGATCAGTCTGATAACAAGTCAGTGTCCCCAGCTGTGGAATCAACTAGCTAGCATGCCATTGGAATTTCGGCATTGAAAATTTCTCATTAACGAAAATTATCCCTTCTTTTTCCAGCTCTAATTTTTGAGTTTGATATTGAACACTGCCTCGGGGAAGTGAGATTTTCCCTTGGGAGTTCACCACGCGGTGCCAAGGTAGCTTCGTATCGGAGGGTAAGGACTTCATCGTATATCCTACATATCTAGCGTAACCCGGCAGGTCAGCGAGTGTTGCTATCTGCCCGTAGCTGGCTACTTTACCTTTTGGTATTTGGTAGACGATTTGCCAGATTTTTTCCTGATTATTCATTGTTTCTTTTAGCCTGAATGCAGTGGTTCTAAGTCGAGATTAACTAGGTCTAGTTGCTTCGACGCGTCGGTCCAGATCGTCGCCGGGGCCTAAGCTCTATCCGCGAGATCATGATAGAGTGTAGCTATCAAAATATCACCCGGGGACAAGAGTGCGGTTCATTCTATTTTTCTTCATAATCGTGCCGATCAGCGAGATGATGTTGTTGTTTGCGGTTAGTGACCAGATAGGCGGCTTGATCACGCTCAGTTTGGTTGTGGCGACGGCAGTAATTGGCGTGCAAATACTTAAACGCCAAGGTTTGTCGACGCTTTTACGGGCAAATCAAAGGTTGGCTGCAGGAGAATTGCCAGCACAAGAGATTGTAGAGGGTATGATGCTGGCGGGAGCAGGAGCACTTTTGCTTACACCTGGCTTTATTACTGATACTATCGGGTTCGCTTTTTTGACTGGACCTATACGCAGACCTTTGGCACGTAAGATAATCAGATCCGGTGTGGTAAATACACTGGGTGCCAGCAGCAATAGTGGGGGATTCAGCTTTAGGTCAGCAACCGATTCTGCTAGCTCTTTTAGTAAAGCCAGTGGCAGTGTCTATGAGGGAGAGTTCGCCGATGATGAAGTAAATTCGTCAAGGGCTTTAAATGACGACAAGAACTCTTCAGAAAAGTCAGAATAGGGATCAGTAGAATTTATAATAGTCAGTTAAATCAATAAGATATAATTTTATCGATTTAAAACTCAAAATATTCTCTTGTAGAATGACATTAGGCTATTGAAATTTTTATGAAAACCCCCATCTAAGATCACAGTAATTAACTTGCCGCAAAACGCCGTTTTTCGGTGTAAGCGGCTACAGATTGGTAATTAGAGAACGGTCGCCTAAGCCACCGGTGCTAAAGTGACTCCTTTTGTTTCAGTTCTGTTAATCAAATCGTTTGATTTAGGAGTGAGAAGTAATGAATATCCGGCCTTTACAAGATCGTGTCGTAGTGCGACGCACGGAAGAAGAAACAACCACTGCAGGCGGTATCGTGCTGCCAGGTTCGGCCGCTGAAAAGCCGGCACAAGGCGAAGTAGTGGCTGTAGGACCAGGCAAGCGCCAGGAAAATGGAGAAACTCAGCCCATTGACGTGAAAGTTGGAGATACCGTTGTATTTGGTAAGTATTCCAGCAATACCGTCAAAATCGGTGATGAAGAATTGCTGATACTAGGCGAAAGCGAAATTTATGGTGTGATCGAATCCTAAGTCAGCGTTTTTCAAGACACTTTGATTCGACTTAATAAATCATTTAGACAAGACAGGAATTAGGAAAAATGGCTAAAGACATTAAATTCGGCGATTCAGCACGCCAAAAACTATTAGCAGGTGTGAACATTCTTGCTGACGCGGTTAAAGTTACGTTGGGTCCTAAGGGACGAAATGTGATTTTAGATAAATCCTTCGGCTCACCCACTGTTACTAAAGATGGTGTTTCAGTGGCTAAAGAAATTGAGCTGGAAGATAAATTCGAAAATATGGGTGCCCAGATGGTAAAGGAAGTAGCCTCACAAACATCTGATGTTGCCGGTGACGGTACTACTACAGCAACAGTTCTTGCTCAGGCAATTCTTAATGAGGGCCTGAAGTCAGTTGCGGCGGGTATGAACCCAATGGATCTCAAGCGTGGCGTAGATAAAGCCGTAATCGCTCTCGTGGCAGAAGTTGGCAAACTTGCGACTCCTTGTACTGACTCCAAAGCTATCGGTCAGGTGGGAACTATTTCAGCTAATAGTGATGAACAAGTTGGTGAAATCATTGCTGAAGCAATGGATAAAGTCGGTAAAGAAGGTGTTATTACCGTTGAAGATGGTTCTGGTTTAGAGAACGAACTGGATGTTGTTGAAGGTATGCAATTTGACCGTGGCTATCTCTCAGCTTATTTCATTAACAATCAAGACAGTATGAGCGCTGACCTTGAAAACCCGCTTATTTTGTTGGTTGATAAGAAGATCTCCAACATTCGCGATATGCTTCCCTTACTTGAAGGCGTTGCTAAGGCCGGTCGACCCTTGCTAGTTATTGCAGAGGACGTTGAAGGTGAAGCCTTGGCCACTTTGGTGGTTAACAATATGCGCGGAATTGTCAAAGTAAGTGCGGTAAAAGCTCCAGGATTTGGCGATCGTCGAAAAGCGATGTTGGAAGATATTGCTATCTTGACTGGCGGAACAGTAATTTCTGAAGAAGTTGGCTTAAATCTAGAAGGCGCAACTATTGAAGATCTGGGTTCAGCAAAGCGAGTTCAGATCAGCAAGGAAAATACTACGATTATTGACGGAGCGGGTGATGGTAAAACTATTGAAGGCCGCGTTAATCAAATTCGTGCACAGATCGAAGAAACATCTTCCGATTACGATCGCGAGAAGCTTCAGGAACGTGTTGCTAAACTAGCCGGCGGTGTTGCGGTGATTAAGGTTGGTGCTGGAACTGAAATCGAAATGAAAGAAAAGAAAGCACGGGTTGAGGATGCTTTATATTCAACACGAGCTGCTGTTGAAGAAGGTGTTGTACCGGGCGGTGGTGTAGCTTTAGTTCGCGCCTTGCAGTCTGTAGAAGGATTGGTTGGTGACAATGAAGACCAAAACGTTGGGATCGCTCTGCTACTAAGAGCGGTTACCACGCCGTTACGACAGATCGTTGCCAATGCTGGCGAAGAAGCTTCGGTTGTTCTAAATAAAATAAGGGCAGGTGAAGGTAACTTCGGCTTCAACGCAGCAACAGGTGAATACGGTGACATGATTGAGATGGGTATTCTTGATCCAGCTAAGGTAACTCGAACAGCAATACAAGCAGCGGGTTCTGTGGCAGGTTTAATGATTACCACTGAAGCCATGGTTACAGAGCTAGCTGACGAAGGTGGTGCGCCTGGAGGCGGTATGCCTGATATGGGTGGCATGGGCGGAATGCCTGGCATGATGTAAGAATCAGCCCTCGGACTCCGAGAAAAGGGATAAGGAAGAGAATTCTTCTCCCCAAGAAAAAAGGCCGATCTGCAAAGACCGGCCTTTTTTTGTACTAATTTGGACCTTCCACTTTACCGATTAGAGCAACTCGACAATCAGTAAGAGTGCAACACCAAGGCCGATGCCGCAGTGGATGACACCTTTGACACTGGTCATAGGGCCAGTTTTGCCCTTGATAGCATTTACTTCCAGTATCAGGACGATTAGTAAAGTTAAGATCTGCGCCAGCATGGTAGTGCCCTCATCGCTACTCATTGGGACTCTGCCGTTGCCGATTAAATGGGCTGAGGCACCCATGAAGAAAAGCATGGGTAGTGAGAACAAGGTATTAGTTCTCGATGCTAAGCCTGCTGCGGCCAGTGCTCCAGCTGCGGCGGGGTCAGCTTCGCCACCTTCTAATACTTTATTAGCTGAGGCGATGACAATTTGTTGTTTTGGCCAGATGATGAGCCACACATTAAGGAACATCAGCGTGCCCATGACCATACCTATCATTATGTAATAGTTGATCGCGCCGCCGAGAGCGCCCGCTAAGACTAAACCTGATAGGAAGGTGAATAGTGCCCCATAGCGGAACCACCATAGTGCTCGAGGTACCAGTTTTGTAATTGCGACAGATTTTGTAGACGCTTCAGCTTCTTTGAAGAACTCCGTCTGGATAAAGTTAAAGTAGTAAAGAATGCCTATCCAGGTAACGCCAGCAAAAATGTGAATCCAGCGGAAAAGATAAGACAGTAGATTTTCTAATTCCATAACGGAGGCTCCCGAGCAAAGAATGTGATTGTTGTTATACCCGTCAGTGTTATGAGGGTTATTTGAATTTTTTAGATAGTTAACGGGTAAATTAGGGCCAGTCTATCACTGGCCTTTAGCGTAAGCGAATTCGCGTTATAAGCTTATATACAGATATCGGGATAGCATGAACGGAGTATTTTTAGGATAATGTCAGTTATGAGTGAAAATGATGATTTAGGCAAGATCCCGCCCATGGTGCCGGATCGTGATGATGTGGATTCACATCTCACCAACAGGCGGTCTCAAGGGCAAGATATCGTGCGTCCCAGCTATTATGCCGAAAAGGTCAAAGTAAGTACCTGGTCGGTGCGAATAATGCTTGCTCTACTTACACTTTTTGTGGGAGCGGGGGGCTATGGTGCCTATTATATGTACGGTATCTATCAAGCTGACTTGCGTCAGGCTGATTTGCGAATCGGAGACCTGGAGCTAAGATTAGCCATCGCTGGTGAATCAGCAGAAAAATCAGATAGCAATCTGATGGTGAACATTGAGAAGACCATTGAGCAATACGACTTGTTATGGGCTAATTGGCGTGCAAACAACCGAACTTTTGATGATTTTAAGGGTGAAATTGCTAAGTTAAACCTCACCAATGAAGGGCAAAACGAGGCAACTGCTAACAATAGTCAGCAAATTTCTATTACCAATCAATCTTTAATGAATAGTGATACGAAATTGAATACTTTGACTAATGAGCTTGTTCAGGTTTCCCAAAGTGTTGCTAGCGTGAATGCTAGCGTTGAAACCTTATCGGCAATGCGTAGCGATCTTGAAACTCTTCGTCAGTCGTTAAACAGTGGTGATAGCACAGTTCTTGGTTTGGTGGGCCGTCTAGAATATATCGAACAATCATTGGAATCAGTAAATGCTCACCGGCTGCAGATCAACGAATCTCTTTTTCGATTGCAAGAAACTATCGAGGCACTGCAGCGAGCGGCAAACGGATCTAGTAGCAGTCTTTAACTTCAGTTAAGCTAATTTCGCCTCGACTTCTAATTTCATCAAACTTTTTTTTTATTCTCCAGTAAATTTTGGCGTGCGTTTTTCTATAAATGCAGTAACACCCTCTCGAAAATCAGCCCTAGAGGCGCAGTCGGAAAAATACTCTGCTTCCGCTTGTAGTTGGGATTCAAATTCACTTTCCAGTGAGCGGTAAAATAGCGCTTTGGTATTGCCATAGACATGAGTAGGGCCCTCCGCTAAGCGGCCAGCCAATTTATCTGTCTCAGCTTGTAGCTCACTATCGGGAACGACAAAATTTATCATGCCAATGTTTTTAGCAGTCTGTGCATCGAAGCGATCCCCCAGCAAAGCAATCTCCATAGCTTTTTTAATACCGACCGCACGAGGTAAATGAAAAGAAGAGGAGCCATCCGGGCTAGTGCCAATTTTACAGTAGGCAAGAGTGAAAAATGCATCTTCTGAGGCGATTACCAAATCACAGGCAATAGCCAAACTTACCCCTGCACCCGCTGCTGCGCCGCTGCAACTTGCTATAATCGGTTTTGGCATGCGCCGCATCGCGAACATGATCGGATGCAGATCGTGAATTCGTAGCATGAACTCTTTACGAATTTGTTCGGGTGATTTTTTAATTGATTCGCCCATGCCCTTAATATCGCCGCCAGCCATAAAATGATCGCCGGCACCTTTTAATACAACACAGCGAATAGATGAGTCATGTTCTATATCATGTAGAGCTTCCGTGAGCTGGGTACGCATTTCCATACTCAAAGCATTTCGAGCTTCCGGCCGGTTCATTGTTAGAGTGGTGATTCCATTCGATTGCGAGACTTCAAGGTGTGACATAACAAAATCCTAGCTTTATGGGCTTAAAGAGATATTAAGAGTCATTAAGTATACCGCTTGCATCGCCTTCTGTAATAGCTCAGAAGATGATCTTGGCAAACGATTTCTTTTAGGTATAATACGCGCGCCCTCAAGAAGGATTTCAAGCTCTCGAACTACCTGTGCGGACGTGGCGGAATTGGTAGACGCGCTAGATTTAGGTTCTAGTATCGAAAGGTGTGGGAGTTCAAGTCTCCCCGTCCGCACCAAATCAATATTTCAGTTAAGGGTTGCTTTAATCTGCTATTTTTTGGTCGCCGACTTCTTAAAATTTCTCAATGTATCCTTCATATTCTTTCTTTGTATTAAAATATGGATTTCCTTTGTAGCGATGAAAATACTCTAGGATGGCAACAGCTTCGGCTGTCTCAACATCACATGAAAAATCAGGCCTTTCAACAGATTCAATTCTCTTTTTGTCGCTCTTACCTCTGACCACCAGGTCAAGGAACCTCAAAGAAACATGTTTTTCAAAAAAATCCTTAACTTCCTCGTGAGTATCTAACTTATGATGTTCAGTGAGCAAATCAAATACACCATCAAATTTTTCAGTGCCTTTATATGCAATTTGCCCTTTTTTCTTCACGTTTTTTTTGTATGTAAAAAAATCTCTGAACCCTTTGTAATCTTCGAATCCGTTGCCATTCCCATAAGGATTGTTTAGTCGTTCTACTGCTTCACTTCCCTCTAAACCATATACATTTGTTATTGCGATCCTAACTGAGTCTCTAATAGGCAATCTTGCTATCTTTAGATAATGCTCCTGTATTCTCCTAAATATTCCATATGTTGAAGATTTGGAGCGAACCATGTGTAGTTTTTTTCTAGCAGTTATTTTACCTTCTATCCAAGATAAGACCGCCTTATCGGGACTCTTTTCTTACACTATTCGCATACTTTCTAAGACTTTCGATTTCAGGCATTTTGTTGTCTGTAAGCGCAGATTTGACTATAGCTGATCCAAGAATAAGCACTAGTACCGACCTGGGTTTCGATGCGCTTTGAATCGGTTGCACTAATTAGCCCAGTTATACCGATGTAGTAAGCAGTAACAATACACTTGCTGCCACCAGCGCCATGCCGGC